>Ga0213828_1003146_pt1 | contig 11159 bp, 8 predicted proteins | sample MC6MC0897MG_FD_180664 | JGI IMG/M metagenome (GOLD analysis project Ga0213828, IMG submission 180664) | Enriched soil aggregate microbial communities from Iowa State University, Ames, United States - MC6-MC0897-MG | ecosystem: Environmental > Terrestrial > Soil > Unclassified | place: USA: Iowa...
TGATTGGCACACCCAATCCGCGCCCCGCCACCCCCCACGTCCTTACGATTTCAACTGCCTCAACATCTCCTGCACCTTGATCATCATCTCTTTGTAAAAATTGTACAATTCCTCGCCGTTGGCAAACTCCTTGTAGTCATAATCAAGGGCTTCCTTTTCCTTTTGATAGGCTGCTGCCATTTCCTCTAAGGCGAAAATGAGCTGCGCCGCACTTTCTTGATTGATTAACTCTACGCTGCGGCGCTCTGATTTCTTTTCGAGCTGCGCCATTTGTTTTGGATTTAACGATTTAAAAGCTTGATAGATTTCATAATCAACAAACTTTGGTTTTTTCATCAGATTTACGAACGGCTCCCATGCATCTTCTTCAATCTCTTTGTCGTAAACGTAAAGGGCACCGCGTTTCTTAATGGTCCTTGTATAAACAGCTTGAATGAACTGATTCATCGTCACTTCTTTTTCTTTTTGAGAGGCAAGAACCTGTTCAATCTCGGTAATCCTTTCTTGAATGAAGCGGTATTTCCGTACTTCTAATTTCACTTTTTCAATAAGCTTAGGGGAACGGATAAAGTTTTCCTTCGCCAACTCCACATTCGAGCTGCCAAAGATATCACTTGACCCGACCACTTCCATGCTGCCGGCAAACATGTCCTGCAGCTGACGAAGCACTTGTTTGAGGCAGCCAAGACTCGCTTTGTCTAACTTTTTCGGATCGACTTCATCCGCGGCAAATAACGCTCCTATATTCACGTCTTTCGTAAAATGGCATTGAAACCTCGCACTCGTATTCTGGTCGTCATTCTTTTCCGTGATACAGCCAAACTCCTGCGCCTGATCAAATAGGACACGGACCCCGGAATTGTATTCTTTTACACGTTCGTTTCGGTACGTATCGCCCCATGACTTTTCTGGAATTGGTGAAGGGAGATAGGCCCAGTTTTCCTTGGAAGTTTGCACGAGGTGGCGGCCGACACCTTCTTTTTCTAAAATTGTTTTTTCATAGGCTGTCTCATAAAGGGACAGCGGCGAATAGGCAAATAAGGGAATTCCATTCTTCGTATTCAACCAGAAGATCCGGTTTTTCAGCTCACTTTCTTTGATCGTGAAGCGGGAATGGCTTAGCGAATGGCGCTCGAAATTTTTAATCCCATTGAAAATATTAGGCGCCTTCACCGGTACAGAGACAAAGCCCCACTGTGGGAAGTGCAGTTGTCCGTTGCTGTTGGCAAGGTGGAACACCGGCAAGGCATCACGGTCTAAGCGTGCAGCAATCTTATCTTCAATAATCTTGTCGATTGGCAGATCGTCGCCATATTTTAGTCGTAAAAAGTCTTCCATCGACTTTGTAATCAATTCCCCAAACTGGTCGGTCAGGAATTCAGAAACAGTGCCGACGACATCGACATCGGTTTCCTTCACCCAATAGGTCGATTTTTCAAGGAGCATTTCCGACCATTGCTGAACCAATAATTCGCCGTCTTTTGAATCAAACATCCGCTGAATTTCGCGGGCGACATCGGGAACACTGACAAGGTGCCAATAATAGGTGACATCCTGGTCGTGCTTTATTTCCTCCCCATCAACAAGGATATCGGCGTTCTTTTCAAAAATTCCTCTCAGCGTTTCTAAAATTTCTTTATACACCACATAGATCTTGTTGTTCTGGTTATTTAACAGCTGATATAAATCCTCATAGAATTCAATCATTTCTTCGATTCTTGCCTTTTCCGCCCGGGCATCATATTCGTTTAGTTTGGCTTCAATATAGGCATTCTTTTTGCGATCCTTTGAGATAAAAGCACTGCGGGCATCCTCAAGCTTGTTGTGGGCATACTCCTGTTCAGTAGTAATGGCCTTTGGCAGACGCTCTAAACGATCGCGAAGTCCTTCCACATATACCTGCAGGGTTTTCAGCAAACAGAAGCCATCATTAGAGTAAATCAAACGTGAGGCAAAGATGGGCCCTTTTTGCGGATGCAGGAATAAGCGCTCCATCTGGCGGCGGAATTCCTCCATGATTTCCCCAGGCAGCTGTTTTTTACATTTGCGATATTGATCCTTTGCTTTTAGTAAAAACTCACGCTCCAATTCTTCATCAAGATTGATCACCGACGTTTTAATTACATTGTTGTAGGAGAAACGGTCGCTATTTTCAAACCCGGATAATGGTTCTGGCACGCGTTCGTTAAAGCGCTGATGCACAGAATCAGGATCGATGCGCAATTTCTCTAAAAACTGTTCGACCTCGGTCTGATCAGGACCAGCGTCAAACATATTGTTCATTTTTTCAAATAGCTTATAACCGATATAGGTTGTCATTTCTTCAAGGGGAATTTCTGCCATCGATGCACCAATAATATTGTATTGGTAGTTGGCGGCATATGGCTTTGGCATTTGGGCGATATTGGTGCGGATATTGCTGATATAGTCGTGGATGGCAAACTCTTCACCTGATTGCTTTTCTTCATTGGCCATAAAGTTAGTGATATTTTCAGCGGTGACATTCATGCAGTAATCATAGGCATTCTCGAGCCATTTTCCTTCTAGGTTCGTCCCGGAGATCAAATGACAGAGATTAAATGGCGGCATCGGAGAGTTAACGTCCAACAGGCTGCCGTATTTCATTTTGAAGCGTTCATTTCGTTCATCACAATTCATCCAGTAATCCAGTTCTTTGAGGGCGGCATAGCCATTTTTCTCAATATATTCAACGGTATGCGAGCTTAAGCCTCGTTTAGACAAATTCACATCAGGTGTGAACAGATAACCAAGCATGCTGACTTTATCGACACCGGTTGTGCCGAATTTCCGCTCCATGATTCCGCGGGTAATGTAGGCAATATCGAGATAGCAGCCACTGCCAGTTCCGCCTGAAAGACCTGTTAAGATGAAGACATAAAGCCGTTTATTTGTCCCTTCGAGTACAGCTTCAATTTTTCGCTCAATGGTTTGCACGACCTGGTTTATTTTTGTAAACAGCAGCAGCCTGCCCGCTTGGCGGACACCGGAGGCGCCGCTGATGCCGTCAGTAATTAACAGTTCCGGTGACAGCCATTCTTTTATGTAAGGCTCAATTGTGCTTCGATTTTGCAGCAGACCGCCGATTTCCGGATTGGAAAGCAGGACAAATTCTTTGTTCGGATCAAGGCCAATTCCTTTGTATTTTTTATTGCGGTCATATTCATTCGTTTCGAAAGCTAAAAATTCAATGTTATTCGGCTTTTCCTTTTTCTTTTTTGATAGCGGGTCCTGTGGCAGCTTGAAGCGGCGATTCACTTGGTATTTCAAACGCAACAGGGCATCAATCCCAGTCCCCCCAAGGCCGATCACAAGCATCGGATTATCAATCGTATCAACGCGGATTTTCTCCGAAATAATGCCCCCGCCTAAAGAAACATCCAACTGCTGAATATGCTCTCTCACACTAGCTTTCATGCACTAATTCCTCCCTGGCTGTAAATATATCCATACATATAAAGACGAAAAATTACGTGAATAGGATTCAAGTTAAGGTGAGGCACCACGAAGTGGTGCCTGACATCCTTACTACGCTTAACAAGTTAACTTATATACTCAACGTAAATAGATTTATTAACCTTTTTAGGAATGATTCGCAGGCGGTCGTTCCGTTTTATAATGATGCCTTTTTTGGCGCCAATGGCCCGGCCGCCTTTTTCAATGGTGCAGTCGGAGTTATTGACGATGACCAATGTATCGCCTGATGCCGGTTTAAAAACGATCCCCTCCGTTTCTGCAAATTCTGGTGATAAAGCCAAGAGCTGGTGCAGCCGGAACCTTCCTTTAAAGGCCTTTAATTTCTTGAATTGAGGGCTGGTACGTTCCCCTGTATCTTCATCCTTTATTTCCACAACGATTTGACCGCTAAAGCCGCGGCTGGCCTGTTTTATTTTCCCAGCAACGATGTAAGCAAGAGCGGCCAGCAAGAGGGCAGCGACTACACCTGCAGCAACGTATAGCCATGAAAATGGCTTTTCTTTCTCAGTATCCCCGGGTTTCGCAGTCACTGGTGCAGCCGCTGAATTTTTCACAGAAATCTTTTGCGCCTGTGTCTCACGGAAAAAGCTATTATCCTCTGCCTTCACGACGACTTCATAGCCCGTGGAATTTCCAAGCTTGAACTGACCGGTAAACCCGTGATTACTGGCGTTTAAGATAAATTTCTCCGTTTTTCCATTGTCGAGGTCTTTCACATAAGCAGTCGCTGTCATCGATTTATAGATTTCTTTATCTGTAATGGCTGTACCGTTATCTTCAAAAACAGCTTCGACCTGAACGGTTTCGCCCGCGTTGTAGCTCTGCTTAGAAAAGGGGGACATCTTAAGCTGTAAATCATAGTTAAAAACAAGATTGATGTCGATTTTATCCTGCGGCAATCCTTTGACCTTAAACGTCCAATCACCTTGAACCGGCTTCATCAGCTTAACCATTGAGTAAGTCTTTGACTGTGACAGCAGCACCTGATCGGAAGGAATTGCCAGCTCCTTTCCGGAAGGATCAATAAGCTTCACCTCAACCGGCTGGCTGGAAATCAGCGAAATATTCGCTTCTAACACATTTTCATTTGGAACATTTATCGTAATATCCTGAAAATCGCCGTTCCCCACTAATTGGTCCACCGGGACAATTTTCAGCTTTAAATGGTTAGCGAAAATTTCACTGAGGATTCCTGGAAGCTTATCTGCAGAGGTTGCTTCAAAGAATTTTCCGCTTGTGCTTTCCGCCACATTTGTGAGCATATCTTTGTTCAGCTTGCCATTGGCGTTTAAGCCAATTGTATAGATGGGATATCCTTTCGCTTTCGCTTCAGCAACAGCCTTGTTTAGGTCTTCCTCCGCCTGGGCTGAGGTCTTGGACTTTTTCGGATCTAATTCGTTATTGCCATCGGCTAAGAGGACAATCAAGGGAAAGTAATCCTGCTCATGGCTCGAGTCCAACACCTTAACCGCTTCCTTCACCCCGGTAGATAAATCGGTATATGTGTATTTTTCAATCGAGTCAATGAAATCCTTCAGGTCCTGCTTATCCTGTTCCGAGCGGATTTTTACGAGCGCCTTTTCCCTCATTACCTCGTCGGCGTAGGCAATGGCACCAATTTTATCCCCGTTTAGGGAGGCCATATCAATAAACATTTTCATCGCTTCACTGCTAATATTATGCGGATCGCTGCTCTTCATGGAGTTACTTACATCCACGACCAGCATTCCCTCAATCCGAGAAGTGGAATGCAGCGGACTTGCAGCGCGTACACTTAAATAACTAATGTTACAGAGTAAGAAAGTAATCACTATAAAACTACTAATCCATTTTTTAAACATCTGTATGCAACCTCCACTAGCCGTATCCTATTTCGCGCAAATATTACAAAAAATCCTTGATATAAACTTATTTTACCATCGCTGTTATTATATTCCCAAGTAATAATCGCTAGAATTATAAAAATTTTCCTATTATAATAAGAAAAGCGCAAGACGCCCGCCTATCGGCGTATGGACTGGAGCGCTTCGACTGAGATAAAGGAAACACGGGGAGCGCAAGCGATCCGATGTTGACTTATCGTAGGGAGAAGAGCGAAGTACACTAGCCGATGGCGCCTGGAGCTGGACAATTCTCAAAGCCGAATTTATACTTTCTCTCTTAAGAAATAATAAACTATTTTGGAAAATTATGTAGTTAAATGGTAGACGAAATTATTTGAACAGGAGGAGTACCATGTACAGCATCGTATTTACTAGTATTCTAGTTTTAATCCTTCTCTGGAAAACCTATAAACTTTTGAAAAATAAACGCAGCAGCGGCCATTTTGAAGAGATCGATGATGAATTAGTCATCATGTTAAACGAGGGTGATTCCATTGGCTAAACTGGCCGTTCAATTATCGAAGAAAAAACGAACAAAATATCGGTTTCAAAAGCTAAAAATGTGTAAAAAATGCAATCGTTATTCTGTTATGAAGGATGAAACCTGCTCGACATGCGGCACGAACCTTGTAGGCATCGAGAGTCTCGTCAAATCTATATTAAAAAAACGGTTAACGACCGAAGCCATTCGAATCCTGCTAATTGCCTGTCTTGGCATTGTATTCGCTCCAACCATCAAAACCATGTACTATTCCATATCCGTTGGAATCATCTTTTGTTTCAGCTACGTTGTTCTCACCTCTCTGTTTGTGAAAAGTGAGTATTTCCATCAATTAAAAAAATTGCTTCGGACTGACTTCCGTAAAATTCAAGCAGGCATCCTGTTTGACAGCGACCTCGCCAAAGCCGATGTCAAAGAGGAGAGACTGGCTGCGGCCTATGAAAAGCTTCGTGAAATTGGCGATTTTATTTCCACAGATCGGTTGAAAATCCGCCGTGTAATGGTGTTAAACGAAATTGCACTAAGAAGTGACATGGAGCTTGAGCTTGAAGGGCTTATTCCTTCATCATATGATAAGGATTTTGTGAAATATGCACTTGAGGTGTTAAAAATCAACCGCACTCTCATTTCGAAAAAGTGTATTGCCTACTTTATTCACTATCGTGATGCGATTGTGATTGACTTTGGGATGGACTCGCTTATTTCTGTCGCTGGCACGGCCTTACGTATGAAACTGTACATTCTCGAGTTTTCCACGTTTATCGAAGAATTCCTTGCCTATTTTCCAAAGGAACGTGTGCTTAGACTGTGCAATATCATTCAAGCCAATCCCGACGTGGAGTGGGGTAGTCTTAAGGAAAAGACCATGAGTATAGTTACGAAGAAGTATCATTACGATCCCGATTTCAAGCGTTTTACTATTGAAAGAGAAAGGTTCGTTAGTCATGTTTAAATCAACTGTTTATAAAAAAGTGAAAAGGTCGCGAAACTTTTTTATGCTGCTACTAGTGATCCTGCTTGTCCTCGTCGGCGGCAAAATCATCATGGCACATGAAAAAATCGCTGCTTATGAGGAAGCGATGCGTTTGTTTCGGTCCGGAAATTTAGTTGCCGCAGAAAAGAAGTTTCGTGCCGCAAAGCGAAATCTATCGGTCACAGACCATAATCAAGACATCAACCAGAAGCTGGCGATTCTCTCCCCCATTCGTGAAGCCATGGAGGACTTAGATAAAAGCGCAGCGAAATATCAGGAGGAAAAAAACCTAGATCAACTCGTTGTCACCTATGAACACTGGCAGAAGAAGATGAGAAAATGGGTGTCAGGTACCAGTATTCAACAGGATATGTATGGAGAGATGCTCGTGCTCACGAAGCTTGATCAGGATTTTGTCGGTTATTTTTCCAGTATAAAGAAGACACAGTTTGCTAAATTACAAAAAAATACCATTAACGGGGAGGCTGAGGAGGAACAAATTTTTTCGATTCTAAAAAAGATCCCTGCTGAATACTATGGCGATGATCCCGCAAAAACAAAAGAAGTCAAAACCGTTTTCCAGCAATATTATGCGGCTAAAATCAAGACATTGACCATCGAGAATGCTTCTGTTGCCCAAATCGTTACAGAAGGGAATCGGCAATTCCGCATGCTGACAAAGTTTACGATTGATTTGGGCTGGCTTATAAATACGCTTGACAACCATTTATTAAAAGTCCTTACTACGGCAATCGATAAGAAAGAATATGCTGCATTTGCTGAGCAGGCAAACACTATTAGAAACCTATCAACGAAGATGAAGGATGCCAAAGTGTTTACGTTTATCGAAAAAGCAAAAAACGATTTACTGGTCAAAGCAAAAAGTCTCACTGCCAGCAACAAATACGAGGATGCCATCAGCCTCTATGAAGCTTTAAAACCATTAGAAAACACGGATCAATTAATTGAAAATGCCAATCTCGCCTGGGATCAATTTGAACCGATTCGCGTTCTGAAGCGTCTCTATCCAACAAAGGAATTCCCGAGCTTTGTGAACGCAAAGAATAAATGGGGGGCAGACATCGTCATTGCGGCCATCTCAAAGGATGGTGGAATCTATTTTGGTAAGTTGAAGGGAGAAGAGGCGATGGCCGTAACCGAAGGTACACTGGATGGCACGCTGGAGGTCTCTAAATTAGATTTCGATAGCAGCTTTAGTTCATCAAACAATCCGGTTATCGTAATCGATGCAAAATCTAAGGAACGGAAGCATCATTATTTGGCCTACGAAGTCCGCCCCGGTTCGCTGGTAAAAATACTTGATGTTGAAGCTGACAATCTAACAGTTGAATCGAAGCAAGTTTTAGTTGTAGATAATCCAGTTGGCTCAGGTGCTGGTGAACTTGCCAGCTACGAATCAAACGCCGAGGGAGTATATCGCTTTACTAAAATAAAGGTGGATTATGTCGATATACAGGTGAGCGATATTACTGACTACTACGGGAAAAAGGTCCGCTTCACAGCCAACGCTGCAGCGAAAACGAACGGAGGGGCACTAGTCACCATATCGGAAACCTATAATTTTACGACCAGCCGCTGGGAGAAAACGTATGTATTGTTAAAGGGGCAGTCAGAATTTACGATCTATAAGACCTATACCGTCATCGGCGTCTTGAACGGGTATGAGAATATATCGGACGATAACGGGGAGCAGGTTCGTGTTCCTGTCTTCCAAGTTGAAAAAGTTGAGTAACAGAAAAAGGCCAGTAAACGTTACTGGCCTTTTTCAACACTGGATAGCGGGATAAATTGATTGAAGATCCCAATGGTCGTAACCTTTCCCATGCCAACATCCGTGAAATCAGTTTTATAGATAGAGAACACAACATAATCGGATTTCGTTGTGCCCGCATCAAAGATGGATTTTCCGGCAACCGAGAGAATCCCCTTTTTTAACAGGTTTGACGATTGCTCCATGGTTTTGTGATTAATCCAATCGATGTACTCATTACGTTCAGGATTTGTAGCTGATAAAATAAAGATAATAAGTATTGAGAGAACGATGGATACAAGACGTTTCATTTTCGGACTCCTATCTAAATTAGATACACTTACAGCTTGTATATGCATATGTAAGTTAACTCTGAAAAATCACCAAAATCGTTCGCCGTTTACGGCCTGAAAAGTGAGTAAAAATGGAAACAAAATGTTGGTGATATTTGCCTTTCGCTATGTTAAATTATTACTATTATTATCTTTTACTAGTTTCGCTAAACATGGCTTCATGGTTATTTTTATATTTTCATAAATAAATTTAAAGGAGACAAATCTGTGAAGAGAAAATGGAAGTGGGTACTGTGCTGTTTCCTTTTCCTGCTTTTTTTAAATGGGTTCGGAATCCTAGCGGTTACTTTTTTAAAGTAGGAGAGGCAGGGAAGACGAGAATGACAACGAACTTAACAAAGCCGATTTCGAAAAAGTTGCTTTTTGCTATGCTCATCGTGACCATTGGGGCTGAGGTTCTCCTCTATTTGACCCGATACAGCTATATGGCGGGTACTCTATATGATGCCATGATGGTGTCATCCTTTTTTATCGGCTGGAAGCTGCACCAGCGGCTCAAGAGTCCCACGGACCATCCGAAAACAAAACGGCAGGTTACACTTCAATTTACGGGTGCCTTCCTGATTTTTTTTATCGGCAGCACAGTCATAAATATGTATTCAACCAACACTTTCCAGGATTTTAGCGTTGATTATGATCAATATGTCCAGGACTATGCCGAGTCACAGGCGTACGATGCAGGAGATGGAGGAGCGTCGACAGACCCGGTTTGGGCCTTTTTTGAAAAAGTAGATATGATTGGCTATGATTTATTTGCAGACACGCTTGCTGGTTTGGAAGAAGTTTGGAGGCTCGCCTACATGATTCTCCTGCTAGTCATTTTTAAAAAAATTTTCAAGCGTCGCTGGGAGAGTGGACGAAGAGATATTTTCCTGATGAGTGCACTGTTTCTTACTTCCATCCTATTTGGGATCGACCACACGTTAGATTCGGATCAGCCATGGTCGATTCGCATTGGGGCCATTGTTACCTTTGCCAACATGGGTTTACTGTTTGGATTAATCCTATTATGGACACGAAACCTTTGGGTGACCGTCCTCGTTCACGCACTCTACGATATCACCGCCACCTTATCATGGTACTATATCGATTATGCCGTCGAACTATTTGCACTAGCTGTTTTGGTTGTCCACATGATTCTTTTTACGTTGGAAAAATTAAATCAAAGACGCTTGGAGCGCCAGCTGGACGCAGATGAGTGGGTGCAAGTGGCTGAATGAATATCATAAAAAAGAGGTTCCGTACGCACGGAACCTCTTTTAATAGTCGTAGACATTACCATTCACCCTATATTGAATCGTACCATCTTCATTCAATATGTACTTAATCTTTTCTCGTTCAAAAGCTTTTACTAAACTATCAAATGCAAGTTCTTGCTTTATATTTAGTTCAATTAATTTTTTATTAAGTGTAAGAGAGTTACTATTATTTGCCGCGGCGAGAAAGATAAGAATGTCCTGCCGCTGTTCTATGACATCGAGCAAATCTTGTCTATGACCCTTCAAGCTCGAAGGCGTTTCAAGGGCATTTACCTTTTTCAACAGTGCAGCATGGTCTTCATTCTTTTTTTCAATATCTGCAGTATTATCCTCCACACACTCGTTAAGTAGTTTCTCACTTTGTCTATAATATTTGTGTTCTATTGCTAAATAGGAAATGGTATTTTCGTGGCTATGAGTCAATAATTTAATCATAAAAATTGAAGAGATGATGATAATAAATGTAAAAAAACCAATTGTCACATAGAACCACTTTTTCCTAGGGTGCTTTTGAGTAGGGGGAAGGGTTTCGGGTTCATGATGGAATATGGCGTTTGCTTGTAATTCTTCCAGTTCTTGTTTCACTTTTTGTTGGGCGGAAGTCAACATTTTTAGCCCTCCGGTACTAATAGAATAGAATGAAACTATTACAATCCTACTATAAAAAAAGATAAAAAAACCATTTTTTCTCCAAATTTCTTAAAAAGGACAATTCAGCATTTTAACCTCAAACTCCTTTCCGTACAGAGAGAAGATGCTGATAGATCCCGTTTCTTTGATTGTAAATACACATTTATAAGTACTTTTACATAAAGGTAAAATTTGTGCAAAAATTGTAAAATTTGTAGAGTATTAGCGCAATTTATACTAGAATAGTAGATACACGACAAAAGTCGTACCAGGGGTCCATAGATATATAGTTT
>Ga0213828_1003147_pt1 | contig 11158 bp, 8 predicted proteins | sample MC6MC0897MG_FD_180664 | JGI IMG/M metagenome (GOLD analysis project Ga0213828, IMG submission 180664) | Enriched soil aggregate microbial communities from Iowa State University, Ames, United States - MC6-MC0897-MG | ecosystem: Environmental > Terrestrial > Soil > Unclassified | place: USA: Iowa...
TATCAATTTTACTGCTTCTATCTTTAATGCCGCCCTGCCCGCTATGGTACTGTCACGAGCCGGTGGCGGAGAACTGGCCCTTGGAATGATCAACACTGTTACAGGAATTGCAACTATGGTTGGAAGTATTTTGGTTTCTATGCTGCCTCCGCCAAAAAGCCGGGTTCGAGTGATTTGTAATTGCCTGCTTTTTTCCATGAGTACTGAGAACTTTATCCTTGCTTTTGGCAGGAGTACTCCTGTATGGTGTTTTGGCGCAGTCCTTGGCTGGATCTTTATTCCTGTTATGAACGCCAACATGGATGTTCTTTTCCGAACAATGATCCCTATTGAAATGCAGGGACGCGTCTATTCAGCAAGGAATACCTTACAGTTTTTCACCATTCCCCTGGGATATCTGTGCGGCGGCATTTTGGTAGACCGGGTGTTTGAACCATTTATGGCAGGACAGCCGGCAGGCAGTCTGTGGACCCCACTGTTTGGAACAGGAAAAGGCTCCGGTGCGGCGATGTTATTTTTTGTGATCGGATTTTTAGGTGCCTTATCATGTCTGCCATTTCGGGCGGACAGAAATATTTGGAAACTGGAGGAAACGTTGTAATAAATAAAACCATGGGGTAGTTTATATATGAATAAACCCAAAGTAGCGTTTGTATGCGTCCATAACTCTTGCCGCAGCCAGATAGCCGAAGCTCTATCCGGGATAAAATTTTAAACCTTAGAGACCGTATCCAAAACGGAACTTTATAAAAGAGGCTGGCAGGTGCTTTGGCACTTGCCGGCTATTTTATTACATTCTGGCAATCATACGGTCCATGCCTGTAAAAGCTGGTTAAAATTTTCTTCAATATATGGTAAGATATCTATAAGAAAAAATTGTTTACTCATTCATAACAGGAATTTAATCAATAAACTAAGGCGGTGATCTTGTGACAAAGGATAAAGCAGATGGTAAATATGACGATTTGATAAGTAAGCTGAAAATTGATTGTAAAAAATGCAGCGGCTTATGCTGCGTTGCTTTGTACTGCACAAAAACAGATGGTTTTCCTGCCAATAAAGAGGCTGGGACACCATGCAAACATCTTGATTCAGATTTTTGCTGCAAAATCCATTCCAGACTGGCGGACAAAAATTACAAAGGTTGTTTGGCCTATGACTGTTTCGGAGCGGGGCAAAGAACGACTCAACTATATTTACAAGATGGAACATGGAAAGCAAGTTCTGAACAGAAAGGTAAACTCTTTCAGATATTTATGATTGTATATCAGTTGCATCAGATGCTATGGTACCTGGTTGAGGCATTTACTTTGACATCAGATGAACTACTTAAATCAACGATTGATTTGCTTATCTCCGAAAGTGAACAAATGGTACAGCAGCCCATGAATCATATTGCAATGCTGGATCTCTCAGAATACAGATTAAACGTAAACAACGTATTGAAACAGATAAGCACTGATATTTCATCAAATGATACATCAAATCAATTTCACGGTTTAAACTATTTGGGAAGAAATTTTAAGAAAGCAAATCTTGACAAAAAGAATTTCAGTATGTCATTCATGATCGCTGTAAACTTATCCGGATGCAGCTTATGGAAGACTAACTTTTTAGGTGCTGACCTCCGTGACGCCAACATAAAAAATGCAGATTTGAGTAATAGCATCTTTTTAACACAAATGCAGATTAATTCCGCAATCGGAAATTCGAATACAAAAATCCCTATAAATTTAACCCGTCCGGCAACATGGGAAAAATAAGCCGGTTCTTCCGGCATGGTTACGTGGTAAACTTATACCGGATTAGCAAAAATAGTCGAGAAGTTTCTCTCACTGTCAATGTAAGATAAGGAGCATAAGGTGGTGAAAAAATGGAAGAAAAAATCGAGGCGGTCCAGAGGATGCAGGATTATATTGCGGAACACTTATCAGAAACTATCACACTGACTGCTCTATCAAACGTTTCCTATTATTCGCCGTGGTACTCCTACCGTCTGTTCTTGCAGCATACCAACATGACGCCTGCCGATTATATCCGGCGCCTGCGGCTCTCCAAGTCAGCAATCAAGCTGCGGGATGAATCCTGTAAAATTATAGATACTGCTTTGGACCTTGGATTTGGCAGCGTGGACGGCTATCAGCGGGCGTTCTTCCGTGAATTTGGGTGCAATCCCAGGGAATATGCGAAAAGCCCCGTTCCGCTCTATCTTTTCACGCCTTATGGAGTCAAATACCGAGCACTCAGAAAGGAGAAACAGATGGAAACTGTAAAAAGTGTATTTGTGCAGGTTATCGAAAAGACGGAACGAAAGGTACTTATCAAAAGAGGGATAAAGGCTGCCGACTATTTTGCTTATTGTGAGGAGGTTGGCTGTGATGTGTGGGGACTTTTGCAAAGTATCAAATCCATGAGCGGTGAGCCGGTTTGTCTGTGGCTGCCAGCAAAATTAATTGCTCCCGGCACCTCGGAGTATGTGCAGGGAGTTGAAGTGCCTGTGACTTATGATGGAGTTGTTCCCGATGGACTTGATGTTATTGTGCTTCCTGCCGCAAAATATCTGATGTTTAAAGGAGAGCCCTTTGCTGAGGAGGATTACTGTAAGGCCATTAAAGAAGTGCAGACAGCAATCAGTAAATATGATCCAGCTGTCATTGGCGCACAGTGGGATTCATCAAACCCTCGCATCCAGCTTGAGCCTGTCGGCACAAGAGGTTACATTGAACTTCTGCCAATCAAATGACAAAAAAGCGACAAAGAAACACAAGATGGCTTAAATAAGCCGTCTTGTGCTTTTTGTCAAAAGATGAGAATCGACCAGTTATACAGCAGCGGTGTTCCCGCCAAGAGACTCTTAATTTCCCGCTTCTTTTTTAAGTCTGGTCAATACTCTTACCAATATCCCGTCTCATATACTTATTCTCAAAAGATACCCATTCCGCCGCCTGATAGGCATGTTCTCTGGCTTCCCTTAAATCCGCTCCGATTGCCGTCACTCCCAGCACTCTTCCGCCATTGGTCACCACTGTACCGCTGCCGTCAAACTTGCTTCCTGCATGAAAGGTAAAATATTTCTCCTGTCCCTTAAATGCTTCCAGCCCGGCAATGGTATAGCCCTTTTCATACTTCTCCGGATAGCCCTCTGATGCCAATACCACGCAGACCGCCGCATTATCTTCAAACTGCAGGTCTGTCTGATCCAGAGTTCCGTCAATACAAGCCTCAAAAACCTCCACAATGTCATTTTTCATACGCGGAAGCACCACCTGTGTCTCAGGGTCACCAAACCTGGCATTGTATTCCAACACTCTGGGGCCTTTTTCCGTCAGCATCAGTCCAAAGAATATAATCCCCTTAAATTCCCGGCCCTCTGCTTTCATGGCATCCACAGTCACCTGATAAATATGCTTCTTACAAAACGCATCCACTTCTTCCGTATAAAACGGACTTGGGGAAAATGTCCCCATTCCCCCTGTATTAAGACCTTGGTCTCCGTCTTTTGCCCGCTTATGATCCTGGGCGGATGTCATAATTTTAACAGTCTTTCCATCCACAAAGGAAAGTACCGACACCTCCCGGCCTGTCATAAACTCTTCCACCACGATTCGGTCTCCTGCGGAGCCAAACCGTTTATCAAGCATTAAATCCTTAACCCCACGTTCAGCCTCTTCCCTTGAGCCGCAGATCAGGACTCCCTTACCCAAAGCCAGGCCGTCAGCCTTTAACACGATAGGCATTGGGGCTGTCTTTATATAACTTAACGCCTCTTCCAGAGAATCAAAGACTTCATAAGCTGCTGTAGGAATTCCGTACTTTTTCATTAAATCCTTAGAAAATGACTTAGAGCCTTCCAGCAAAGCCGCACGTTTTTGCGGCCCGAACACCCTTAGCCCGGCTGCTTCAAACGCATCCACCGCTCCCGCAACCAAAGGATCATCCGGTCCTATGATGGTCAGATCGATTTCATTTTCTATGGCAAATGCCACCTGCCTGTCAAAATCCATGACTCCCATATCCACACATTCTGCAATCTCTGCGATTCCTGCGTTTCCTGGGGCGCAATATATCTTATCAACCTTAGGGCTTCTGGAGACTTTCCATGCAATGGCGTGCTCACGTCCGCCTCCGCCTATGATCAAAACTTTCATTGTGACTCCTCCTGTCCGTTTGCGATCAACTGTATGGCCTGGGGAAGGATCTGCCATTCCGCCTCTTCCATGACACGCCGCTGCAATGATTCCGGCGTATCTCCTTCCCGGACTTCAACCGCCTTCTGCAAAAGAATCGGTCCCGTATCCATCCCTTCATCAACATAGTGGACCGTGGCTCCCGTGACCTTTACTCCCCTGGCCAGGGCAGCTTCATGAACTTTAAGCCCATAATACCCCTTTCCGCAAAAAGATGGGATAAGGGACGGATGGACATTGATGATCCGGTTCCTGTACTTTTGTATCATGGCTGCCGGAATAGCAACCAGATAGCCGGCTAAAACGATCAGATCAAGGCTGTACTGGTCAATCTTTGAAAGAAGCGCTTCATAGAACTCCTCCCTCTCTTTAAAATCGGCAGGAGATATGCAGTAAGCCTCAATTCCACGGTTTCCGGCTCTTTCCAGTGCATATGCGTTCCGGTTATTGCTGATGACCACCTTTACCTCTGCATTGGTGATCGTTCCACAATCTATGGCGTTTAGAACTGCCTGAAGGTTGGTTCCCCCGCCGGAAACCAATATACCGATTTTCAGCATAAGGTCACGCCCTTCTCTCCTCTTTCCGTGTGGCCGATCACGTAGGGAACTTCCCCAGCCCCTCGGATTGCTTCCATAGTCCTATCCACATCCGCCGGGTCCACTGCCAGAATCATTCCAATTCCCATGTTATAGGTGTTGTACATGATCTCTTCCTCGATATTACCTTTATCCGCCAACAGACCAAAGATGGCCGGTACTTTATAACTACCCTTTTCAACCACCGCCCTGATACCCTCAGGAAGCATACGGGGGATGTTTTCATAAAAACCGCCTCCGGTGATGTGGCTGCAGGCTTTAATCACTGCCCCGCTGTCTTTTACGCTTTTTAATGTATTTACATATATTTTGGTAGGAGTGATCAGGGCATCACCAAGAGTTTTGCCCAGTTCCTCATAATAGGTGTCCAGGCTTTCTTTCGTCATGTCAAACACCTTGCGTACCAGGGAAAAGCCATTGCTGTGAATGCCGGAAGAGGCGATTCCAATGAGCACATCCCCCTCTTTGACATCAGCTCCGGTGATAAGATCTTTCTCATCTACCACACCTACCGCAAAACCGGCCAAATCGTATTCGTTTTCAGGATAAAACCCGGGCATCTCCGCTGTCTCACCGCCAATCAAAGCGGCATTGGCCTGTTTGCATCCGTTTGCAACTCCGCTGACGATCTCAGCGATTCTTTCCGGGTAATTCCTGCCGCAGGCAATATAATCCAGAAAGAACAAAGGCTCTCCGCCTGCACAGGCGATATCATTGACACACATGGCAACACAGTCGATTCCAACGGTATCGTGCCTGTCCATTAAAAATGCAAGCTTCAGCTTTGTGCCCACCCCATCAGTTCCTGATACCAGAGTCGGCTTTTCCATGTTTTTAAAGGCTGACATGGAAAATGCTCCTGAAAATCCTCCAAGCCCTCCGAGAACCTCAGGTCTCATGGTTTCCTGCACATGCTTTTTCATTAATTCAACCGACTTATATCCGGCTTCAATGTCCACTCCTGCATTCTTATAATCCATTTTTTCTCCTCGCCTCCGATTTTCTTACTTCTTCATCTGGGTTAAATATTCCTGATATCCGATATGGTCCAGTTTCTCCGCTTTTTCTACCACTTCGTTTTTTAAGTTTTCCGAATATACCTTCAGCCTTTCTAAAAGCGCCTCGTCACTAACCGCTAAAATCTTAGCTGCAAGGATTCCTGCATTGGTTCCTCCTCCTATCGCAACCGTAGCAACCGGAACTCCGGAAGGCATCTGCACGATAGAATAAAGTGAATCCACTCCGCCAAGGTCTGAAGTTTTCATGGGAATGCCGATCACCGGCATGGGGAACAGAGCCGCACACATTCCCGGTAGATGAGCTGCCTTACCTGCTCCGGCAATAATGACCTTTATGCCTCTTGCTTCTGCCGTTTTGGCATATTCAAAAAATATATCCGGTTCCCTGTGGGCGGAGATCACCGTCATCTCAAACTCCACTCCCAGTTTTTTCAAAACATCTGCAGCCTGAGCCATTACAGGCATGTCAGAATCACTTCCCATTACAATCGATACAGTTGCCATAGTAAATTCTCCTTTTATTTTGTTTAATATGAGGATTCATTATTTGCAGTAATACATTTTATTAGTTTAATTAATAATTGTCACTTATTAATTAGCTTTTACTTATTAATTATCATACAAGCTTTTTTCTTCTTCGTCAATGGTTTTCTTAAAATTTTGACCATTGCCAATGGGGAATACAAGAAGGGCGGGAGAACCGGAAAGATATATATTACTCTCTCCGGCCTCCCGCCTGACTATGTATGGTTAATACTTTCCGCCTCCAAAGGATGGCTCATCAAAATAAACTGGATCAATGTTAAGAACCGGTACCTCATGATCTTCTCTATAAACCGGTTTCACCTGCCGGGAATCCCTGGATCTTGATTTTGTCTTTGCCTGGGAATCCACCGATTTATTTTCGCCTTCGTAAAGCTGAAAGCCCTCAACAAGTCCCTTCATAATCTGGGCCTGACCTGACAGCTCTTCGCTTGCTGCGGCACTCTGTTCTGCCGTCGCTGAATTGGTCTGAACTACACAGGATATTTGGTCAATTCCCTGTGCTACCTGATCAACTGCCACTGCCTGCTTGTCAGAAGCCAATGCGATCTCTCCAATAATCGAATTAATGCGCCGGCTTCCTTCCACAACTGACTGCATAGCCTTCGCAGTTTCAGCGGTAATCTTCGTTCCATTTTCAACAGCCTGCATGCTTTCCCCAATAAGCAGCGTAGTATTCTTTGCCGCTTCTCCTGATTTGCTTGCAAGATTTCGTACTTCATCTGCCACAACTGCAAAGCCTTTTCCGGCTTCTCCGGCACGGGCTGCTTCAACAGCCGCATTCAATGCAAGGATATTGGTCTGGAATGCGATATCCTCAATGGTCTTTATAATCTTTCCAATTTCATTGGACTTATCACTGATCTCCATCATAGCCTGATTCATCTCAGACATCTTTACACTGCTTTTTTCTACATTCCTGGTTGCTTCTTCTGAGGTAGAACGGGCTTCTTTTGCATTTTGTGCATTAACGTTTATCTGATTTGATATATCACTTATGGCAGCCGCAAGCTCCTGAATAGAAGAGGCCTGCTCTGTAGCTCCCTGGGACAATGCCTGGGCTCCGGAAGATACCTGCCCGGATCCATTGGCTACCAAATCAGCCGACTGGTTAATACGGGAAAGGGCTTCACTTAAATTATTCCTGATTCCTTGCATGGCCATAAGAATTGGCTCATAATCAAGGATATACTGTTCCTGGTGCTTGGAAGCCACCTGGAAATCACCGATTGCCAACGCCCCCAGCAGGTTGCTGATATCGTCAATCATGTTTCCGATATTAGAAATGGTGGCACGCATGCTGTCAGCCAGAGCGCCCAATTCATCCTTTGACTGGTAATCCAACTGAATATGAAGGCTTCCTCTTGACATTTCGCCTGCCGCCCTCTCGATCTCTTTCACCGGCGCCACGATACTCTTCGTTGTGAAAAGCGAAAAGCCCAACGTAGCTAATACAGCAAGTAACTGCATAGCTACAACTGCAATTTGAGTGAATTTCGCCATTTGCTGGGCGTTATTATAATTGGCAACGGCTCTTTCATCGGCGGTATTGCTGATCCCTACCAGATCTTCCTGAACCTTGGTGAAATAAGGGTCTAATGATGCAAAGAATATATCCGCTGCCTGTCTGGTTTTATTTTCCCTTGCCAGGCCAAACACCTGATCCTTGTAAGGTTCTGCCTCATTTAAGGTATTTTCAATGCTGTCCACCAGAGACTGGTCCCCCTGATAGTTTTCCCTTAAAAATTGTATCTTGCTACGAAACGCTTCCAGATCCGCCTCTGCAGCATCGATATATTCCCCGGTAGTCTTTAAATCAAGACTCATGGTTGCAAATCCTACATTTTTAGCCGCAGACTGAATATCACGTCTCATCTCAAGAGTTTGTACATCGATCTGGTGTCCGTTGTTAAAGAAATCTACAAACTTACCGTTGTTTTGCCTTAAGCTTATCACGGAGATTGTGGAAACTAATAAGAACAGCACGAGGATAGCTCCAAAAGCAAGTCCAATTCTTTTACCAATCTTTAAATTCTTCACCTTTGTCCTCCATTCACTTTATCTATCCTATTTTGTATATAAATGAATCAAGGGGATATGATCGCATATTCAATTGATTCATAAACTCAAGGTTGAAAGAAATTTTTCTTTCAACCTTAAACCTTTGTATACCTTATCGGCATGTTCTATTCTTTTTATAAGCTTTTTATAAAATTTATTAGATATTTGCGTATTTTTCGTTATTTTAAACAATTAAAGACCTGCTAAAGGAATATTTAATTCTTCTGTGCCCTTTAATACAAATCTGCCGTCATCAATAATTAAAACTCGATCTCCGGAAGCTGTGACAGCCTCGATTTTATCCAGTTCCGCATAAGGTATGGTAATATCCGTATGGCAACTGAAATAGGCCTTTGATACGTCTTCTTTCCTAAGAATGGAAACCTCATTATCCCTGGCAATGATTTCCTTGCCATTGGGGTTGTAAACAGGGCTGTCCTCCGCCCAGCTATAACAAGTGTCACCCACTGCAAAATGGGGTCCCATCTTTTCCACAATGAGGATAGGCAGTTTATCGAGAATTCCAAACTTACGTGCCATAGCATAAGCCGTGGTATTGGTACCTATGGCAAATTCTCCCATGGGAAGGGTATCTTGATTCTTTAAAATAACTTGTTTTACGAGAGCCTTTCCTTCCTCCTGATCCTCAAAATTGCTGCAGGAATAATCCTTGATCATACCATTTTCAAAGGTCATAACAAGGTCTTTAAACTGGAAATCCGTAATATATACCGTACTGACTGCTAACGTTCCTTCCGTTCCCGTAAGTCTTGGGGAAGTAAACACCTCTCCAAGAGGAATGTTCACATCAGCCACACAGTTTTCAAATTTTGTTTCCTTATCTCTGTCTTTCAACGGGTGAAGGGCCACTTTCAGATGGGTCTTGTTATTTCCTTTTCCCGTAACCTCCACGTATTCAGCCTCATCCAAAACATCGATAATCGCCTGCTGGATTCCCTTATATTTCTCGTAATCAAGGGTGTTGATGGCAATGGTTTCTTCAAAGATCTTCTCAAAGTCATCCCCTATCTCCGGTACCGGGAAAGCAATAATCGTGAAGCTGGTCTCATCTCCTGGCACGTATTGATTGAGAATTCTTGAGGTTTCATTCGACATCTCTGTTGAAAGCTTTTCCTGTTTGGCATCTAAGCGGTTGACTTCCGGCTTATTTACCGGCTCAAAGCCTTCTTTTCCAAATGTTTCCATCACCGCCGGTCCGGCAAAGGCTGCTGCCTGTTCTTTGTAGGTTTCATAAGCCACCTTCAAAACAGCCGCTTTCCGGTCTTTAAATGCTTTATTCAGATAGAGAGCATCATCGTACCGATGATCGTAAACATACTGCCTGTTAGGAGATGTGCTATAGTAACCATTCTTTCGGCCGGCATTGGTATTGACTGTCCAGATTGCCGCACGGCAAAGAATCACTTGAAGGCCAAGTTTTTCAAAATTCTCCATGGCATACTTCACCATACGCTCAAAGCCCAGCTCATAGCGGATCTGTACTGATCCCTTTTTCTTTAAATCCCTTCCCATTACCTCAAAGCCTTTGCGGTACCCTTCTGTGTAGGTATCCGCCATAAGGCGTACGGTTTCCTCTGGCAGGGAATTTAAGAATTCCGCAGTTTTTAATTCTGAATCGGAAATATATTCACCAAAGTAATACAAATACCGAAGATCTCTTAAATCATTATCCCGGATGATATCCGCTGCAAAGGAAAGCGTCGGATCAAGCCCTTCTCTGACCCGGAAAGTAACCGTATGATCCGTATAATCGCTGATAAACCAGTAGATCACTTCTTTTATTCTGGAAACCTCAGGGATTTCCTCCTCAAACATGTTATAAATTTCAATAAGCGTTTCATTTAATATGGTAAGATCTGTAAGTCTCCACTCGTGGACAAAAACAATGTCGCCCCGGATTTCCTTATACAGATACGAAAGAAGCTGGCCATAACCCTCTCCCATCCTTGATACTGCATATGCCGGATTCGCATAACTCTCCTCATAATGACCGGGTAAAATATCCTGGTAAAGCTTCTGGTTCCATTCTCTTAAAATCTCCGCCGAAGCAGCTTTTTGGTCACCGGATTCAATAAACCGGAGATACTCCCCCATCATGGAGATAAAAGATGCTGTTCTGGCGAAATAATCACGATACGGTTCCTGCACAGTATGTTCCGATGCCATCTGGCCGATCCGCTCCATAGACAGCTCAAAGCGCTCCTTAATAATCTCATTTTCCTGCTGAAACATCATTTGATAATCCATAATCCTTACCCCTTTATTCCTATAATGATAAGAACTGCCCAAAGAATGATAAGGCTCAAGCTGATCCCCATTCCTATTTTAGACAGTATGTATTTCTTTTCCTTTTCAAAGAAAGAAAAAACACCATAAACCATTGAAACAATTGAAATCAGCATACTGCAGAAACAGACAGCTGCTACATTAAGCTGTGCCTGCCCTTCAGCCATTACAGAGCTGATAATTCCAATCATTCCAAGTGCAAGTGCCCCAACCGCAAGTCCCAGGCATAGAAAGCTTCTCTTTGCAAAGGATTTCCTAATATAGGACACTTTTTTCTGCTTTTGCACGCCTTTTCCTCCTTATTCTTACTCTTGTGTACTGAACGATTTTGTACAAGATGTATCCCAGGATGCCTCCCAGCGTATTCAGTATCATGTCATCTACATCAAAACATCCCACCTTGAAAATAAGCTGAATGGTTTCAATGCATAAGCTGAACAGA
>Ga0213828_1003149_pt1 | contig 11155 bp, 7 predicted proteins | sample MC6MC0897MG_FD_180664 | JGI IMG/M metagenome (GOLD analysis project Ga0213828, IMG submission 180664) | Enriched soil aggregate microbial communities from Iowa State University, Ames, United States - MC6-MC0897-MG | ecosystem: Environmental > Terrestrial > Soil > Unclassified | place: USA: Iowa...
CTCTTGCAATCACGAATTTACTATCACATTTTACGGCATTTTATCAAACAACGATTGACTTAAAGTTAACGTTAAGGTTTATAATTATCACAAGCATTGCCCATGAGCATATCAAAATACTTTAGATTATCTGAAAGGAGGAATCTATATGCAATACAACAATTTGCCCGGAACAAGTATTAAAGTTTCTTCGCTAAGTCTTGGCACAATGATGTTCGGTGCTCAGACCAGCGAAGCTGACAGCCTTGCCATCATGGATTATGCCTGGAATCAAGGTGTTAACTTTTGGGACACTGCCAATGTGTACAATCAAGGCGAGAGTGAACGCATCGTCGGAAAGGGCCTAAAAGGGCGGCGTGATAAAATTATTCTCGCCACGAAAGTTAACGGCCAGATGGGTGAAAACCCGAATGACAGGGGCCTCTCCCGCCGTAATATTGTCTCCGCTGTGGATGCCAGCTTAAAGCGCCTGAATACGGATTATATCGACCTCTATTATATGCACGCTCCGGATTACGAAACAAAAATTGAGGAATCGCTTGAGACAATGTCTGGCCTTGTTAAAGCCGGAAAGGTCCGCTATATCGGTGTCAGCAATTTTGCCGCCTGGCAGATTGCCGATATGTTGGCTATCTGCGATAAACGGGGATACATAGCACCGGTCATCAGTCAGAACGTTTATAATCTTATTACGCGCGGCGTAGAGACGGAGCTCATTCCATTTTTACAGGCTCATGAGCTGGGTATGGCAGTATACAACCCTATTGCTGGGGGACTTCTGGCCGGAAAACATAAGCCAGGCACCCCTGCAGAGAATACCCGTTTTGCAAACAGTGAAGCCTATTATAAACGCTACTGGTCAGACGAGAATTTTGCAGCTGTGGAAAAGTTAACAGAGATTGCATCAGAGTATGACTTGAGTATTCTTGAACTCGCTATGAAATGGTGTTTAAGCCGTGAAAAAGTCACCAGTGTAATCAGTGGCGTCAGCAAGCTTTCACAGATAGAACAGAATATTGCATCACTGGAAGGAGCCGTGCTTCATGATGACGTGCTGCAGGCTTGTGATGCTGTATGGCATTCTCTGGCGGGTACACGCTTTGGATACAATCGATAGCAATGCTTGAGATGGAAAAGGAATGGGCAAACTAGCATTTTTTAATCATTTATAGAAAGGAATTTATATATGAAAAAAATAGTGATAACCGGAACTGCGGGTCTTCTTGGCCCCTATGTAGTTAAGCATTTTTTAGAGCAGGGATATGATGTTTTAAGTGTAGACAAAGTAAAACCGGCTGAGATATCGACACGCCATATGACAGCAGACTTAACCAACCTGGGCGAGTGTTATGGAATCCTTGAAGGCGCATATGCTGTGATCCATCTTGCCGCAATCCCTACCGCTTATATTTTCCCCAATGAAGTGACATTTCGAAACAATGTAATGGCTACTTATAATATTCTTGAAGCTGCGGCCGGATTAGGAATCACGAAAGCTGTTATTGCTTCCAGTGAATGTACCTATGGGATTTGCAACTCCCGTCAGGGTCTGACACCTGTTTATGTTCCCGTAGATGAAGAACACCCGGTACTTCCTGAAGATAGTTATGGTCTTGGAAAAATTGTTGGGGAAACAATTGCCGATGCAATCAACCGCCGCTGCGGAATGCAGATCGTTTCGTTTCGGATCGGCAATATCATAAGCAAAGAAAAATATTTAAACTTCCCCGGTTTTATTCATGACTCCGAGAAACGGAAACAACTTATGTGGAATTATATTGACGCTCGTGATATCGCTGTGGCATGCCGCCTTGCTATCGAAAAAGATGGACTGGGTTCTATTATCATGAATCTTGCCGCTGACGATAACTGTATGGACATCAAAAGCTGTGATCTGATGAAAGCGGAATATCCAAACGTAGCTGACATTCGTAATCCAATTGATGAATACCAGACTTTATACTCCAATGAAAAAGCAAAAAAAGTACTGGGGTGGAAACCTGTTCATTGCTGGAGAGATAATGTACCTCAAGAATAATACATAAGAGATGGCAATGGATCGTCTCAATTTAGTAAAGCTTGCAAATACTAATCTTTTTAGTATTTGCAAGCTTTTAGATTCATACTTCGTCATTCCAACCTGTTATGAAATTTAAATTTGAGCGCTAATCCTACGATTGTAGATATTATTGCGATTATAGTATGTGCCTTTTTCTCATCTCGTAATATGAATAAAAAAAGCTTATATCCTAATATGCCGAGCAGGCCGCCCAAACTATTAAGAATTACATCGTCAATGTCTGATGCCCGATGCCAAAAAGCCCCTGAATGATCTCAACAAATATACTCACTATAAATATAAACAGCAAATTGGCTGTTATTTTTTTATCATTTTTAATTAATGGTAAATAGACACCAAAGGGAACAAAAATAGCTATATTGCCAACCACATTACCAAAAGCAAATCTTTTTAGATTCTCAGAGCCGCCAGATATATATTCCATTATGCTATGAAAAGTGATGAGATTGATTGACCTGACTACAGTCCTTTGATTATTAAATAGTTCCAAAAATGAAACTCTTGATAGAAACAGTATTTTAATTAGCAAAAGGATATAACAAATGAAACGCCATATAAAAAGACTGTTTCAATTCGCTTTCGTTTATTCATTATACCTCCATCTTCTCATCCATCTCGCTTACTCTCTCACATTCCGTTCCCATCGTGCTCATATTCTATGCCATTGCTTCTTGAATATATTTGTCAATTAATTCATAAATCCACAGGTTCAACGGAGAAAAATCAAATCCCCATTCTGATGCGAGTCCGGTATTTAAGCTGTAATCGGGCGCACCATTGTAAGGACCATTATCCCCCGTTTTCGATAAAACAGCTCGTCTGCCGGTCTTTCCTTCAACATATGTGATGATCTCTCGGAGAGATATTGTTCCCATACTGCTGCCATTTACTACGCCTGTGAACTCTTGCTCCGCCAGGAAAGCCAGAAACTGGCCCGCTTTATTTGAACTGACAAATCCCATCTGTGCGTCAACATTGTCAATAAACATGGGAATACCCTTAACAACATGTTCGATATAGAAATACAATCGCTTTGTATAATCATCAGTGCCAATGACAAAAGGAAACCTGATAGCCACACTGTTTTGTGACGGATATGCTTGAAATAAAGCACACTCTGCAAGCCGTTTCACCTCATCATACGTATAATCATCTCTGTCGCACCATTTTAGCGTTTTCTCAAGAGGATTGAAGTCGCTTTCCAATGTGTTGATATGGAGATCATCATATACTGACATGGTGGAGGTCATTACATAGCGATTGCATTTTATAGAGTCCAGCGCAAATTTTACGTCATTGGAGCAATAAGCAATATTGTCGCATACTACATCATAAGTCTTGTTGTGAAATACTTCCGCCATACGATTGGCAGAAGTACGCTCAACTATTAATTTGCGGACTCTGTTTCCGTAACTATCTTGTGCCATTCCTCTTGTCGCAATCGTAACATTATGTCCTTTTCTGATAAGTTCCTCAACCATATGTATGCCAAAGTATTTTGTACCGCCCAAAACTAAAATTTCCATTCTGTCCTCTACCCCCATATGATATAAATGATCATACTTCAAATTACGATTTATAAAGTATATCATAAAATGGTACCGAAATATAGCAAAGAAATGGACAGTCTACCCTTTCGGCAATGTGGCTTTACTTTTTATTTCAGTTAACCGTTCGCACAGCATATCGGCTTTTGAAATAGCCTCCAAAACCGTGAGGTCCTTCATATGTATTTGGCGTCCTCCGGTCAGGCGAAGGGTATCAATTTTCTGTTTCTGACCGTTGATTGTGAACCGGCAGCTGACAAGTCTGGTTCCATTATTGATCTGCTCTCCGTTATGCGTACAGATGTCATCTAAGATGGCCCCGTCAATGAATTGGAGTTCCTTGGGGTTGTACTTAAAAACTACAGCGAACTTGCCGTTATCAGCATCCAGAAAAAAGACTCCATTGTTCGCACTGAAACAATAATCAATGACAAGCCCCTGCTCCTTTAAGGCCTGCTCATGGAGACTCGAATGTTTAGCTAGGTTAGAATCCAGGATTTTATTGGGAAGCCAAAAGAAAATATAAAGAAATTCAAACGTTAAAAATGTCCCTATCAGGGATTGCATCTGCGGCAGCTCCCATAACAATATACAGACCGGGGCTATGAGGACAGCTGCTAGTAGTATCAACTTAAGGCCCAAAATTTTTATAAAGTAACCCATATCAATTTTTTTCATTGATATTTATCCTCCCTCGTTCTTGGATCGTGTCCCTTCACTGCATATTTATCTGATGTATTTAATTATTATTTTCGCTATTGTCTTTGGTTCACAATTCTGAATTCCCTCCAAAATGGAATTTTCCTCATTATGAACTTTTCTAAATAAGAATATTAAATAAAGTATTTTTCTGGAATTATATTGTTCTCAAACTGATTTTTCTTGTACTCAATTTGATTTCAAAGTAATTCAAAGAAAAGGTTGACAAATCAAAACCGGGGACATATACTATAACAGGTTAATTAAATAAATAAACCGTTTCGGTAGGTGAGGCTACCGCAGGGATACGGGTTGCTGCCGCAAAGTAGTGGAAACACTATGAGAAGGTGAACAGTCCATGTCGAAAAACAAGGCATGGAATAATGTAATTTCATTGCCCTGCGAAGTTAAAGCTTGAACGATGGCGGAAGACGCTTTACATAATATAGTCAGGCGTTTTTATAGGGATAGTATCCCCTGTCGTCGTTTTTTAAATGATGACAGGGGATTTTTTATGTTTGGAGGTGAGGACATGGACGACGGACACAGTATACGTAGAAACGATGGACAGGATAATACCGCTTGTGGCATAGGTGTTCTTATATTGTGCAACCATGCCCAAAACCGGTGCTTTAGGCAAAGGCTTTTATAAGCCTTAATTCCTATTGCTCCTTTGCGTGTTGTCCATCGTTTTGTTTGGAAAAAACAGACGATGGATTTTTTATGCCCATTTTTAACAAAACAACACTCCCCATTGGGGTTTATATAAATACTATTTAAAACAAGAGAGGTGAACGAAATGGAAACCGGAAGTCAATGCGGCCCTGATCCTGACGGGCGGAACCGAAGGCCTGAGCCGAAATGGAAACCCTTTTCCATTTCGGCGGCCTGACTATAGACGAGGCTCATCAGTGTTTGGGCTGTACTTCCTCATATCTTATAAAAATTATGGAGGTGCAGACCAATGCAAAAAGTAAAAAACAATTTAGAGACATTAAAAGTAACCCAGGACATGGTAAGCCGTGACAAAATTGCAGCCAGGCTGAAATCAGCTGCCGCAGCTAAAACGGATACACTGTTCGACAATTTAAACACGACGCTGGAAGGACTCAGCGAAGATCGTGTAGATGCTTCCCGTGAGCTGTACGGCGACAATAAAGTTACCCACGGGAAAAAAGTATCGCTTCCCAAGCGTATCGCCGAGGCGTTCATCAATCCTTTTACCGCTATCCTCTTCGGGCTGACGGCGGTGTCGGCATTTACCGACATCATTCTCGCAGAACCAGGAGAAGCAGATCCGCTGACTGTTGTAATTATCATGACAATGGTGCTGATTTCCGGGGTTCTGCGCTTCGTGCAGGAAACTAGAAGCGGCAACGCTGCTGATAAGCTTTTAAAAATGATCAAGACGACCACAAACGTTCAGCGAATCGAGACAGGGAACGCAGAAATACCGCTGGAAGAAGTCGTTGTTGGCGATATTGTCCATCTGGCTGCGGGCGACATGATTCCCGCAGACATGCGGATTATCCAGGCCAAGGATTTGTTTGTCAGCCAGTCGGCACTGACTGGCGAAAGTGTGGCAGTTGAGAAAATTCCAGGGGCAGTGAGTATGGAATACGATACATTAGCAGAGTATCCAAACCTGGCCTTTATGGGATCAAACGTCATCAGCGGCAGTGCGGCAGGTGTTGTTGTGGCAACCGGTGACGAAACGATATTCGGAGATATGGCAAAGAACGTCAGTGATAAGCCTGTGCAGACCAACTTTGAAAAAGGGGTCAACTCTGTATCATGGCTGCTCATCCGTTTCATGCTGGTCATGGTTCCAATCGTATTGTTTGTTAACGGTTTCACAAAGGGTGACTGGATGCAGGCAACTCTGTTTGCCCTGTCAGTGGCGGTAGGCTTAACACCGGAAATGCTTCCGATGATCGTCACCACTTGCCTTGCTAAAGGCGCTGTGGCTATGTCTAAGGAAAAGACAATCATCAAGAACTTAAACTCCATCCAGAATCTAGGCTCCATCGACATTCTATGTACTGACAAGACCGGAACCCTGACCCAGGATAAAGTAGCTCTGCAATACCACTTAAATATCCATGGAGATGGAGATACGCGCGTATTGCGCCATGCATTTTTAAATAGCTACTATCAGACAGGACTTAAAAATCTCATGGATGTCGCTGTCATTGAGCGCACCCTGGAGGAACAGAAAACGGTAGCGGAGCTTCGCGGCCTTACCGATCAGTTTACCAAGGTCGATGAAATTCCCTTTGACTTTGAGCGCCGCCGCATGAGCGTAGTGGTGAAAAACGGCAAGACACAGATGATCACCAAAGGCGCAGTAGAGGAAATGCTGTCGGTTTGCAGCTATGCCGAGTATGATGGAAAGGTGCTGCCGCTGACCGATGACATCAAAGAATATATCTTAAAAAAGGTGAATGATTTAAACGAGGATGGAATGCGGGTTATTGCCGTTGCGCAAAAGACCAATCCCTCTCCCGTTGGCACGTTTTCCGTAGCAGACGAATCCGATATGGTACTGATGGGATATCTTGCTTTCCTTGACCCGCCAAAGAAATCCACTGCGGATGCACTGGCTGCTTTAAAAGAGCATGGTGTGGATGTGAAGATTCTGACCGGTGACAATGACAAGGTAACTCGCTGTGTTTGCCGGCAGGTAGGCCTCTCCGTTGACCGCATCCTGTTAGGCTCTGATCTGGACAACATGACCGATGAAGAGCTTGGCAGCGTCGCAGAAAAAGTCAGTGTTTTTGCAAAGTTATCTCCACAGCAGAAAGCCCGTGTCATTACAGTCCTGCGGGATAATGGGCACAGCGTGGGCTACATGGGTGACGGCATCAACGACGCGGCAGCGATGAAGGCTTCCGATGTGGGCATTTCCGTGGACACAGCAGTAGACATTGCCAAAGAGTCCGCTGACGTCATTCTTCTGGAAAAGGACTTAATGGTATTGGAAAAGGGCATCATCGAGGGCCGCAAGACCTACGCCAACATGATCAAATATATCAAGATGACGGCAAGCTCCAACTTCGGAAATATGTTCTCAGTATTAGCTGCCAGCGCTTTCCTGCCCTTCCTTCCTATGCTGCCCATCCATCTGATTCTGTTGAATCTGATTTACGATTTAAGCTGTACGGCAATTCCGTGGGATAATGTAGACAAAGAGTACCTTGCTGTACCAAGGAAATGGGACGCTTCCTCTATCGGAAAATTCATGATATGGATCGGACCGACCAGCTCGGTGTTTGATATCACTACCTACATGCTGATGTATTTCATCATCTGCCCGGCCATGACCGGCGGACTTATGTTCCATCAGCTTACGGACCCGGTTACACAGGCATACTTTATCGCACTGTTCCAGGCCGGCTGGTTCGTGGAATCCATGTGGAGCCAGACGCTTGTCATTCATATGATTAGAACACCTAAGATTCCTTTTATTCAGAGCCATGCTTCCCTGTCGGTGACACTGCTCACCTTCACCGGTATTGCGGCCCTGACCATCATTCCCTTTACCAAACTTGGAGCAACCATCGGCCTGGCCGCCCTGCCGCCTGTATATTTCGCATGGCTGGCACTTACTATTTTCCTGTATATGGTGCTCGCTACGGTGTTCAAGAAGATTTTTATTAGAAGGTATGGTGAGTTATTATAAGAACTTTTTATCAAGATCCACGCAAAAGCCTGCAGGTATTATCACAATTACGAGATAATATCTGCAGGCTTTTATCATTGATTTCTAATACTTGTGTCTTTTCAGGAAAGAACCTCGATCCGAAGCAAAGCTTCCTTATTATACTGGGCTTCCCATCACTCCCTTGCTTTAATTTTTTTGCTTCTCCTCCTTAGCCGTACCATGCTGACTGACATATTCCATAAAACTATCATGATTCAAGGACCTGCTGAAATAAAAGCCCTGATAGCACTCACAGCCAAGTTCATGCAGTAATTCGACCTGTTCCTTGGTTTCCACACCTTCCGCCACAGCCTTGACATTCAACTGGCCGCAAAGAGAAAGGATTGATTTTACAATATGCCGGCGCTGTTCGTCTCTGGTTATCAATCCTACCAGGGAGGCATCTATTTTTATGATATTAGCATAGAAATCGCATATGTAAAGGAGCGAGCTGTGACCCATTCCAAAGTCATCAATGGAAAGATTAAGCCCCATCGCCGTAATCTGCCCTAATTTATTGCATATGGCGTCAGTCGCATCAATTGTAGCGTTTTCGGTAAGCTCCAGTTCCATATACTGAGGCTCGATGCCCAGCCGATTGATGCACTCCTGCACAGATCGAACAAGGGAGCCATCCTCTTTCAGCTGCCGCGGACTTAGGTTTACGGAAAGGGGGACTTTAAAACCTTTTTCATGCCAGCGTTTCATATCTCCAAATGACCGATTCATAATCCATTGGCCCAGCTCATTCGTCAAATCTGCCTCATCACAGATACTCAATATAACGATAGGGGATACATAACCATATATGGGATGATTCCACCGCAGAAGAGCTTCTGCGCCCACGACCTGGCCTTTATAATTTACTTTCGGCTGATATTCCATATGAAGCGTTTGTTCCTGGCTCTTAAAGCCTTCCCGGATCTCTGCCGCCAAAGCGCGGGCAAGAGAACCCGTTTCATCGTGACGGTTAAGGATGGTTTTATTCTGCCGTTCCTGAATATATTGAATTTCATTCGCCAGTCCTTTAAATACTTCCATGCGCGCACACTGCTGATGCTTTTCCTGCAGCCTGACGAAAGGAATATAAATCAGCACAGCCAACGCCAGATTAAACGCTTGCATCACGGCTCCGGCAAAAGATCCCGTACTGAGATAGCCAGACAGAAATATGGGAGTGGTCCATGTTACCGCCTGCGTAGCCGGAGGAACCAGGCCCACGCTTACGGATATCCAGGCGGTAAGACATAAAAAAACTGGTGCTAACACAAATGGAGCAAAAAAATACGGATTAAATATAATGGGTAAACCAAATATCATGATTTCATTTATATTAAATATACCGGGTAGTATTGATATCTTTGCCAAACGAGTTTCACTGCTGTTTTTTCCTACCAGCAGCAGAGCAATCAGCAGCCCAAAGGTTGCCCCTGCACCTCCTAAATAGACATAGGTGTCAAAAAATTCTTTGTTAAAAATCACTTCACCCATCGGTACTGACGAAACCACAGTAGGCATGGCATCCATAATGACATTTCCACCGTGTACGCCAAACAGCCACAAGATTTGTGTTATGAGAATAACAATGACTGCGGAGAAAAAACTTTGTCCCGGCACCCATATTTCGTTGATTGTATGTAACATTTGACTGCTGTTTAATCCGATAAAATCAAGTATCACCTTTACAATGCAAACAGTAAGAACCGTGAGCAGAGCGGGAGTTACCGTCCGGAAGGCTTCCCGGGTCAGGGAACTGCTATAATAACTGATAAGATTCTTAGACCGGATACGATCCCGTAATTTAAAGAAAAAGCAATATAAATTACATGCAAGAAATGATATGATTATGGCTCCGAACATCCCAGAAGAACCGGCATATTCTGTGCTTATTACCGTACCATCTGAATTCTTCATCCATATGATGAAAACGATCAGTGCTACTGCCTGTAAGACAGCTGTACTGACCTCTCCGGACTTTACGAACTCTTTCTCGCATGCAATCGCATGGCTGACGGTAATCAACGTGATTATCGCCATGATTTGAAGTGTCCCTCCATATATGAGCAGGCCAATTTCCCACCAGCCTTCTCCAAAAATATATGACATAAATGATTGGTATGCCGGAATGGGCAGATTTAGCAGTGCCAGCACAAAGGAACCGATTAAAACAAACGGCATTAAGTATAGCAGTCCTCTACGGAGTATTCGGATCATCTGCTGGTTTGCCAGCTTAGATATAAGTGTATCAAACGTGTGCATTATTTTTATGAATTCCTCCTTCAGGTATGCGAAAACTAACGGCTGTGTCGCTTTAAATATGGTTCTCCACACCTTAGGCCACTATTTTCCTATTTAATATAATAGCTTTAACTAATTTGCTGTTGTTAATTGTAATCAATGTATATAATTATGTTCCCAATTTATTTTCTGAATGAACTAAGTTGAATGAATGGTCAACTGCAATCCGAGCTTCTGGTTAATTCAAGTTACAAAAAGGCAGGGACTGCGCCCTGCCTTTTTGTAACTTGAATTTATCTATACTATTTGCAAACATTTGCATCTTTCCCTTTCTAATGGGAAAGACATTTTACATTGAGGTTCATTCAATATAGTTAACTAATTGGAAGATCTTTGCCGTGAAATGGAATCGTGACCTTTCCGGGCTTTGACGGGTGACTGTAGTGTTTGTGTGAGCCTATTTGTGACGAGTATCGGGCTTTCTTTTCCGATACTTTCCTATCTAATACAAGAATATTAAAAAATGGATTATCCTGGTTTTATATTGTTCTTAAATCGTGTTCTGTTGTAATTAATTGTTTTATGACATTTCACTTTTCAATTGACCGATTGCGAACATAAAAAGAAGAAATCCTGATCTCTACCTCTGTCCCCTTTCCCGGCAGACTGTTATAGGTCAGACCATACCCAGGACCGTAAAGAATCTCCAGCCGTCGGTGGGTATTGAATACGGCAATGTTTGTCCCTATTTTACTGGTCCCCTTGCCTGAGAGAATACCGGAAAGCTTTCCGGTATCCATTCCAACCCCGTCATCGGAAATCAGTATAACGGCTGTATTATCCTCCATCCAGCCGGTAATTACAATGGTTCCTCCTTTTGGCACCTTT
>Ga0213828_1003151_pt1 | contig 11150 bp, 8 predicted proteins | sample MC6MC0897MG_FD_180664 | JGI IMG/M metagenome (GOLD analysis project Ga0213828, IMG submission 180664) | Enriched soil aggregate microbial communities from Iowa State University, Ames, United States - MC6-MC0897-MG | ecosystem: Environmental > Terrestrial > Soil > Unclassified | place: USA: Iowa...
TATCGTCAACACGACCGAAGGGCGTGCGGCGATCAACGACTCGTTCTCGATCCGTCGCGAGGCGCTGCAGCACCGCGTCACCTATTCGACCACCATTGCCGGCGCCAAGGCGCTGGTGCAATCACTGGAATTCCGCGGGACCGGCCCGGTCTGGTCGCTGCAGGAACTGCACAAGGAGTTGAACGCATGAGAGCACCGATCACGTTGAAGGGCGCGCAGCGTCTGCGCGAAGAGCTTGACCACCTGAAGTCGGTCAAGCGCCCCAAGGTCATCGCGGCGATCGCCGAAGCGCGCGAACACGGCGATCTCAAGGAGAACGCCGAGTACCACGCCGCGCGTGAGGAGCAGGGTTTCATCGAAGGCCGCATCAAGCAGCTGGAAGGCGAGCTCTCGCACGCCGAGATCATCGACATCACCAAGCTCAACGCCGGCAGCAAGGTGGTGTTTGGTGCCACCGTCGAGCTGTCGGACGTGGAAAGCGACGAGGAAAAGCGCTACCAGATCGTGGGTGACCTGGAAGCGGACATCAAGCTTGGCCTGATCGCCATCTCCTCGCCGCTGGCGCGTGCGTTGATCGGCAAGCTGGAAGGCGATGCGGTCACCATCGACGCGCCGGCCGGCCAGCGCGAGTACGAAATCGTCAGCGTCCAGTACCTGGACTGAAACGATGGCCACCGCGACGCTGCTGCTGCCGGCCCGCAGCCGTTTTCCCGCCGCGCCCTTGCCCGATGACGTGGCAAAGGCGCTGGGGCGGGCCGAGCGCAGCAGTGTCCAGGCCGGCGAGCGTGCCCAGCTGCAGCGGCATTTCCAGCTGCAGCCGGCGCACTGGCCGGTGGCCGCGCTGACCCGCCAGCTGGACGTGGGCGATGCCGCCGATGCGATCTGGCTGCGTGCCGACCCGGCCAACGTGGTGCCGGACATGCAGGGCGCGCGGATGATGGGCCACGGCGACACGCTGCGGCCCGATGCACAGGACGCGGCGCAGCTGCTGCCGGCCCTGCAGCCGCTGTTTGCCGGTTTCGGGTTCACCCTCGATGCGCCGGTACCTTCACGCTGGTACCTGCGCCTGCCACCGGGCACCCACCTTCCCGAGTTCGACACGCCCGACGATGTGCTGGGCGATGACCTGTTCGCCCACCTGCCCGAGGGCGACGCCGGGCGCCGTTGGCGCGCGCTGCTGACCGAGGCGCAGGTGGTGCTGCACACCCATGACTGGAACCAGCAGCGGGTCGCCGATGGCAAACGGCCGATCAACTCCCTGTGGTTCTGGGGCGGCGGCGAGCTGCCGCAGGCGGTACAGACCCCGCATGCCCAGGTGCGCAGCCGGGAGTCGCTGCTGCAGGCCTTGGCCCGCGCGGCCGGCGTGCATGCCGATGGCGAACAGCAGGTGGATGCGCTGGTCGACCTGCGCCAGCTGCGTTCGCTGGAGCAGTTGGGCAACGATGCGATCCGCCCGCTGCTGTCGGCGTTGCAGCGCGGCGAACTGCGTCGGCTGGTGCTGGATTTCGAGGACGGCGTGCGCTTCGAGATCGACAAGGGCCAGCGCTGGCTCTTCTGGAAGAAGCCGGTCCAGCTTCACGACACCTGAGTACAGCGCCGACCGAGGGTCGGCGTTCCTGCCTCTGGCCAGCGCCAGGGCTCAGCGCAATTCTGTCTCGAATGTGGCCAGGTGCCAGAAGCCGCCCGGCATGGCCCGGCACAGCCCGGTCACGTATTCGCGGCTCACCACGAACCGCGTGCCGTCCCACACCCAGTAGCGCCCGAACCCGCAGCGGCCCAGCGTCCGCTCGTCCCTCTCTTCGTAGAGCACCGCGTCCGGAGGCCGCAGGAACACGTGCGCGGTGGTGACCAGCGCCGGCTCGAATGGCGGTTGCGCGCGGATCACCCAGCTCGGCCCGCTCGCGTAGTAGCCCGGCCCGAGGCAGGTCATCGACGCCAGCAGGTGCACCGGGTCCAGCCGGTGCACGTCCAGTGACATCGATTCCACCCGATCCTCCTGCCATGCGCACACCGTCTGCATGTCGCGGCCGGCCAACAGCGCGTCCATCAGGTCCTTGCGTTCGGCAAGCGCCACATCGTTCGGCCGTGTTTCCGCCAGCGGTGGCGGATTCTTCAGCACCGGCCTGGGCAAGGCCGGCGGTACGCTCGACTCTGGCCGGGTGCCGCGTTGGATCAGCGCGCCGGGGGTGTCGAGCCGGTCCTGCGCCGCGTCCATCTTCAGCAGCAGGGCGGTGGCACCGCGGTTGGAAATGGGCCAGGCGCTGCCGGCCGCATCAACGATCGCGATGGGCGCATCACGCCGCAGCGCGACCAGCAGCGCCTCGACCTGCGCCTGGCTGAGCGTGGCCGGTGCCTCGGGCTGCGTGGGAACCACCGTACCCAGCGCACGGCCGTCCACGCGCAGCTGCAGCGCGCCGGTGGGCCTGGGCGCCGGCGTCTTCTCTCCGGGATCCCCGTATTCGGCGCCGTCCACGTAGCCCAGCATCGCCGTGACCGGGGTATCCGGCCCGCCGGCACGTTCCAGCAGCAGGCTGAAGGCCAACGGTGCGTCGGCGCTGAATCCGGCGGCGCGGCAGGTCCGGGTGTTGTCGCAGGCCAGCAGCCAGTCGTGCTCGAAGAACGACGTACCCAGTGAAGAAGCCGTCGCGGCGGTGACCGGTGCCAGCGAGAGGGCCATGGCCAGGCGCAGCGGCAATGCAGAGAAAGGCATGAAGTAGCCGGGTGGAAGCGGGCAGGGAGTATCCAACATCGGCGCATGCACGGGAACGCACGTGTCGACCGATGTACCCGCAGCGCAGCTACCGGAGCCAGCCGGTATCATGGCGGCACTCTCTGCAACCCGGCGATGCCGATGTCTTCCACCGCCGCTGCTGCGCCGCTCTCCGCTTCCCCGACCACCACGCACGCCGTCACCCTGCAGCGCCGCGACGCAGCGCCCGTGGCTGGCTGGCCCGACGACATGCTGCCGCTGCTGCAGCGCCTGTATGCCGCACGCGGTGTCACCGATGCGGCGCAGGCGCAGCCAAAGCTGGCGCAGCTGCACGCGCCGGAGCTGATGGGCAGCATGCAGGCTGCAGTGAACCTGCTGGCCGAGGCGATTGCCAGCAACGCGCGCATTCTGGTGGTGGGCGATTTCGACTGCGACGGCGCCACGGCGTGCGCGGTGGGTGTGCGCGGGCTGCGCATGCTCGGCGCACGCGACGTGGTGCACGCGGTGCCCAACCGCATCCTGCACGGGTATGGCCTGTCGCCGTCGTTGGTGGCTGACCTGGCGCACCTGCAGCCGGGCCTGCTGGTCACCGTCGACCACGGCATTGCCTGCCATGCGGGCGTCGCGGCGGCCAAAGCACTGGGCTGGAAAGTGCTGGTCACCGACCATCACCTGCCCGGCGAGCGGCTACCGCCGGCCGACGCGCTGGTGGACCCGAACATCAGCGGCGATGCCTTCCCCAGCAAGGCGCTGGCCGGCGTGGGCGTGATCTTCTACGTGTTGATGGCGCTGCGTCGCCACCTGCGCGAACAGGGGGCGTTTGCCGCGACCCGCGAGCCGGACCTGCTGACCCTGCTGGACCTGGTCGCGGTGGGCACCGTGGCCGACCTCGTGGCGCTCGACGCCAACAACCGTGCGCTGGTCGCGGCCGGGCTGCGCCGCCTGCGTGCCGGGCAGGGCTGCGTGGGCCTGCAGGCCTTGATCGAGGCCAGCGGCCGTGATCCGGCACGGCTGAGCGCCACCGACATCGGATTCGCGCTGGGCCCGCGCTTGAATGCCGCCGGGCGCCTGGAAGACATGGCGCTGGGCATCGAACTGCTGCTCACCGAAGACCGCGGCCAGGCCCGCGAGATCGCCCAGACCCTGGAGCAGATCAACGCCGAGCGCCGCGCGGTGCAGCAGCTGATGACCGACGACGCCGAACTGGCGGTGTCGCGCGCGATGCTCACTGCCGAAGGCGAACGCCCGATCGCCGCGTGCCTGTTCGATGCCGAGTGGCATCCGGGCGTGGTGGGGCTGGTAGCTTCGAAGATGAAGGACCGCCTGCATCGTCCGGTGATTGCGTTTGCCCCGTCCGAACCGGGCAGCGATTCACTGCGTGGCTCGGCACGCTCGATCCCCGGCTTCCACATCCGTGACGCGCTGGCGCTGGTCAATGCCGCGCACCCGGGCCTGATCGACAAGTTCGGTGGCCACGCCATGGCGGCGGGCCTGAGCCTGCCGCACGCACGCTTCGAGGATTTCCAGCGGGCGTTCGTGGCCGTGGTCGAATCCAGCATGGACCCGGCCGCGCTGCAGCAGCAGCTGCTGAGCGATGGCGAGCTGGCACCGGGGGAGCTGGATTTCCGCCACGCCGAAGCCCTGCGCCTGGCCGGCCCGTGGGGGCAGGGCTTCCCCGAGCCGCTGTTCGACGGTCACTTCCAGGTGGCGCGCTGGCAGGTGCTGAAGGAGAAGCACCTGAAACTCAGCCTGCGCGTGCCCGGCCGTGCCGAACCGATCAATGCGATCCACTTCAGTGGCTGGAAGGGCACCGCCCCGGCCAACCACGTGCATATCGCCTACCGCCTGGTCAGCGACGACTATCGCGGCGGTGGCGCGATCCAGCTGATCGTGGAGCACTGCGCCGACGCGTGAGTGCTGCGCGCGGCGCGCGCAGCACCGGTGCCGCTGTTTACTCCTGCACCTTGCTCACCAACGTGGGCATTTCCCAGGCGCCGCCGGCCGAGACCAGCCGGCACAGCCCGGTGCTGGAGACTTCAGTCTTCACGAACTGGGTGCCGGTCCAACCCCAGGTGGTGCTGTAGAAGCAGTCGCCCAGGCCGCGGCCCTTGTGCGATTCGCCGATGGTGCGCACGTCATCGCCCGCGCCCGAGGTGGTCACCAGCCGGGGCTGGTACGGGGCGCGGTCGTTGACCACCCAGTAGCCGTCACCGGTGTTGTAGGCCGCGCGCCAGCAGGCCTGCGAGACCAGCAGCTTGTCCGCGCTCAGCCGCTGCACGGTGATCTCCTGCGGGCCTTCATTGGAGATCATGCTGTCGCCCGGGTGCAGGGCCTCGCAGTCGTCGGCCGAGGTCGATGCAGCCAGCGCAGCGCGCAGTGCCTTCGATTCGCCCAGTGCTTCATCGGCGGGGCGGGTCGGCACCACCTTGGCCAGCTTCACCACCGGCACCGGCACGGCCGGCAGCACCGTGCTTTCCGCCTTGGTGCCCTTGCGGACCAGCGCACCCGGCGTGCCCAGCCGGCCCTGGAACTCGTCCATCTTCAACAGCACCGCCGAGGCGCCGCGATCGGACACCGTCCAGCGCTTGCCGTCGTTGCCGGTCAGCACGATCCGGCTGGTGCCGGTCAGGGTGGACAGCAAGGTCTTCACCTGCGCCGGCGAGAGCACGGCGGTGCCGTCCGCGGCCTTGTAGGCCAGCGCGCCCAGCTTCGTGTCGTTGATCTGCAGTGACAGCTGCCTAGGCAGTTTGGTTTCGTCGTACTGGCCGAGCATCACCTCGGCCTTGACCGGCTGGTCGGGCCCGGCCAGCCGGGTCAGCAGGATCGACACCGGTGCATTGCCGCCGTCCTCGTCGTTCTGGTAGCCGGCCGCGCGGCAGGTGCGGGTGTTGTCGCAGGCCAGCGTCCAGTCGTTGTGGGTGAAGCTCAGGCCGCTGACGGCGGCGGGTGCGGCGTGGGCGGGCAGCCACGGGGCCAGCATCAGCAGGGGGAGCAGGGCGGACAGGCGCATGCGGGACATCCTTGTAATGACGCAATGGGGGAGCGGCATCTTGGCCCACTGCGGCGGACACGCCAAGCCTTGCATCGGCTCAACCCCGTTTGCCGGCATGGTCCGTTCAACCTGCTGTCATCGAATCCGGAGCGTCACATGCAACGCACACTTCGTGGGATCGGCATGCTGGGCATGTTGCTGCTGGGCACACAGGCCGGCCTCGCGCAGGCACGCACGGTGCCGCGTCCGCCGCCGGTGACGCCGGTGCTGCAGGTAGCCGGGGCCGAGGTGCCGGTACAACTGCGCCAGGTGCGCCTGGACAGTCGGGTGGTGGCGGGCCTGGGCGAGACCCGTATCGAGATGACCTTCTTCAATCCCAACCGCCGCGTGCTGGAAGGGCAGCTCGAGTTCCCGCTGGCCGACGGACAGCAGGTGGCCGGGTTCGCGCTGGACATCGACGGCGTGCTGCGCGACGCGGTGCCGGTGCCCAAGGCGCAGGGCCGCCAGGTCTTCGAGGCGATCGAGCGGCGACGGGTCGACCCGGGCCTGCTGGAGCAGACCGCCGGCAACCAGTTCCGCCTGCGCGTGTACCCGATCCCGGCCCATGGCAGCCGCCGCATCGTGCTCACCTTCCGTGACACCCTGCCGGTGGATGCACAGGGGTTGCGCTGGGCCGTGCCGCTGCAGTTCGCACGGGGCGCCGAGGAAGTGGTGCTGCGCATGGAAGCGCGGGGCACCGGTGCCCCCACGGCGATCCAGCCGTCGCCCTGGAAGTTCGGTCCCGAGCAGGGCGCCTATGTTGCGCAGTGGCAGGGGCGCGGTGGTGCATTGCCGGCACAGGTGCTGTGGCGGCTGCCGCAGGTGCGGCAGCCCGACGTGGTCACCGGCCTGCACGAGGGGCAGCGCTATCTGCTGGCGCAGGTGCCGGTGCCGGTGCCGGCGCAGGCCACGCCGCGGGTGCTGCCCAGGCGCATCGGGCTGGTGTGGGACGCGTCCGGTTCGGCGCGCCAGCGGGACCGGGCCGCGGAATTCGCGGTGCTGGACCGCTACTTCGGTGCGCTGGGCACGGGCGAGGTGGACCTGACCGTGCTGCGCGACCGCGCCGAGCCCTCGCGCCGCTTCCGTATCCAGGGCGGTGACTGGAGTGCGTTGAGGGCGTACCTGACCGGCCTGCCGCTCGACGGTGCCAGCGCGCTTGGCGCGTGGACGCCGCGCGCCGACATCGGCGAGTACCTGCTGGTCAGCGACGGCCTCTCCAACTACGGCACCCCGGCGCCGCCGGCACTGGCCTCAGGTCAGCGCCTGTACGCGCTGAGCAGCGCCGGCGCGCGCACCGACGGCGCACGCCTGCGTGCCTGGACTGCTGCCCACCATGGCCAGGCGCTGGTGCTGTCCAGCGCGGCCGAGGTTGAGGCGGTGCTGCCCTTGTTGCTGCAGCAACCGGCGCAGGTAGTGGCGCTGCGCGGTACCGGCGTGGACCAGCTGGTAGCCGACGCGAGCGCGGCCAGCCAGGGCTGGGTGCGGGTGTCCGGCCGGGTGCAGCGCGCTGATGGGGTGGTGGAGGTGCAGGTGCGCCTGGCCGATGGCCGCAACCACACCCAACGGATCCCGCTGGCCGGTGCGCGCGCCGTCGACGGTGGGCTGGTCGCCCAGGCCTGGGCCAGCGCCACGCTGGCCGGTTACGCGGCCGACCCGGTGGGCAATGCCGCGGTGATCGGCACGCTGTCGCAGCAGTTCGGGATGGTCGGTACGGACACCTCGCTGCTGGTGCTGGAGACCCTGGACGACTACCTGCGCCATGGCATCCGCGCCCCGGCACCGCTGCGCGCCGACTACGACCGCCTGCATGCGGTGCGCATCGGCGACGAACAGCAGGCCCGTGCGCGACGTCTGGATCAGATCGCGCTGCAGTTCGCCGAGCGCGAGCGCTGGTGGAACACGCGCTGGCCCAAGGGCGCGCCGCCGACCCAGGCGGTGCTGACCAAGGCCGCGCCGATGGCGGTTGCCGCTGCGGATGCGACGGTATACATGGAAGCGCGCGCCAATGACGTGGTTGCCCCTCCGTCGCCGCCCGCACCGCCCGCGCCGTCGCCGCAGATGGCCCCGGCCGCTGCGCCGCGGGGTAACCTGGAGACGCTGGCCGTCAGCGGCGGCAAGCGCAGCCGCAGCGTCAACAGCGGCACCATCGCCGTCACGCTGGCCGCCTGGGAACCCGATTCGGCCTACGCCCGCCGCCTGCGCGGTGCCGCGCCGACGCAGCTGTACGCGATGTATCTGGCCGAACGCGAGCAGCACAGCGACAGCAGCGCGTTCTACCTCGACGTGGCCGATCTGCTGCTGGCCGCCGGACAGCGCGAGCTGGGCCTGCGCGTGCTGTCCAACCTGGCCGAGATGCAACTGGAAAACCGGCATGTGCTGCGCGTGCTCGGCTACCGCCTGATGCAGGCCAATGCACCGGACCTGGCGGTGCCGGTGTTCCGCCAGGTGCTGCGGCTGGGCGAGGAAGAGCCGCAGAGCTTCCGCGACCTGGGCCTGGCCCTGGAGGCCAGCGGCCAGTACCAGCCCGCGCTGGACGCGCTCAACGAAGTAGTGGTGCGGCCGTGGGACAGTCGTTTCGATGGCATCTCGCTGATCGCCCTGGACGAACTCAACACCCTGGCGGCGCGCGAGCGGGTGGATGCCCGCGCCGTTGATCCGCGCCTGCGCCGGGTACTGCCGCTGGACCTGCGGGTGGTGCTCAGCTGGGACAGCGACAACAGCGACATGGACCTGTGGGTCACCGACCCCAACGGCGAGCGCGCTTACTACGGCAACCGACTCACCTACCAGGGCGGGCAGATGTCGCAGGACTTCACCGGCGGCTACGGGCCGGAGCAGTTCTCGCTGCGCGATGCCAAGCCCGGCAAATACAAGGTGGAGGCGAACTTCTTCGGCAGCCGCGAGCAGCTGGTCACCGGGGCCACCACCTTGAGCCTGCGCCTGAGCACGCACTGGGGCACCGGCAAGCAGCGCGACCAGCAGGTCACGATGCGCCTGAAGGACCGCGCGGACACCGTGCTCGTCGGCGAGTTCGAGGTGCGCTAGCACGTCACCGCGGTCCGACAGAACGCAGGGCAGGGCGACACGGATGACGTCGCCCTGTCTGCACCGGGGCAGGCGGCTACAATCCCGGGTCTGCCCCTATTTTCCCCGGCCCTTCTGCATGGACCCTGTCATGGCCCCCGCCGCGCCGGTGCGCTGGCGCCCCGCCACCCGCTTCCTGGTCTGGTCGGCCATCCTGCTCACTACCGCGGTCGCCAATGCCTTCGTCGAGGTGATGGACGCCCAGCGCCGTGGCGATGGACTGGCACTGTGGGAGCCGATGATCTGGGAGATCAGCAGTGTCGTCATGATCCTGGTGACCCTGCCGTTGCTGTGGTGGGGCTGTCAGCGGTGGCCACTGCACGCCGATACCTGGAAGCGACGGCTGCCGGCGTACCTGCTGGCCAGCGTGGCGTGGTCGCTGGTGCATGTGGTGGGGATGATGGCCATCCGTCACGTGTCCTATGCGGCGCTGGGCCACCACTACGAAGACGGCTCACCCTGGCCGACGCGGCTGGTGTACGAGTACCTCAAGGACGTGCGTGCGTTCTTCAGCTTCGTGGCGATCGAACACTTCTTCAGCTGGTTCGGGCGGCGTCGGCAGGGCGAGGCGCACCTGTTGGCCGTCGCCGACGATGCCCCGCCGCAGGAGGCACAGGCCGTGGAGCGCCCCGAACGCTTCCTGGTGCGCAAGCTGGGCCGGGATTTCCTGGTCGCCACCGCCGATATCGAATACGCCCAGGCCGCCGGCAACTACGTCAACCTGCGCGTGCGCGGGCACGACTATCCGTTGCGCAGCACCATGGCGGCGCTGGAGGAGCGGCTGGATCCGGCGATCTTCGTGCGTGCCCACCGCAGCTGGGTGGTGAACGTGCGCCGGCTGGTCTCGATCGAGCCCCTGGACGGCGGTGAGGCGTTGCTGCACATGGACGATGGCGGGCGGGTGCCCTGCAGTCGTCGGCAGCTGCCGGCATTCCGCCAGGCATTGGCGGCGCAGGCCACCGGCTGACGGCGGAGCGCCGCCAGCCGGCGTTGCATCCCGGCAGGCCGGGATGCCGTCAGGCAGCTCAGCGCTTGCCGTCTTTCTTGATCATCGCGTCGATGCGACCGGCACGTGCTTCCGAGCCCGGGTGCGAGGACATCAGGCCACCTTCGCTGGACAGCTTGCGGAACATGCTGGCCAGCGCGGCCGGGTCGTAGCTGTGGCGCTTCATGAAGCGGTAGCCGTATTCGTCGGCCGCGCTCTCTTCCTTCTGCGAGAACTGCGCGTTGACGAAGCCTTCGGCCAACTCGCCCAGCTGGCCCTGGGTCAGGTCGGCGATGTTGGCGTTGCCGGAGGCGGCCAGGGTGTCGCGACCGGCCGAGGTCAGCATGGCAGTGCGCATCTTGGTCTTGCTGTGGCCCAGCTTCACGTGGCCGATCTCGTGGCCGATCACGCCGCGCACTTCGTCGTCGGAGGCCATGTCCATCAGGCCCGAGTACACGCGCACGCAGCCGTTGGCCATCGCCCAGGCGTTGACGTCTTCGGTCAGGTAGACCTTGAAGTTGAGGTTCAGGCCGTCTTCGTTGGCCAGGCCCTGGGTGATCTTGGCCAGGCGCTGGGCGTACGGGCTGTTGGCCGGGGCGACCTTGTTGTCCTTGTCCATGTACGCGCAGGCCTGGTCGGCGGCCTTGGCCACGTCGGCATCGGACAGGGTCAGGGCCTGGCCGGCCTTCATGCCGGTGCCGGCCAGCGACTTCAGGTCGATGGCCGAGGCGTTGCCAGCGGCGAAGCAGGCCAGGGCCAGCAGAACAGCGGAGGATGACTTCCTCATCGGGTAAAGCTCCATGTAGGTGGTATTGGGGGCGACCGCTGGCGGGGGCCACCGGGCGCGGCAGGAGTCTACCCTCTGGCCCGCCCGGCGTGTTCACCGATCGCTGACGCGGGCCGCCCGGGCGCCAGCGCCGCCGGCCGTTGCGGCCGGAAAGCCCCGGATAGGCTATGATGGCCAGTCTTTTCGCACGCACTAACTGCCGACATGATCGAGCTCAATCCTGTCCGCCAGCGCATCACCGATCTCACCGATCGCGTGCTGTCGCTCAGGGGGTATCTTTGACTACGACGCCAAGAAAGAGCGTCTGGAAGAAGTAACCCGGGAACTGGAAAACCCGGATATCTGGAACAACGCCGAATACGCCCAGAACCTGGGCCGCGAACGCGCCAACCTTGAAAAGACCGTGGGCGGCATCGCCACGATCCTGGATGGCCTGTCCGAGTCCGGCGAACTGCTGGAACTGGCCGACAGCGAACAGGACGAAGATACCGCCCTGGCCGTGGTCGCCGACCTGGACAAGTACCAGAAGCACGTCGAACAGCTGGAATTCCAG
>Ga0213828_1003152_pt1 | contig 11144 bp, 9 predicted proteins | sample MC6MC0897MG_FD_180664 | JGI IMG/M metagenome (GOLD analysis project Ga0213828, IMG submission 180664) | Enriched soil aggregate microbial communities from Iowa State University, Ames, United States - MC6-MC0897-MG | ecosystem: Environmental > Terrestrial > Soil > Unclassified | place: USA: Iowa...
CCTGTGGTATAAGAATATAACAATTGTAATTCCGTAACATGTATAAGACATGTGCCCAAATTTATAAAAATTTGACCTATTATAAGAACTATAATTGATTTAAATCCCATATGAAATCCAATTCCTATGGCACAAACTGATAGTCCTATGCATAAAATTCTCTTACGTCCAAATATCTTAATAAATGGTCCCATAAAAAAACCTATCAAGGTGAATAAAGAACCTATGGAAAATATTGTTCCTATAGCTTCAGCCGATAAGCCTATGAAATCATAATATAAAACTTGTAAGAAAAAAAATATTCCCATGGCCAAAGCACTTAGAGCTTCACTAGCCACCATTATATGTATATTTCTTGAAAATGTCTTTATTATTTGTATCGTATTTAATTTATCCATTTTATGTCCACCTTAAATAATCATTATCTATTTAGGTTAAACAAAATTTCAATAGTTATGCAAAAAGAGAGCATTATTGCTCTCTTAAAATTAATTATATTCAACTTCTTTTAAGCATAATCCTTTAGCCTGAGCCATTGGTCCAGCTTGTGCTCTCTCTTTTGCCTCTAAGATTTTAGCAACATCACTTGGCTTTAACTGACTTTTTCCAACTTCTAAAAGAGTTCCAACTATTATTCTAACCATATTTAAAAGGAACCCATCTCCATTGACCTCTATTTTAATAATCTCATCATCCTTTGTTATGTCAATATAATTTATGGTTCTAACAGTGGATTTATTATCTGATTTTAAGCTTGTAAAACTCTTAAAATCATGAGTACCAACTAAAATATCTGCTGCTGCCATCATGGCATTTAAATTAATTTCTTCTTCAATGTGGTATGTGAATTTTCTATTAAATACATTTCTGTATTTTCCATTGTTTATAGTATACTCGTAGGTTTTTGCCTTTGCATTATATCTTGAATGAAATCTCTCATGAACATCAGTTACTGATTTTACAACTATATCTTCTGGTAAAAATTCATAAAGATAGTTCAAAATATCTTCATTGGTAAGGGTAGATTTAGTATGAAAGTTAGCTATATAGTTTTTAGCATGTACTCCTGTGTCTGTTCTCCCACAACCTATAACTTGAATATCTTCATTAGTCATCTTACTTAATACATTTTCAATTTTATCTTGTATAGTAGCAACATTGTCCTTTTGCTTTTGCCATCCTTTATATCTTGTTCCATCATATTCTATTACCATTTTTAAATTTCTCATAAAATCTCCTCTATTATCTATCCTAGTTAAATTCTCTATAGAATAAAGCTCTAATTTTTCTAACTCTTAGCTCATTCCCAATTAAGTATATACTCTTTACTAAAATAAATCTATAAAATTATGTAGTTATATTATTTAGTCGTCTTGCAATTTTTACTTATCCCTTCGTAAAGATATTCTAAATACTCCACATCAACATTTTCAGCCTTTAAACTATCAATTCTTTCCCTAGCCTTTTCTATAGCTTCTTTTGCTTCTGCATAATCCCTCTGTTTTATAGCATTACTCGTATACTGAAGTAAATAATCCACCTTTAATACACTCTTTGCTAAGTCTTCTCTCTCATCATTTATTAAATCTAATAAAAGAGAATATATCTTAGGGGATGAACTATTTCTATGAGTATTTAAAAAATCATTGTTTTTACTATTTTTCTTTGCCATATTTTAATTTCTCCATTCTTATTACTTAAAACATTTATTTAGTTTTAAACACAACTTTTCCTTTGCATAGAGTCTTTACAATATTATAATTGCTATCTAATATTACTAAGTCGCAATCCTTACCTATATCTAAACTACCCTTCCTATAAAGTATATTTAAATCTCTAGCTGGATTTGTACTTGCCATAGTAACAGCGTCTTCTAAGGTACATCCAGTGAATTTTATAATATTCCTTACAGCTTCTATCATAGTTAAACAACTCCCCGCTAAGGTTTTATCTCCAAGTCTAGCTTCACTTCCAGTCTTAATAACCTTTTGTCCACCAAGCTCATATTCACCATCTTTTAACCCTTTAGCTTCCATAGAATCTGTTATTAATATTATTTTATCCCTTCCTTTTATTTTATAAACAGCTTTTACAGTATCTTTGTGAAGATGTATGCCATCACATATTATTTCTACACTTAATTCATCTAAAGCAAAACCAGCAGTAACTACTCCAGGTTCCCTATGATGATGAGGACTTTGTCCATTATGAAAATGTGTAACACTGGAAAGACCATTTTCTACAGCTGTTTCTATCTGAGAAAAAGTCCCATCACTATGCCCTACTGATGGAATAATATCATTGTTAGTAAGACATTTTATAAATTCAAAATTATTGTCTAATTCAGGGGCATAAGTAAGTTTTTTAACATTGTTATGAGAGTGCTTTATAAGCTCCTTTAGCATCTCAACATCTGGGGTTAAAATATAATCTTCAGGTTGAGCTCCCTTATACCTTTTATTTATAAAAGGGCCTTCTAAATGAAGTCCAATTATTTCTGCTCCACCAAATTCATTATTCTCATTATAGCTTTTAACCTTTAAAGTATTATCAATAGCTGCTTTTATGTCATTCAAATTTGCAGTCATGGTAGTTGGAAGAAAGGCTGTAACTCCTTCTCCTGGTAATTTATTAGTTAGATTTCTTAAACCCTCATAATCAGCATCCATGACATCTGTTCCATATCCACCATGGGTATGCTCATCTATAAAACCAGGTACTGCATAATATCCTTTTTTTATAACTAAAGACTGTCCATCATTTGCTATTTTTCCATCTTTAATATATATTGTTGTATCTGTTAATACCTTTATCATTACCATTACCCCTTAAATCTTTATTTTTCACTAATAAAGCAATTATTAATAACTCACATTTTAATATATCTTTAATCTCACAATTTAAATGAAAAATGCCTTCAGATCCACATGAATAGAACAACTAGATAAATAGATAAATAGTTCCCTATATAACTATTTATCTATTTCGCTATTTAAATAGTTATATAGTACAATATTCTACATTTTATTATAAGATAATTTTACTAAAGGTTAAATATATTTCAATTCATATATTACAAAAACTTTTTGTATTTTTTATTAACTATAAACACATGCTATTCGTATATTAAGTATTAAAATAACTAACGATATTTTAAAAAGGAGGATTAAAATGATTAAAAGATTTATACGTAGTTTAAGTTTAGTCCTTGTAATTATAAGTTCTTTTATGTTTGTTGGATGTACTTCTAACACAGGGTCTACCTCAAACTCAACTACAGACAAGGATGAAAATAAAAGTGTATTTAATACCATAAAGGAAGTTGATGATGAAATAATTAAGGGATCTCCCCAAAATAATCAGGAAAATTCATCATCTTCAAAAGATGATTTAGCAGTTAAGCCATCAGATAAAGAAGAAAATATCTCTGATGGTAAATCTAGTAGTCCATCTAATGAAGCTCCTACTCCACCTACTTCAAAAATAGATACTACCAATCTTAGTAATGAAAAAATAGCATGGTGGTTTAAACCAAATAAACAACATGTAACTCCCGAAGTAAATTTAAAATTAAATTTTGATTTAAGTAAATATGATGCTCATTACGTAGGAGATACTAGTAAAAAGGTACTTTATTTAACCTTTGATGAAGGTTATGAAAATGGATATACACCTAAAATTTTAGATATACTAAAAGCAAACAATGTTAAAGCTATATTCTTTGTAACTTCACCTTATGTAAAAGACAATCCAGATATTATAAAGAGAATGATAGAAGAAGGACATATTGTTGGTAATCACACAAATCATCATCCTTCTATGCCCGACGTTACTAAATCGGAAGAAAAATTTAACAATGAGTTTTCAGATGTAGAATCAAAGTTTAAAGAAATTACTGGTGAAGATATGCCACTTTATTTCAGACCACCAATGGGCGAATATTCCGAGAAATCTTTAGCTATGACAAAAAATCTCGGTTATAAGACATTATTATGGAGTTTTGCATATCACGATTGGGACATAAACAAACAACCTGATCCAGTTAAAGCAAAGGATACTATAATGAATGGATTACACAATGGTGCAATTCTTCTTATCCATGCAGTTTCTAAGACTAACACAGAAATCCTTGATTCTGTACTAAAAGAAGCCAAAGCACAAGGCTATGAATTTCAACTATTCCCATAAATCATAAAATATATTAACTTTAATATATTTTTAAAATGTATTCTTCCTAAAATTTAATAAATATGAAAAGGAGTATTGATACACTTATAAGCAGTATTAATACTCCTTTCATATAATTATATTTAATCTTTTCTTTACAACCTGATTACTTAAATATATAATTATTGTAACGATACAATAATTATATATTTAAAATAATGAAAGGAGTCTTAATAATGAACTCTATTTCAATAGAATTAGACAAATCTTCAACCATACCTATGTACATTCAAGTAGCTAATAAAATTGAAGCTTTAATAAAATCTAATACTTTAAATGTTGGTGATAAGCTTCCACCTATTCGTAAACTAGCTAATGAATTAGCAGTTAATAATGTTACTATTGTTAATGCCTATAAGCAATTAGAGATAAATGGATATGTTAATGCTATAAAGGGAAGCGGCTATTATGTAGCAGAACAAGATAATGCCTATATAAATTATAGGATATCAACCTCATCTACCAATAATGAAATCTTAAATTCAGAAAATATGGATTCGCATAATCCCTACATGACTTCTCCTAACTACCAGGAAGACTTTAAGCTTATGTCTAATGGTCAAATTGCCATGTCTTCAGCTACTATTAACTTTGCAAGTGCTACTCCTGATCCAGGTATATTTCCTTTTGAAGCCTTTAAATCTGCTTTAAATGAAGTACTAGATAGAGATAAGGGGTATGCCTTTGGATATCAAGAAAGTAATGGATATGAACCTCTTAGAGCGTCTCTATGTGATTATTTTCTTCATGAGTATGAAATAAATGCTACACCAGACAGCATTCAAATAGTATCTGGTGCTCAGCAAGGTATTGATGTAATAGGTAAAGCCCTGCTTCGTCCTGGTGACTATGTTATTACAGAAAACCCCACCTATACAGGTGCCGTTGCTGTATTTAAATCTAGGGGTGCTAATATCATTGGTGTTCCAATGGAAGCTGACGGTATAAATATAAAGTTACTAGAAGCCAATATTAAAATATATAAACCTAAATTAATATATGTAATGACTCAATTTCAGAATCCAACTACTGCTTCTTACTCAGAAGAAAAGCTTAATCAATTACTAGCTTTAGCTGAGAAATATGACTTGTATTTGGTAGAGGATGATTCTTTATCAGGTCTTTCCTATGACAATTCTTTTAAGACTAAAACCCTTAAATCTATGGATAATACAAATAGGGTTATTTATATTAAAAGTTTCTCAAAGCTTTTAATGCCTGGACTTAGAATAGGCTTTATAATTGCTCCTGAAGCTATTAAGGATGAACTTTTAGCAGCAAAACATACCACTGATATTTCTTCCTCTGGATTAATTCAAAGAGCACTGCAACTTTATTTTAAAAATGGTCACTGGGAAAAGCATCTAAAATATATGATAGAAATGTATAAAATAAAATATGAATCCATGAAGGCTGAGTTAAATAAACTTAAAATATATGGCATAGATTTCTTAGATCCTAAGGGTGGGCTTAACTTTTGGATCACTCTTCCTAAAGGCGTTTCTGCTAGTGAATTATATGTTCAGTGTTCAAAAAAAGATGTATTAATAGTACCTTGTAACGTGTTCTATGTAAATAAAGACAAGAATATCGATAACACTTTAAGAATTAGTTATGCTGCCACTAATTTAGAAGAAATTCAAATTGGTATGAATGTAATCAGTGACTGCTTAGCAATGCTTATAAATAAAGGTAAAAGAACCTCTTATATAAGTCCTCTTATATAAGCTCTAATATATAAAACAAAGATATTCTATATAATAAAGATAAAGGTTACTATTTTTAAAATATAAATAGTAGCCTTTATCCTTTACTCTACAAAATTCAGCTCTTTTTACTTCCTAAAAAGTAAAATCCATTTGATTTATTACCATTCATGGTTATATAAGTAACTTTCTCAAATACTACTTTATCAAATGGTTTTATGCATTGCTCAATCCAAGGTATATCATGATGTCTAACAACAGCACCCTCCGGTAGTTCAAATACTCCATATTTTTGGTACTTATTTTCAAATTCTTTATACCTCTTCAGATTTCGTTGATCTTCATTTAACAGAAAATCATTTATATATATAACTCCTCCTGGTTTTAATACACGTTCTATTTCTTTTAACAACTGCACTTGTTCCGAATCCTCTACAATACAGGTCAAAACTGCAAATAAAATAACAGCATCAAAGGTATTGTCCTCAAATTCTAGGTTTTTTTCTGTTTTTACTCTTAAATCTAGATATGGATATTGCTCTTTTCCTCTACTAATCATTTTATGAGAAAAATCTACACCAATTAAATTATAGTATTCATTCTTATATAATTGCCTCAATGTTCTTCCATAACCACAGCCTACATCCAGGATTTTCGCTTCCTTGGAAACTATATGTTGGAATATGTCAAGTTGAAACGGCGTTGAAAATTCTTTCTTATCAGCAACCTTATCCCAATACACCTTTTGCTCCACTTCCTATTCCTCCTCATAATTAAAATTAATTAGAGTATAACATTTAGCTTCTTGACTTGCAATTTTTTTCTTCACAGCTTATAGTAAAAATTATAAATTATTACATATGAGTTTATTTATATATTTTCATAAATTAATCACCTATTATCCTAAAAGTTTTCCTTCTATATTTATATATTCATGTGCAGCTTCTACAGCTTCGTCTCTAGTACTAAATATAGCTCTTTCACCTAAGGATTTTACAAACTCCATTTTAGTAAGCGCTTTTTTAGGTTGTTGTTGTAAATTAGATATTATCAGCTTTATATTATGCTTATTACAATGATTATGCAATCTTTCTAAAGCTGAAATTGCACTTGCATCTAATGCTTGAGTATGTCTCATATCCAATACTAATACCTCTGCTGAAGTCTCAATTTTACTTATCATCTTAATGAAATCTTGAACTACTCCAAAGAAAAAAGGCCCATTTACTTCATATATTAAAATTTTATTATTATCAATATGTATTACCTCTCCATCTTTATTTCTTTTACTTTTTATTCCTTGAACTTTTTTAATATCTGTAGTTTCAGCTAATCTTCTTATCCATAAGAACATAGCTAGAACCATTCCTATTTCTATAGCTACTACTAAATCAAATAATATGGTAAATACAAAAGTTAAAAGTAAAATAGCAACATCACTTTTTGGTGCTTTAAGAAGTGATTTAAAGGTTGACCAATCACCCATATTATAAGAAACTACTATTAACACCGCTGCCAAAGTTGTCATAGGTATCATTTTAGCTAAAGGCATAAACAATAACATTATTAATAATAAGGTTACAGCATGTACCATTCCTGAAATTGGACTTCTTCCACCATTTTTAACATTGGCTGCTGTTCTTGCAATGGCTCCTGTAGCTGGAATTCCTCCAAATAAAGCTGAACCTATATTTCCAATACCTTGAGCAATGAGTTCCATATTGGAATCATGACTATCATCTATCATTCCATCTGCTACAACTGCTGATAATAAGGATTCTATAGCTGCTAATATGGCAATAGTCATAGCTGGCTTAAATAATATTTTTATTGTTTCTATTTCAAACATAGGGATTGAAGGCGCTGGTATGCTAGATGATATTTCTGCATATTTACTACCTATAGTTTCCACTGGTAAGTTAAATAACTGAACTACTATAGTAGATAGAATAAGTGCTATAACGGAACCTGGTATGGTTTTATTTACCTTTGGCCAATACACCATTATTAGTATGCATCCAATTCCAACTAAAAGTGCAATAATATTTAATGTATTCATATTAGCAAAATAACTTTGCCACTTAGGTATAAACTCAGCTGGTACATTTTCAATATTAAGTCCTAAAAAATCTTTAATTTGTGTAGATAGTAAAGTTATGGCTATACCACTAGTAAAACCTACAGTTATAGTATGTGGAACATACTTTATAAGATTCCCTAATTTTAAAACTCCCATTATAACTAACATAATTCCTGCCATAAGAGTTGCTATTATAAGACCATTAATACCATAAGCTTGTACTATAGTATAAACTATAACTACAAAAGCTCCTGTGGGACCTCCTATTTGTACTCTACTTCCACCTAAAAAAGAAATTATAAATCCAGCAACTATGGCAGTGATAAGGCCTTTTTCTGGTGATACTCCAGAAGATATACCTAACGCAATAGAAAGAGGTAAGGCTATTACAGCTACTATAATTCCAGCCACAACATCCTTCATTACTTGTTCCTTAGTAATTTTTTTCTCTTTAATAAGATTAAAAATCTTTGGTGACATCTTTTCTCCATCCTTTACTTTAGCTTTAGTCACTCAACGATATTCTATTTTAATACTTATTTCTACTACTAAGTACTAAAGTAGAATATTTGGGCAACGAACATAGCCTCAGTGGAATATTGCTATCCTCTGAAGCCTAATGCTTATGCTATTATTTATGGGTGCAAAACACATTTTTGCACCCATACACATTTTAAACCTTACTGTTTGTATTGTCAAATTTATATTTAATATGGAATTATTTACAATCCATAAATAGATAAAGTTCTATCTAAAATCCCTGTTAAATATGCAAGTATGACTCCATAGTTAGTTATAGCAACTCCCTTATCTTTACACTGATTTATTCTGTTAATAACAGTTTTTCTATTTATCATACATGCTCCACAATGAATTATTAAATCGTATTTTTCTATATTCTCTGGAAAATCATGGCCAACTCTATATTCATAGGTGAGTTCATATCCTAAATGTTTATTTAAAAGTTTTGGAATCTTAGCTCTTCCTATATCCTCATGGGAAACATTATGAGAACAACTTTCTGATATAAGTATTCTTGAATTTTTGTTAAGCTCTTTGATTTTATTAACTCCCTCTACAAATGCAGATAAATCTCCTTTATGTCTTGCAAAGAGCATAGAAAAACTAGTTAATTTAATATGGGGTGGAACTATTTTATCTACCTTTTTAAAAGCTTGAGAATCTGTTATTACTAAATCTATATCTTTAATATCCCCTAGAGCAGACTCCAGTTCTGTATCTCTTACTACATAACTTTTTATTCCATAATCTAAACAATCTCTTATGCATTGAACCTGAGGTAATATTAATCTTCCTTTTGGTGCTTCTGAATCTATTGGTACCACAAGAACAACCTTACTATTATAAGGTAATAAATCTCCTATTATGGGAAGTTCCTCTTGATTTTCTTGTACCATATCTATAATTTTTCCCTTTAAAGCTTCAATTCCTTCACCAGTTATAGAAGATACAAATACCCATTCCGAAAATTTATTTTTTAAATCTATTATTTCATTTTCATTCAAAGTGTCTATCTTACTAATGACAAGAATATTAGGTACATTATACTTTTTAAAAGCTAGCTTAATTTCCTCATAAGCTTTCATATCTATATCATCTGAATCCATAACATATAGAGCTAAATCTGTTCTTTTCATTATTTCAAGAGTTCTCTCACCTCTTAAAGTTCCAAGTTCAGTATCATCCCAAAGCCCTGCCGTATCAATAAACAAAACCGGTCCTATAGGAATTAATTCCATTGCCTTTGATACTGGATCTGTAGTAGTTCCCCTTACCTCTGAGACTATAGATACTTCTTGACCAAGAATTTTATTTAATAAGGATGATTTCCCTACATTAGTCTTACCATAAATGGCTATATGAGTTCTATTAGAGTTAGGTGTAGTATTCATTCTATCTCTCCTTCTAACCTATTACTTACGTGTCCAATCTATATTATCTCCTCTGGTAATATCTAGTTGGAATCCTACATTTCTTATTCTATTTTCTATGCAATGTCTACATTCTGCTGCCTCATCTCCAGTACATATCTTTCCATCATAAAGAGAATATTTTTCTCTTACGCGTCTTGGTGAAAGATTAGGCATAACAACATTAGCTCCTGCTTTAATTCCAAGCTCCCTTCCCAAAGGATTAATACTACCTAAAGCTGTTGTAGCTGGTAATAAAATATTAGGTACTAAAAGTCTAACTAAAGCTAACATAGTTATAGTTTTTTCTAGTGTACCTGCTTTATAATCCTTTAGCGTTGTGTCCTTATGAGGTATGAAGGGTCCTAACCCACACATATGAGGAGATAACTCTTTTATGAATCTTAAGTCATTGACTAAATCCGTGTTTTCTTGTCCAGGTAATCCCACCATGAATCCTGCCCCTATTTGATACCCTATTTCCTTTAGGTTATATAGACACTGTCTTCTATTTTCAAAGGTAGCTCCTGGGTGAAATCTATCATAAAGCTCTTTCGTAGCAGTTTCATGTCTTAATAAGTATCTATCTGCACCTGCATCATAGAGTTTCTTATAGGATTCATAACTTCTCTCTCCTAAAGAAATTGTTATAGCACTTTCAGTGTGCCTCTTTTTTATAGCTTTAATTATTTCTACTAATTTTTCATCTGTATAATATGGATCCTCTCCACCTTGCAATACAAAAGTTTTATATCCAAGTTCATTCCCTAAATCTGTACATTCTAAAATTTCTTCTTGAGTAAGTCTATATCTATCAGCATTTTTATTTTCTGCTCTAATTCCACAATAAACACAATTCATACTGCAGTAATTAGTGAACTCAATAAGACCTCTTATATATACTTTATCTCCATATACCTTCATCCTAGTTTCATGAGCTTTTTCTATTAAATATTTTTTACTTTCTTCATCCAAATTATCTAATATATACAATAACTCCTCTGAAGATAAATCATTAGTTAACGCCAACTTATCTATTAAATCTCTTATCATAATTTTCCCCTTTACAATATAATTTTAGGTAAGTTCATTTTTATATTTATAAATCCAATCTAACTCTATAATATCCTTAACCTAAAATAAAAGTCTAGCCATCTTAATATTGAAAGAAAGCTAGACCCATAATATATGCCAATACCT
>Ga0213828_1003154_pt1 | contig 11136 bp, 13 predicted proteins | sample MC6MC0897MG_FD_180664 | JGI IMG/M metagenome (GOLD analysis project Ga0213828, IMG submission 180664) | Enriched soil aggregate microbial communities from Iowa State University, Ames, United States - MC6-MC0897-MG | ecosystem: Environmental > Terrestrial > Soil > Unclassified | place: USA: Iowa...
AACCCCGCGATCCAGACCCTGGAATCTTTGAACGGCGTCAGTAAGCCGCTGGCCCCCGGATGAAGGTCGACGGTCTGGATGAACCCGGAAACCCAAGCGGCCCGAAGGGCCACGTCGACGGCCCGGTCAGACACACCGGGGCGACTGACGTTGACGACAAACGGCTGGCTGGGCGGGTTGGGGCCGATAGACCTATTTGCACCAGTGTTCGGCTTGCCGGCGGGCACCCGAATGCCCATCAGGGCGTCGCGACCCTTCCAGAGGGCGGCCGTGTTGAACTCTGCCGTGTCACCGAGATCGTCCGTCATCGTCAAAGGGGCATCTGCGCAGGCGCGGAAGGTCTCGGTCGTGGACGCGGTGGCGCTGTTCCAGATCCTCGCTTCCACGGTCCAGCACGGCAGGGACGTGCCCCACTCGGTGTAGGTCAGGGCAACTCGGGGCCAGTCCAGTCGGCCTTGCTGGGCCAGTTGGTGGTTATCCGCTTTGAAGAGGCCGGGGAGCTTTCCTGCGCCGCTGACCGGCGTGTAGATCTGCTGGCTGCCGGAGGCTTGCTTCCCGGGGAGTCCGGTGGACTTCACCCCAATCATCTCCTGGCCAGCGTTCTTCAGGCTGGTCCCGAGTTGGCGGAAGAAGCCAGGCTTTTCCGCCTGCGGGGTGGACCGGCTGGCTTCCTGGGCCGAAGCGCTCTGACCGCTCAGCAACAGCGCGGTCGCCAGGGCGGCGGCCATCCTCGTGGTGTCCTTCATTTGATGCCCCTGTAGACCGCCACGCTGGCGGCATTTACGATAATCGCAGATGTGCAATCGGGTGCCAACCGTCAGACTTGTAGGGAGTTCAGCTGTGGTGCAAATACCCCGATGCAGCCCAAGACGCCCTCGACGGTCTATGGCAAACGGCTGCGCCACGCGCGGTTGGTCAAAGGCTGGACGCAGGCACAGCTGGCAGAACGTATCGGGATGGTTGACTCGGTCTCAGGGGCCACGCGGGTGAGCCGTTACGAAACAGGCCAGCACGACCCTGACCCGGCAACCTCTCAGGCCTTGGGAAAGGCCCTCGGTCTTCCGGTTGCGTATTTCCATGCGACTTCCGACACGCTTGCCGAGGTCATCTTGTTGGTATCAAAGCTGCCTGTGTCCAAGCAGAAGGAAGCGCTCCAGCGTCTCAAGGACATGGTTGCCGGTGAGGAGACGCAGCGTTGAAGAAGTTGATCTGGAAGCTGATGATCTTCTTCGCCTCATGCGGTTCGCTGCTTTCAGGCTTCTTTTGGTTCATGTCCGCCAGGATCCAGCGCGAGCTGGTGCTCCCGGTGCTCCCGAGCAGTTCTCAAAGACGATGTTGATCTTGTCAGCTGACATGAACTACTGGGCTGCCCTTGGCGCTTTTTGCACAGGCGCGGCACTGGTGTTGTCCGCTATGTTTGAAGACTAGAACAGCAGCGCTTGAGGCCTCTGCTGGGTCTGGAACCTCGAGCATCAGACAGCTTCCTATCCAAACGCGTCCATGGAAGAGACTGCATGTTTATCTACGTCGATGAATCCGGAACGTTCGTTCATGCACCGCACTGCGACAGCTGGTGCGTCGTTGCGGGGTATGTTGTCCCAGAGGTGGCTAGAAAGCGGGTTGAGCATTCGCTAGGCATACTCAAAAGACTTTTGGGGCGCGGCTTCCAGGACGAGGTCAAGCTGAAAGACCTGTCGGAGGCGATCCTGGCGCGCTTTCTAGGCGACCTTGGCAAGCTTGAGGGCACGCTCTTCATCTCCGCGATTGACCTGGGCCATCAGGATCCCGAAGCGGTCGTGGCCCATCAGAAGAAGCAGGTCGCGAGCGTCAGGGCCAACCGTCCAAAGATGCTCTACGAAGAAGGGCGCGCTTCCATCGATGACCTGTCGGGCAGGCTTGAGCGCCTGTCTCCACAGCTCTACATTCAGATGGTGGCGCAAATAGACCTGCTGGATCAGGTCTTTCGGATGACTACGCTCTACTATGCCCAGCGCATTCCTGCCACGCTGAGTAGCTTTAAATGGCGCATGGACGAGAAGAACTCAGCGCGCCCCCTGTTTGAGCAGACGCTCACCCATATGGCACCGGGCCTCATACAAGCCAAGTCTTTGCGAGACCCCGGGATCTTTGTCGAGGGCTTCGATTACTCTCATTTTGAGAAGCACTTCAGGAGTGCCCCCGAAGACATCCCGGCCTACCTCCAAGAGGCGGCCGGCCACGCCATCAACTCAGCGGTGAACTTGGGAGCTGTGATGCGGGATTCGAAGTTCGTCCGCTCGCATGACGTTCCTGGCGTCCAAGTCGCCGACCTATTGGCGTCTGCATGGCGTAGGGTCCTGAGAGGGGAGTTCGAGGACAACGACGGCATCGCGCGTCTTCTTGGGCGTCTGACAGTTCAGCGGCAGTCGCCGAATCCGTCCATCCATCTCATGTCATTGGGAGAAGAGCGGTTGGCGGAGGGGCCGGTCTATCGTGCAACTTTGATTGCTAAAAATAGCGCAAGGCCCATGCTGCGCAGACGTTAAGACAGCCGCACGTCAGTAGGAAACAGTCGTCTGCCCCATCGGATAGCGACATGAACAAGCAGAACCAGCACTGGGACCTCGACAAGTGGCCCGATCACTGCGGCAAACGCTACCGGGGAAGCGAGTCCAAATGCTGCGATAGCAACCGCAATGGCTAGTTCGAAGTTGTTTCCCGCTGCGGTAAACGCAATGGCCGTTGTTCGTGGGTAGTCCTTGGCAATGAACCTCCCCATCCAGAAGCTCAACGCGAACTGGATGAGGAAATAGAGAGTCAGCGGAATGGCGATGCGAACCGCATCCATTGGAATGCGCAGGACGTCTCCCCCCTTCAAGCTGAACATGGCCGCGATCGTGAACAGGAGCGCGCCCAGCGTGATGGGGCTGATCGCAGGCAAGAACCTGGTCTCATACCAATCCAAGCCCTTCCTCGCCTTTAGCCAACGACTTGTGAGAAATCCTGCAAAGAACGGAATGCCTAAATAAATCAGCACGGCCTCTGCGATGGTCCAGAAGCTCACATCGATGACGCTGCCTTGAAGCCCAAAGATCGGCGGCAACCAAGTCAGGAAAAACCAGGCATAGGCGCTGAAGAGGACAATCTGGAAGATGGAGTTGAAGGCGACCAGTCCTGCCACATACTGACTGTCTCCGCGTGCGAGCTGATTCCAGACCAGCACCATAGCGATGCAGCGCGCCAAGCCAATGAGGATGAGGCCTGTCATGTATTCGGGATAGTCGCGTAAGAACAGCGCCGCCAGACCGAACATGAGGAAAGGACCCACGACCCAGTTCTGAAGTAGCGAGAGCATCAGCACCCGCTTGTCAGCAAACACCTTCGGCAGCTCTTCGTATTTAACCTTCGCCAACGGTGGATACATCATCAAGATCAGGCCCACCGCAATGGGGATGTTGGTCGACCCCACCGAAAGCTTGTTCAGCGCGCTGGGAAGCTCTTCGAACGCGGCTCCCAGGCCAACACCCAAGGCCATGGCTGCAAAGATCCAGACGGTGAGATACCGGTCCAGGAAGGAAAGGCGGGAGGGTTGGGGGCTCATCAGTAGTCTTCCAAGAAGGGCTCAGCAGCCGCCTGGGCGCTCGCACGACAGGTCGTCAGCGCAGCAGTTCTCAGTTAGGTAGGCCACTAGGGCCGTCATGGTTTCGAACTCTGCTCGGTAGCAGATCGTGCGCCCACGCTGTTCGCCGTTGATGAGGCCCGCCGCCGTAAGTTCCTTCAGGTGGAAGGAAAGGGTGGCTCCAGGCAAATCCAATGCCTGGGCAATGTCGCCGGCAAGCTTCCCGGTCCCGCCAGCCTGGACCAGCAGTCGGAAGATGGAGAGGCGGGTGGCATGCCCAAGGGCAGCCAGAGCAACGGTTGCGTTTTTATGTTCCATGCTTCTAGAATAATCGAACAATAGCGACGGAGCAACCCACGTGAGCCAGATTCCCAACATCCTTCCCGATGCGCTAGACATCCCTTCCTCGGTGAAGCTGGGCGATTCTGGTGCTGCGCCGCATCGCCCTCGAATCCTGATTCTTTATGGGTCACTGCGACCGCAGTCTTTCAGCCGCAAGCTGGCGTTAGAGGCCCAGCGATTGCTGGAAGAGCTAGGTGCAGAGACACGCTTGTTCGACCCGCACGAGCTTCCGATGTTGGACTCGGTCCCGGCCACACATGCGAAGGTTCACGAGTTGCGTCAGGCCTCGCTGTGGTCCGAGGGCCACGTATGGATCAGCCCAGAGCGTCATGGCACGCTCACTGCGGTGTTCAAAAACCAGATCGACTGGCTACCCCTTGAGGAGGGGAGCGTCCGACCAACCCAAGGACGAACCTTGGCGGTCATGCAGGTCTGCGGCGGCTCGCAGTCATTCAACGTGGTCAACGCATTGCGTGTGCTGGGGCGCTGGATGCGCATGGTCACCATCCCCAATCAATCCTCGGTCGCGAAGGCTTGGCAGGAGTTCGATGAAAGCGGGCGCATGAAGCCCTCGGCCTACTATGACCGGGTGGTGGACGTGATGGAGGAGCTTGTGAAATTCACGCTGCTGGTGAGGGGCCGGAGCGACTACTTGGTAGACCGCTACAGCGAGCGGAAGGGCGCATTGGAGGCTGAAGCGCTTACCGTGGCAGCGGGAGTGCTTGAGGTCGCGGTGGCGCGGGAGGAAGTGGCATGAACGCCGTCATCTATCACAACCCCAAATGCGGGACTTCGCGAAACACGTTGGCTCTCATCCGCCACTTAGGCATCGATCCGGAGGTCATTGATTACCTGAGCCTACCGCCGACGCGCGAACGTCTCTTGGAGCTGATCACCGCAGCGGGATTGACCGTCCGAGAAGCCATTAGGCAGAAGGGGACGCCCTACGAGGAGCTAGGGCTGGGTGACCTTGCCCTCGACGATACGGCGCTGCTTGATGCGATGCTGGAGCATCCCATCCTCATCAATCGACCGTTCGTGCAGACAGATCTGGGCACTCGACTGTGTCGTCCTTCAGAGGTTGTCCTACAAATCCTTCCGGCCATGAAAAAACCTTTCGTGAAGGAGGATGGGGAGGTAATCAACGGGCCGCTGTCTCAAAGACAGTAGCGCCAACCCATGGGCATGGACGGGCCCGAGGCCACGCCCGAGAAATACACGAGCCCCTTCCGGCTTTATATCCTCGCTCATGATCGGGCCGCCTCTCGTGCGGCCGCACGAGCTTCAAGGTGCTTGATGCCACGCTCACGAAGTTGCTGACGCAGTGTCGCATGCGCGCCCATCTTCTCGCTCACGAGCAGCAAGGCCCCGACGATTTCTGCTGGGTCCCAGGCGTCCGCGTTCGCTGCGATGGTCAGTCCGCCGAGAACAACTTTTCGATGGGCGTCCGCCGAGCGGAACAGTGCGGCACGCTCTTTAGCCTTCTCCCTTGCTGCCTGACGCGCCAGCCGCACCTTCTGTTGCTTCTCTGCAACGAGCAACTTGGCTTGCTCCTTAGCAGTGGCTTCCATCAGCTTCGCCAGTTTTAGCTTTTGCTTTTCAATATCCGCCACGACGCCCCTGCCTATAAACCTTGATACACCATGCAAGCAGATTTCGCGCGGAGCGCAAGGGGGCAGCGCCCCAGAAGTAGCGCGAGCGAGCAGCGAGCGCCGCTTTTGATTTTGACTAAAAAGTTGACAGTTTTCGTATGCATGGGACGCTGGGTGTAGGGGCTAGCGAGCGAAGCGAGTGGCCCGGTTCTCATGCGGTTATCGAAGGGTGCGCAGCGCCCAAAGAAAACCACAAGAGCGCACTTAGAGTAATCCCTTCGGGATTACGTGCGGTCAGGGGCTTCGCCCCCGACACCCCGGCGCGCTACGCACGCCAGCCCCACTGCTCGCCCACCAATGGGCTGCGTTCGGAGACTGGTTTGGCGATTTATCACCTCACTGCTAAGGCTTACTCTCGTCAGGGAGGACATTCGTCCACCGCTGGCGCTGCCTATCGTGCAGGGGTTCGGATTGAAGACGCTTTGACCGGGACCGTCCACGACTACACGCGCCGCCAAGGCGTCGCATTTTCGGCGCTCTGCCTTCCTGGCGAACAGACAGCCGACCGGGCGGAGTTCTGGAATCGGGTCGAGGCCCACCACAAGCGCGGAGACGCCATCACGTGCCGAGAGGTGGAGGTTGCCCTTCCCGCCGAACTTTCCGCCGAAAAGCGGCAAGAACTGGCGCATCGCTTTGCCCGCCATTTGGCCGAGCGCTACGGCGTGGCCGCAGACGTGGCCATCCACGAACCGAGCAAAGGCGGAGATGAGCGCAATCATCACGCGCACATTTTGCTCAGTTCTTGCAGTGTTAACCCGGATGGCAGTCTGGGAAAGAAAGCCGTGGCGCTGGACCCTATTGCCTGCAAGCGGGCCAAGCAACCCACCCTGGCCGACAGAGAGCGGGAACACTGGGCCACGTCCGTCAACACCATGCTGGCGGCCGAGGGCGTGGCGGAGCGCGTAGATCATCGGTCACTTTTGAGCCAGCAGGCGGACGCCGTCCAAAACGATGACTTCGCCAAGGCTGCCAAGCTCGACCGGCCGGCGACCAAACATGAAGGCAAGGCCGTCACGCAAGCCCGCCGCGGTGGCAGGCGGCTGCCGCGCGCCATGCGAAATGACCGCGTGCGCGACGCGTCAGCCAGCCGAGTGACGGCCCACGCAGATCGCTTTGATGCGTTAAAGGCCTTGGCCGTTGCAGAAGGAAGACTAGCGCAGGTGGACGAGCAAGCCCTACATGCGCAAGCGCTTTTGGATCGTCGCAAAGAATCGGCGGTGCGCTTGCGCGCTGGTGCCCAGCCATCTCACGACCCTCGCCCGGCTGTGCTCCGCCTTGCGGCCCAAATCCTTGCACCAAAGGCAGGCACCGCTGTCCGCGCGCGTGCACAACGTCCCGCTGCTCACAAAGCCGGAGCAACCATGTCCTGGCCGGCCGCTGGCGCGGGTAGTCATCAGGGCAAGGGGGCGGCGGCCATTGAGCGCGCGTCACGCATCAATACACCCAACAGACAGGCGGAACTCATGGCCGGAGAGCAAGTAGCGAAGAGTTTGGACGAGATGATCGAACAGATGTTCAGGGTGGCGCGCCGAGCGCTTCAGTCCACCAACGCCACGCCCTTGGAACGCTTTGCCGCGCGCACGCTACTACAACGGCGTGACGACTTGGCGCAGAAGCGCCAGGCACATGTGGAGGCCAAACAGGCAAGGGAGGACGCTAGGCTGGCGCGGCGACGTGCAGAGGCAGACGCCAACGTGACACCACAATCCACGGACATCCGCTCTAAGGCCCTTCGTGCCTTGGGAATGCCGACCTCCCGTGACAGCGTGGCGCAGGCGGCGCAGGAGCAAAAGCAGCTCGCTAGGCTGCAAGAGCAGCAGGCTCGCAAGGTCCGAGACCAGACCAAGGATGCCGAGAACCAGGCCGGATTGGCCTTGGAGCTGGCCCAAGCGGACTTTTTGAAGCACTTCCCCCAGCAGTTCCCTCCCGTCAAGCCCACCCTCGACCTTTCGCCATCATCCGTGCTCGAACCGGTGCCCGAGTCCCCGGCTCCATCCCGCCAGACGGGCACCCGTTTGATAAAGCGGCGAGGTCTGGCCTGAAGCGCTTGCCCGGCGGATAGAGAAACTCCATTCTTGTTAATCTGGATGAGCTTCAGGTGAGCGCATATGTGGATTTGCACCGACTATAAAATAGATTGGACAGCTGTCGCGGCAGGAATCGCACTTTGGATATGGGCTCACGACACTTTGCGGCGTCGTAAAGAAAGAGCTGCAAGCCGCACGTTGCTGGCACAAATGATGACCAAGCCCTTCATGGAGGCTGAAATAGAGATTGCTCGATTTAGAGAATCACTGGTCGCAAGTTTCGGGGAGCAAGCGAGTGCTCGAGAGTTGGTTGATACGCCTGTAGCGGGAAGGGAGAAGATCCACGCAAAGGCATTGCGGATAAGTCTTGACCTGCCAAGCCAGTTCATTGATAAGGCAGATCTGTTTGATTCCGATTCTGCCTCGCTGGTCGCCAAGGCATTCGCTCAGATTGGGTATTTGCATCGACTGTGGAAGCTGCAAGTTGAGCCAAACGACGATGTAGATGCTCAAGGTAGGTTGCTGATGGCGGCCGCTGCGTTCGAACAAGTGACCGTTACAGAAAAATCCATTAAGGAGGCGCTGAGCGCCATGTTGAAGGTGGGGAGAGTTTCCCGATAGCCGCGACTTACTTCAGAAAAGACGCCCCGGGGTTGACAAAAGCCAAGCGCGTTTTACTTTGAGTCCACGGCTCCCGAGTTAGTAGGCTCGGAGGCGAGCAAGGTAGGTGGTGCTACGAAATGCCCAGGCGGTGCCCCTTGAGAGCACTTCAGCAAGCCCGGATAGACCCGCAAGCCCGCCATCCCTTTCGCCTCCTTGTCTGCCCAGCCCGGAGCCGTTGGTAGCCGTAACTCGTTGCCGGCGGAAAGGCCGGCTGCGCACAGGGATAACTGGGAGCCCGCAAGGGCTTGGGCTGACCGCCACCAGGGTGCGCAGGCTTTGAAGCAGGGGGACCTGGCGCTGTATGGCCTGCAACCTGCGCCAACCCAGGTGTGTGCAAATGTCGAGGGAACTGGGGAGTGCTCAATCTGGCCCCAGCAGCGTATCCCCTTCGCGGTCCCACCACCACGGGTTTCGGGTAATGGAGTGCAGCTAGGAGAAGTCCCAGGAAAAACGCGCCTGGGCACGGCAAAAGTAAAGCCCCACCGGAGAGACGCCCTGCAAGGGGTAACGGGACCCGGAGCCGGCGCGACTAATCGCGTGAGAACCCGTTGTAGTGGTGCAGATTAGGGAATCACCACGCCCTGAGTGCTGGGGGTCGCCGTCACGGGACCAACGCACGGGCCAAGTCACCCCTCCGCTTTTGTCAGCGGGTAAGGGGAGACTTTGCCCTTCGGCTGGAGGGGCCCCGCAGGGGACCCGAAAGCCGAAGGGCAAAGCAGGGGGGCTTTAGCAAAGCTTTAGGCTCAGAGGAGGCAAAGCAATGCATGCTTTTCTGTTACAGCAAAGCATATCGGCGTGCGTCGGCTCCTTGCGCATCGAGCGAGATGCGCTAAAAACTGTCGATGGACAGTGCCACCCGCCGAGCCGCCGCCAAAGCGGCAGACAAACTTCTGAACGCCGCTGGTTACGACACGCGGGGCAAGCGCCTGCGCAAGAAGATGAAGAAGAAACGCAAAGCGGCCCACGTCGCCTGTCAGGGGAAAAAGGCCGGAGAAATGCGTGGCGGCTTAGCGCGCTGAAAAAATATCACTGGTTGTTAGGTTAAAGACTTGCGCGCTTCGGCGAATCATGGCAAAACTTCGGTGTCGGCGGTTTCCCCGCGAAAGCGGGGGTGAGTATGGTTCCCTCAAGGGATAATGAAGTTGTTGTTCCCCGCGTCATTGGGGATGAGTGTGGTTCCCTCAAGGGATAGTGACGTTGTTTTTCCCCGCGTCAGCGGGGTGTTCCACCAGTAAGTTCCGGCTTGGAGTTGTTGTTCCCCGCGTCAGCGGGGATGAATCGGAACGTTCACCGCCCTATGGGTGGATTAGAAGATGGCTCCACCCGTCGACAGTCAAAGCCCTCGCTCACGCGAGGGCTTTTCGTTCTATCTTTGGGTTCCCGTCTCGTCGCCCTAGCACGCGCTCAATCGAAATCGAGCACCCCCTTTGAAGGGTCGCGTTTCGGGACAAAGACCTTGAGCTCAAATCGATAGTGGTCTCGCGTCAATACATCTATGCCAGTTTCTTTGACGACTTCGAACGCCCGGATTTCAACATGAGGCGAGAAAGCGGTGAACTGAGCGAGTGCCTGCGCAATAGCGTTCTCAATATCGTTCAGCGACGCAGCTTTAAGGGACTTGGGTGATTCTTCCATGGTTATCCTTTTTGTCTGTGGTGTTGCGCTTGAATCTTGGGTCTCCAGCGACCATTTCACTACGCCGTCCAGCCTTCGCAAGCCTAAGCTCGTTCACTTTTAAGCAGCGTTGCAAGGGCTGGCAGATTCAGTCCATAGGACAGAACGGCCAGTCCAGGAGAGACACCTTTGAGGCCTTCCAGCTTTTCTCGTGCCGTGAAACTGCGGCTGTAGGTCGCATGGTGCTCGTCGTCCAGCTCGTGGCCGACCAGTTGAGCCCGAAGTTCTGACACCACTCCGGCACCTTGCAACTCTTGAATCAAGGTCTTGCGCAGCGAATGAAAGCCCCTTTTGGCTTCCGGCCAGTTCGCTCCGACCTGTTCCAGGTGCCGGCCAAAGGCCTTGGTGATCCAGTTCCCAGCGCCGTTCTTCGCGTTAGCCTTGGCAGCGGGGAAAAGCCTTGGGGCCTTCTGGGCTCGGAGGGTGGCCACCCAGTCGAGGAAGCCCAGCTGGGTAAGGTCGGGATGCACGGGGATGGTGCGCAGGCTCACCTCGGTCTTCACCTTCTGGTGCTCTCCCTCGTCCGACACGCGGATGCATGGGAGGCCGTCCACTGTTAGCACGTCCTCCACTAAAAGCTGGCCGACTTCCGATGCTCGGGCACCGGTGTAGAGCCCAATCAGCGAGGCCCAACGGGCGGACAATGCGAGCTCTTCAAACGCCGCCGGCGCAAACAATGCTTGGACCTGGTGGGCATCGTAGGCCCGGAAACCAAACTTCTTTCGAGCGCGCTTTTCCCGCGTTGAGTAGGTGATATGGCCGGCAGCTGGGTTGTCGCCTTTGGGGTAGTGGCCGGAGGCCATGGCCCACTCGAAGAACCCTCCCTTGCCGCCGATGTAGGACTGTTTGTTGGTCAGAGTCGGCGTGGCCGCTCCCCCATCTCGCATGAACTGATACCACCGAGCCAGATCCGAGCGGGTTATAGAGTGCAGCTTGGCCTTATCGCCCAGGAAGGACACCAGTGCCTCGACGGCGGTCTTCTTGATCGTATAGGTCTTGGGCAGGCAGCCGGGTTGGATGCTGGCCAGCCAAGCGTCCCGGGCCTTGCCCAAGGTGATGGTCTCCACGGCAGGCTTGGTCACCCGACGTGCCACGGGCATGGGCGGCACACCTTGGCGGATCAACTCGCTGAGCTCACTGGGCTGGGACGCAGAAAGCTCCATCATCTGCTGATAGAGCC
>Ga0213828_1003157_pt1 | contig 11132 bp, 8 predicted proteins | sample MC6MC0897MG_FD_180664 | JGI IMG/M metagenome (GOLD analysis project Ga0213828, IMG submission 180664) | Enriched soil aggregate microbial communities from Iowa State University, Ames, United States - MC6-MC0897-MG | ecosystem: Environmental > Terrestrial > Soil > Unclassified | place: USA: Iowa...
TGATATATCATTAACTGATTCACTTGACATAACGACCTCATATTTTCCGATAGAGTGGCGAAGTGTGGAATGTTACTTGCTGCACCCGCGTAATCTAAATACTGTAGCGTCACGTGGTGAGCACTTTTTATGAAACAATGCGCATGCATTTGCATATCAATTATTTACATAACATTAGCATTTAGATGACAGGTACAAGTCATTTGCTTAGGGATAATATAGCCACTTTGCATGAATTTTCCATAATGATTAACCATTTTATAATGCTAAATAGTTTGACTCAGTCGCAAAATGAATAAAAAGGTTAACCGTATGTAATATATTGCCGGTTCGCCTTCAAAATGTAACGATTAAAATTAGACTACTTATCAGTATTTTGCACTACCTTAAACCTGTTTCTTAGGGTTTAAATTTGCGAAAGTAAATTATAAAGCTACCCTGAGATAAGCATCAAACGCTGACGTTTCTTCTAACTGAATAATCACTCTTCAGGCAGAAAAATGTGCCTGAGTCCTAAGAATTTTCTCTGCGGGATATATTTCTATGGATTTGATTCATGAAGTTTTTCGATTATCACCGGAGCTGGCGCTTTTTCTTTCTCTCGCTGTAGGCACGTGGATCGGTAAATTTAAACTGGGCGCTTTCCAGCTTGGTGGCGTCGCCGGAGCATTGCTCATTGCCGTGCTGATAAGCCAGGTTGGTATCACCATCGACAGCGGCATTAAAAACGTTCTATTTGCCGTTTTTATTTACGCTGTGGGCTTCGAAAGTGGCCCCAAATTTTTCTCCTCTCTGGGCCGGCGGACATTGCGTGAGATCGCCCTTGCGTTGGTTCTGGTTGTATCTTCCTTAGCCACTCTTGTCGTGATGGCAAAAATATTTGCGCTGGACAAGGGAATTGCGGCCGGCATCGCCGCTGGTGCGTTAACCCAGTCAGCGATTATCGGTACTGCCAGTGCCGCCATCGCAAAACTGAATCTTGATCCAGCACAGCTCCAGCAGATGCAGGGTAATGTCGCGGTGGGATATGCGGTGACATACATCTTCGGCTCCCTGGGTGCCATCATTATCTGCGTTAACATTCTTCCCAAAATTATGGGGCGCTCTATTCGTGAAGACGCAATAAAAGCTGAACAGGAACTGATGCATGGCGCAATCATACTGGCGCCAGGTCAGATGCCTGCTTTACCTGAACTGGTAGGAAGGGTGTTTCTGGCAGGACCGGCAGCAGGCAGAAGCGTTGCTCAGATTGAAGCGTTAGCTAATCCACTTTTCCCGGTTACCGTTGAACGCATTAAACGCGGCGATAAAATCATCGCCGTTACGCCTGACATGCCGCTTAATGATAACGACATTCTGTTACTTGTGGGCCGCCGCAAAGGCATCGTTGCCCTCGCCTCCTCGCTGGGAAAAGAGCTGGATGCAGAAGACGGGCCGAAAATGACCATGAAGACATCCGAAGTCTTACTGACCAATCCCGCGCTGACGGGCAAGCGGGTGGATGAACTGCGTAACCAAATTTCAGGCGATGTGCGTCACGGTATCTATGTGACTGCGCTTAAGCGCGGTGAGACAGTGCTGCCTTTCAAAGATGACTCCGTAGTTGAACGCAATGACGTTGTGACACTCTATGGCAGCGAGCAGGATATCCAGCGTGCGGTGGCGCTGGCGGGACCGGTGCTGCTAAAAAGCCCAAAAACGGATTTGATGTTCCACGGTTTTGGCCTTGCGTTTGGTTTGCTGCTGGGATTACTGGTACTTCGCATCGGTTCTGTTCCTTTGACGCTCGGCAGTGGCGGCGGTGCATTGCTTTCTGGCTTGCTGTTTGGATGGTATCAAGCGCGGAAGCCCCTGACAGGAAATATGCCTTTGCCAGCCTCTGGCCTGCTTCGCGATCTGGGCCTGGCAGGATTCGTTGCCGTGGTTGGTTTACAGTCTGGCCTGCAGGCCGTAGAGACCGTCAGGAACAACGGTATTTCTATTTTCCTGATCGGCATTGTGGTTACTGTTGTCCCCCTGATGATCACCTTATTTATCGGCCGCTATCTGCTGCGCTATGACAATACGGCGATATTTGCCGGTGCGTTGTCTGGTACCCGCAGCGCCAATCCTGCTTTTGGCGAAATTCTTGATAAAGCTGGTAATGCCATTCCGACTGCGCCATTTGCTGTGACCTACGGTTTGGCAAATGTGTTTCTTACCCTGCTGGGCCCGCTGATCGTCGCCCTGGTATGACGTTTAAATGCTTCATCATTTGGAGATGTTTTCTATGTCAAATCCTTACGAACAATATGCATCACTTAGTCCCTTCGAACTTAAAGACGCCCTGATTAAGTTAGCTTCGGGCAAACCCGACCGCCTGATGCTGAATGCCGGCAGAGGAAATCCCAACTTTCTTGCCACCTTGCCACGCCGTGCTTTCTGGCGCCTTGGATTGTTTGCTACCGAAGAGGCGGAGCGTTCCTACTCTTACCTGCCGCATGGGATTGGAGGGTTACCGCACATTGAGGGGATCGAGGCGCGTTTTGATGCATTTCTGGCACGTGGCCATGAGCAGCCGGGCGTGGCTTTTTTATCACGAGCAGTGAGCTATGTACGGGACCAGTTAGGACTTTCCGCTTCGGATTTTTTACATGAAATGGTAGAAGGCATTCTCGGTTCTAATTATCCGGTTCCGCCGCGAATGCTGGCTCTCAGTGAAAAAATCACGCGTGAATATATCGTTAAAGAGATGATCGGTGGCCTGATTTCAGCTGAGGATGTCGACCTGTTTGCAGTTGAAGGGGGCACAGCCGCCATGACCTACCTCTTTAACACGCTGCGTACGAATGGCCTGGTCACTGCCGGTGATAAAGTGGCAATGGGAGCACCAATATTTACCCCGTACATCGAAATTCCGCAGCTGGAAGACTACCGTCTGGAAAGCGTAATGATTAATGCGTCCCCGGATGATAACTGGCAGTATCCCGATGAAGAGCTGAATAAGTTGCTGGATCCTGCGATAAAAATCTTTTTCTGTGTTAATCCGAGCAACCCTGCTTCAGTTAAAATGGATGAGCGTACGCTCGAGAAAATGGTCAGCATTGTTGAGCAGCGTCCAGATCTCATTATTATTACCGATGATGTATATGGAACTTTCGCCAACGACTTCAAATCACTGTTCGCCACCTGTCCGCAGAACACGATACTGGTATATTCCTTTTCTAAATATTTTGGAGCAACGGGCTGGCGTCTGGGTGTAATCGCGACTCATCAGCTCAATGTACTTGATGAGAAACTAGCTAAAATTAGTGATGTAGAAAAAAAGCGCCTTAACCAACGCTACGGTTCACTGACTCCGGATGTACCCGGATTGCGCTTTCTTGACAGGGTGGTAGCTGACAGCAGAAGCGTAGCACTGAATCACACCGCCGGTTTATCCACCCCGCAACAGGTGCAGATGGTGTTGTTCAGTCTTTTTGCCCTTATGGATGGGGAGAATGGATACAAAGCGGCGGTGTCAGAAATTATTCGTCGCCGTCAGGCTGTGCTGTATCGTGAGCTGGGTATAACGCATATCGATACAGAAGAAGCCGTGGATTACTATACGTTGCTGGATCTCGAAGCGATATCCCGACAAGTTTATGGTGACGAGTTCGCTGATTGGGTGAATAAAACGCTCAATCCGACCGATATCCTGTTCCGAATTGCCGAAGAGACGGGAATAGTCATGCTTCCGGGAACCGGATTTGGCAGTCTTAAGCCCGCAGGACGCATATCTCTGGCTAACTTAAATGAATATGAGTACGCCGCCATTGGTAAATCATTAAGAAAAATGATGGAGCAATATTATGAAAAATATCGTTTCGGAGACGAGAGAAAATAAATGGTTAATTAAATTAAGGCGCTTTTATTTTCAGGGATGAAAATACACCTCAAACCATCAGATAAAGTAGTTACTTAACTATAGGAAACATTGACAATAAAAGGGCTGCTTTGCAGCCCTTATTTAACAGTGAGTACAATAGAATTATCCTTAAATGTCACAATATCATCCTCAGTTAGCAATTAATCTATAGATTAATTTAGAGCTGTATGAGTGTAAAATAATGTTATTACCACTTTTCGCTCATAACGGATCTGACGTGCTCGTCCGTTTCGTGGCAGAAGCGGGAATTTCAAAATCAGCGTGTAAAATTTGAACCCCGCTATCGTTTGTTTAAAATAGGCGTCAACAAGTGAAAATCGACTGGCATAGTTCTTCATTGTCACGTTTTGCAATGGTGGGTTAGTACAAATAGGTCGAAACCGTAATACGTAATGCAGTTTAAAACGTTAATCGGTCGCCATGAATGGCGACCGACAAGGCTGCGTAGAGTGCGCAGTCATGCGCACCTGCATACATAGGTCATTTCTTTCTTAAGCGGGCAGCATTAAGCCTCACTCACCCGATAACGCTCCAGCCAGTGCGCGTAAGGCGCGGGCAGCACCCACGATGGTTCGCTCTTATCCAGCGCTAGTGCGGCCTGATACGCCCAGTTTGGATTTTTCAGGTGTGCGCGCCCCACCATCACCAGATCCAGTTGACCTTTCTCGATGGTTTGATTGGCAATTGCCGGTGCATCAATACCCCACGCTGAAGCCACAGGGATATCCGCTTCACGGCGCACGCGCTCGGCGATGGACGCCAGAAACGCGGGCCCCCACGGAATATTGGCATCCGGCGTGGAGAAGCCCACGCTCACGCTAAGCAGATCCAGACCGTTTTCACGCCACTGTTTGGTCAGCGTGATCGATTCCTGCAGCGTCTCTTCATCGCGGCCATCAAACTCCAGCACGCCAAAACGCGCCGTCAACGGCAGATTTTCTGGCCATACTGCGCGCACCGCATCAAAGGTTTCATGCAGGAAGCGACTGCGACCCACCAAATCGCCGCCGTATTCATCCGTGCGCTGATTGGCGTGCACTGAGAAGAAGCTCTGCGCCAGATAGCCATGCGCGAAGTGCAGCTCCAGCCACTCGAAACCGGCATCACGCGCGCGTTGAGCGGCGCGCACAAAGTCTTCACGCACGCGCTGAATATCCGCATGCGTCATGGCTTGAGGCACGCGCGGCAGATTTTGACCAAACGCCACCGCGGATGGCGCAATGGTTTCCCAACCGGCAGCGTCATCGGCGGCGATATGGTCGTCACCTTCCCATGGCTTATTGGCGCTGGCTTTGCGTCCGGCATGACCAATCTGAATGCCCGGCACCGCGCCTGACGCTTTGATTTCACGCGCAATCTGCGCCAGCTTTTCCGCCTGCGCGTCGTTCCAGATGCCAAGGCAAGCGGGTGTGATGCGCCCTTCCGGCGATACTGCGGTGGCTTCAACAATCACCAATCCCGCGCCGCCGCGCGCCAGGCTGTTGTAATGCACGCGATGCCACTCGTTACTCATGCCATCCACGGCGCTGTATTGGCACATTGGTGGCACGGCGATGCGGTTACGCAGCGTGACATCTTTTAAGGTAAAGGGCGTAAATAGGCCTGACATAACCACCTCTGAATCTGATTAAAGCAAAATGATCTGCTTGCCGCTGAAGTTGCGATGTTGCAACGCCAGCAGCTGCGCAGGTAATTGATCGTAAGGAAAATGCAGTGACAGCTCGCTTTCCAGTTTGCCTTGCACCAGCTGCGCCATCAGACGTTCGCCCTGTTGCGTTAATGCGCGCCACTGTTGCGCATCACCGTGCAGATGTAATGCGCCCAGCGCCACTTCATGCAGCGACAGCGCGCGACCAAACGGGCCGCACGGCCACTGTTCAACGCGTCCCTGAATGCACACCAGATGACCATTCGCCAGCAGGTTATCCGCCAGATGCGCGGCATGTTCCGTGCCGACGGCATCGATCACTGCAAAGTAGCGTCGCTGTGTTGCTTCGGCATTGTGCATTGAATCACTCAGACAGCGCTTCGCACCCAGTGCGTGCAGACGCGACCAATGACGTTCATGGCTAAGCGTCGTCACCTCAAAGCCGCGCGCGTGCGCCATCTGCACTAAGAAATGCCCCACTGAACCGCCCGCACCGGCGATAAGGATCGCGGCCCCCGGCTGCGTCGGCACTTTCTCGATGGCCTGCCAGGCGGTTAGCATCGGGCATGGTAGTGACGCTGCGGTGGCAAAATCCAGCTCATCCGGCAGACGCATCAAAACTTGCGCCGTCAGCACGGTGAACTCGGCAAAGCTGCCGTTGCGGCGCAAGCTTTGATGGTACGCCACACGTGCACCGAGTAAGCCGGGGTCAACCTCTGCACCCAGCGCCACCACTGTTCCGGCACCGTCAACGCCTGGCACTTGCCCAATCTGGCTCGCCAGCACTTTCCAGTCGACGGGATTAAGGCCAATCGCGGCGTTCTGCACCACCACATCGTGCGGCTGCAGCGGTTCTGCGCTGATGATTTCTTGCTGCAGCGCCTCGCCCTGCCACATCCAGGCGCGCCACTGTTGTGGCACTGAAAATCGGTTATCAGACATAGGCACCTGCGGAATAAGTTAGCTCATAGCTGTGGCTGTAAATTTCAATGATGTTGCCGAATGGGTCTTCCATGTAAACCATGCGGTAAGGCTTCTCGCCGGGGAAATATTCACGTACCGGCATGCGCTGTTTGCCGCCTGCCGCGACGATCTTCGCCGCCAAACCTTCCACATCGGGATCCTGCACGCAGAAGTGGAAGACGCCGGTTTTCCAGTATTCAAAGTTGTTTTCCGGTTTTTCAGCGGCTTTGAATTCGAAGATCTCGACGCCGACGCGATCGCCGGTTGAGAGATGCGCGATGCGAAACTTCTCCCAGCCCTGACCAAACACGTCGCGGCACATCACGCCAATCGCGGATTCGTCTTCCTGAATCGCGGTTGGCGGCATGATCAGATACCAGCCCATCACCTCGGTATAAAACTTCACGGCGGCATCAAGGTCGGTGACTGACAAACCAATATGAGAAAAAGTACGCGGATAAGGGGCAGTCATCATCTATCTCCTGTTACGAATAGATCCCCAGACTACGTTGCCGCCTGTATAATGAAAACAGTGATTCAGTTATAGGTTTTATAAAATATCCTTATGTTCAATCCCCAATGGTTAACCTCTTTTGCCACGCTGGCTGAGATTGGCAGTTTCACCGACAGCGCCGAGCGACTGGGCATAACGCAAGCGGCGGTCAGCCAGCATATTCGTCATCTTGAGCTGCAATTGGGTCCGTTGCTGCTGCGCAGCAAACGTCCGCTCGAACTGACGCCAGCCGGACGCGCGCTGCTGGATTATTGCCAGCAAGTGGATCGCGCTCAGCGGCATTTGGCCTTGCGGCTGAGCGACGATGATGTCACCTGCGGCGAAGTGAGCCTGATTTCACCCGGCAGCATCGGGCTGCGACTCTATCCGCTGTTGCTGGCGCTACAAAAGCAATATCCCGATCTCAGCGTGCGCCATCGCTTTGCGCCCGACAGCGAAGTGATGGATGCGGTGCTGCACAACCGCTACGAAATGGGATTGGTGACGCAAAAACCGGACGACAAACGGCTGGTGGCAGAGAAGTTTGCCGAAGAGCCGCTCGAACTGGTGATCCCGTCAGGCGCGAGCGTACGCCGTTGGGAAGATCTCGAAGCGCTTGGTTATATCGATCATCCTGATGGACAAGCGATGGCAACGCGATTGCTCAGCCGACGCTTTCCCGGTAATCCGGGCGTACGCAATTTGCCGCAGCGTGGCTTCAGCAATCAGATCGGTTTGATTCTGGAGCCGGTTGCGCGTGGCCTCGGTTTCGCGGTGCTGCCGCGCTTTGCCCGTCTGGCATTTGCGCGGCCAGCAGATATTGCGGTTGCCTCAGATAACGTCGAATTAGTGGATACCATCTGGCTGATTCACCGCGCCGAATGGCCGCTGTCAGCACGCGCGCAGCAAGCGCTGCGCTGGTTGAAAAACAGCATGTATAACAGTTAGCGCAAACCGTAGCGGCGCAATTTATTGCGCGTATTTACACAACGCGCGATAAATCGCGCCGCTACAAAATGTGCATTAGCGTTGCTCTGGTTCATCATTTGCGGGCTTTTACTGCCGCCACCAAACCATTCAGCCAATCCTGATGGCCGTTAATCATCGGGTTCGGCTGCGCTTTTGCCAGCTCGACGGCCGGTTTGCCGTTTTGCGTCTCCTGCGTCAGGATGCGCACGCGATTATCGGAAAGATCTTCGATCAACCATGCATGCAGCACGTCCAGACGATCGTCGCTGCCCGGTTCGCCCGCCCAGCCGTGCCATGAAACGCGCGCCGGTTCGCCTGCTACAGGTGCCAAATATTCAGTGACCTGCGCTTCAACCGGGAAGCCGAAGGTTTCAAAGTAGAAACGCACGCCCTGCGCCAGCTCGGGGCCTTTGTGGTCATAGAAGCGCGCGTTGGCGGAGTTCTGATAGTAACTCGGCCACAATGCCGGTGTGTTGAGCAGCGGCCAGATGTCGGCGGTTGTCAGGCCAGCGACGATCACTTCATTCGAGCAATAATTATCAGTAAAACCCGGCACAAAGCCTTCAGGCCAGTTAATCGCGTTCATTTTCATCGAGTCAATCTCAAGGTTAATAGTGAGTTGCTAAAGGACAGATGCAGTATCCGGCTGGCAAAGACATAAGGCCAATCGCAATATTTTATTTGTGATATCACTTAATGTGATATCTGCATCACGTTATGCTTGCTGCAACCCCGCTGAAGATGAAAACCATGAAAACCGATCTCCGCACCTTAGATCTCAACTTACTGAAAGCACTCGACGCCTTACTCGATGAGCGCAGCGTGACGCGTGCGGCGGAGCGTTTATCGCTGACGCAGCCCGCAGTTAGCGGCATGTTGACGCGTTTACGTGAATGCTTTGACGATCCGCTGTTTACCCGCACCCAACGCGGCATTGTACCGACGCTGCGCGCGCTGGAACTGGCGCTGCCGGTAAAAACTATTTTGACGGAAGTGAGTGCGCTGCTGCAGCCGAAGCAATTTGATCCGGCCACCGCCGAGATGACCATCAACATTGCCGCTACCGATTACGCGCTGCGCGCGGTGATCGTGCCGTTTATGACGGCGTTGCGCCAGCAGGCGCCGGGAATTCGCGTGGCGGTGTTACCGGTGAACAATGAGCAGTTGGCGTTACAGTTCGAACGCGGATCGGTGGATATCGCCTTAATCACGCCCGATACCGCACCGCCCGAACTGCATGCCCGCGCGTTGTATGCTGAAGAGTATGTTTGCCTGATGCGCGACGATCATCCGCTGGCCAATCGTGAAACCCTCTCGTTAGACGACTTCTGCGCACAGGACCACGCGCTGGTGTCTTATTTCGGCGGGAATTTTCATGGCGTCACCGATGCCGCGCTCAACGCGATGGGACGCTCGCGCCGCGTCACGCTTTCGGTGTGCAGTTTTCTGGTGCTGCCGGAGATTTTACGCGTCAGCGATTTGATTAGCGTGGTGCCGCGTCGTCTGGCGCTGCACCACGCGGGGTTAAAAGTCTTCGCGCCGCCGCTGGAGATTCAGGGCTTCACCAAAACCGTGGCGTGGCACGAAAGAACGCACCGCGATGCCGGATATCGCTGGTTGCGCGAATTATTGTTCACCACGGTCAGCAGCGATGATGTTGTTTAAAGATAAATCTGCCTGACAGGATTCAGCCTAAGGTTGACTTAACCTTCATTTCTTAATCTGGCGCCATCTTCACTGTTACGGATGGACCAATGACGTTTTCGCTGCGCAAAAGACCGACGCTAAGTCGGCTGACGTTTATTTCGCTATTTTCAATTTATATTGCGGTGTTCCTGAATATTGCCTTTTATCGTCAGGTGATTGCAGCAATGCCACTCGATACGCTGCGCACGATATTCGTCTTCGTCTCAATGCCGCTGGTGGCATTTAGCGTGATCAATATTATCGCCACCCTCGCCTCTTTTGTTTGGCTTGACCGGCTTATTCTTGCGCTGTTCGTATTAGTGGCGGCGGCTGCGCAATATTTCATCTGGACGTTCGGTATTGTTATTGATCGCTCGATGATCGTGAATATTCTGGATACCACACCGTCCGAGTCCTTTGCTTTATTGTCGCCTAAGTTAATTATTACGCTGGGTTGCAGCGGGCTGCTCGCTGCCCTTTTGGCATTCTGGATTCGGATTAAACATAACGAACCGCTGTGGAAAAACATCGCCAAACGCGCCGCGTCAATTGTGGTGTCGGTCATCTGCATCGCCCTGGTGGCGACATTTTTCTATAAGGATTACGCCTCGCTGTTTCGTAACCAAAAAGAGCTGATCAAATCGCTTAGCCCGTCGAACTCCATTGTGGCGACACTTTCCTGGTATCACCACAGCCGCACCGCCAATTTGCCGCTGGTGAAAATTGGCTTAGATGCCAAACAAAAGCCGCAGATGCTGGCGGGTGCAAAGCGCAATCTGACGATTTTGGTGGTGGGTGAAACCACGCGCGCGGTGAATTTCCAGCTTAATGGTTATGGCCGCGAAACCACGCCGTTGCTGGCGAAAGATGACGTCTCTTATTTCCCCAATACGCAATCCTGCGGTACCGCTACTGCGGTCTCTTTGCCATGCATGTTCTCGAATATGGCGCGCGCGCATTATGACGATCAGCTCGCTGAACATCAGGAAGGTATGCTCGATATTATCCAGCGCGCCGGCGTGCAGGTTTTATGGAATGATAATGACGGCGGCTGTAAAGGTGCCTGCGATCGCGTCCCGCATCAGGATATGACCAGCCTGAATCTTCCGGATATGTGTCACGATGGGGAGTGTTATGACGAGGTATTATTTCACGGTATCGAGGACTCTATTAAAAACCTTAAAAGCAACGGCGTGATCGTATTGCATACCATTGGCAGCCACGGCCCAACCTATTACAACCGTTATCCGCCGCAGTTTAAAAAATTCACGCCGACCTGCGATACCAATCAAATTCAGGATTGTTCGCAACAGCAGCTGGTGAATACCTACGACAACACCATTCTGTATATCGATTACATTGTCGATAAGGCGATCAATGTATTGAAGGCGCATCAGGATCAATACACCACCAGCCTGGTGTATTTATCGGATCACGGTGAGTCGTTGGGGGAAAATGGCGCTTAT
>Ga0213828_1003167_pt1 | contig 11106 bp, 9 predicted proteins | sample MC6MC0897MG_FD_180664 | JGI IMG/M metagenome (GOLD analysis project Ga0213828, IMG submission 180664) | Enriched soil aggregate microbial communities from Iowa State University, Ames, United States - MC6-MC0897-MG | ecosystem: Environmental > Terrestrial > Soil > Unclassified | place: USA: Iowa...
AGTTCCAGGAACCGTATTTGGTACAGCAGGACAAGGCTATTTACGTTTAGCATTAGTTCAACCAAAGGAACTTCTGCAAGAAGCCGTGGATCGCTTAGCAAAAGTACAATTATTAGCAAAGCAATAATTAGTCAATGTAAAAACCCTTCTAACATTTTGTTGGAAGGGTTTTTCTATGATGGTTAAATCCATACATCATTTTCAGCGGTAAGCTCTGATTGCTCCTCACCTGTATTCACGACACCCATTGGCTCTACAAGCAGAATTTTACACTCCGAAGCTGCAAAGGGTTTATGTTCCACATTGCGTGGGACAACAAACATCTCTCCTGCACGCAAGCTTACCTGGCCATCTCGGAATTCGATGATTAATTGCCCCTCAAGGACGATAAATACCTCATCCGTATCCTTATGCTTATGCCAAACAAAATCCCCCTGAACTTTGACGAGTTTGAATTGATAATCATTCATTTCAGCAATGACCTTTGGAGACCAATGCTCTTGAAATTTAGCCAGTTTCTCTTGAAAATTAATCGGTATGTATGCCATTTCCTTTTCCCCCTTGCTTTGACTCTACTACTAGAATAGCATAATGCCGTTTTCTACAGCAAAAACCAGCTACTGCGTCGCTAGCAGTAGCTGGTCGTTTATTAGATATCATATTTTTGATGAACGTCATCTTCGTAGCGATTATAGCGCTGCTTAAAGAGCTTGAATAAATGCGTGACAAGTACCTTAAAGATTGCATAGCCTGGAATCCCTAAAATAACGCCTGGGACACCAAATAAGGAGCCTGCCGTTAATAGTACAAAGATAATCGTAATCGGGTGAATACTGAGTGATTTCCCCATAATTTGAGGTGAAATGAACTTTCCTTCGATTAACTGAACGATTGTCCATACAATTGCCAGCTTAATCAGCATCAATGGGGATGTAACAAGAGCGATAATGACTGCTGGTGTGATCGCAATAACGGGTCCTAAATAGGGCACCACACTTGTAATCATGGCAAGGAAGCCGAGCAATAAAGCATACTTCATGCCAATAATTAAGAAGCCAATCGTCACCATTGCCCCAATACACATGGATACTAAAATCTGTCCCTGTATGTACGAACTAATTTGCTTGTCCATGTCATGGAAAATGTCAGTTACCTCTTTACGCATACGTGGTGGGCACACTTTTAGCATAAATTTCGGTAATTTTTCGCCCTCTTTTAGTAAATAAAACAGAATGAATGGCACCGTTACAAGTGATAGCACAATACCTGTTAACGTTGAAAGGAAGCCGGTAATACCAGATGCCACACCCTGTGCTACATTGGTCGCCATATCCTTCACTGTTTTTACCATATCCGTTGTGAAGTTATTCAAAACTTCATCAAAATTAAAACTAATTTTATCTAAGTACTCATTAAAACGTGAATGATTTAGGAATTCTACAATGTTTTGTGTAAATGCCATGAAGTACTCTGGGAATTCCTGTGCTAAATTCGTGAACTGATCGCGTAAAAACGGATAGACTAGCACCACAAGTAACGTAATGACACCAATGACCGCAATATAGAGGATTAAAATACCCCATATTCTTGGTATGCGCCATCGTACTAGAATCGCCAGCAATGGGCGTAATAAATAGTAACCAATGACGGCTAGTACCCCTGGTAAAATGACTACTTCAAATAAAACTTGTAGCGGGGTAAAGATAAAGGAAACTTGATTAAACATAAAAATAACACATGCCACCAGTAATAAAATTACCAGTGTAAATAATAGGTTTCTACCACCTAAAAAACGAATAAACTTGGTTGCTAACAGGCTTGAACGCTCTTTTGGTCTCTCTTTTTCCATATATCCACCCCAATCCAAATGCTCTACCTTTATATTACAGGATAATGCTGGTTTTTGCGAAACATCACTCTAGTGAAATACCTAAAAAATCACTTAAAAAGGCTTTGTTTTGCTCCACATCGATGACAATAGAATCGCCCGCATGGCTAAAGTTTTGGAATTGATAGCTACCCTCGATAGGGATGGTTGCTTTCTCAATGTTTACCTTGCCCTTTGATAGCAATCTAAGTACTTGCTGCATTTCCTCAGTAGATGAATAATCTGTTGTGATATAGCCCTGTGCCGCACCAACAAATTTTGGTAAATGCAACATATTCGTAGGCGTTAATAACTCTGTTTTTAATGCCTCAATCACTTTTTGCTGACGTGCAACACGCCCAAAATCTCCTTCTGCATCATGACGGAAACGCGCATAACCTAGTAACTCCTGTCCATTTAAACGATGAACACCTTGCTTTAACTCTACCCCAATATTTTCAGACATGTCCTTTTCAACATCCATTTCCACACCATTTGGCGCTAAAATATCCACTAAGGATTCAAAGTTTTTAAAATCAATTAGTGCATAATGATGAATCGGTAGGCCAAACATATTTGTTAATGTATCCTTTAATAGCTGAACACCGTCTAGGTAGTAAGCTGTATTGAGCTTATAGGATTGATAGCCTGGAATATCCGCGTAAATATCGCGCATAAAGGATACGAGTTTAATGTCGTTGTTTGCTTTATTCCAGGATAATACCATCATTGTATCAGTCCGTGATTTTTCCTCTCCACGTGTATCGACCCCTAAAATCAAATAGTTTTCGATATCCCCTTTGATGCTATCACCCGTAAAATCCTCCTGTGCAACTTTGGTGTCGTTGGCTAGCTCAAGCCCGCTGCGATATTGCATGACCGAATAGCCGACAATCACAATGATACACAATAGTAATAGTGTAAAAAATGCTCTCCCTTTACGTAATCGACGCTTTTTAGGACGTTGGGAGCGTCTCGTATAATCTTGCTCTTCCATAACAACTAACTCCTCTATTTTGATATAGTTAATGTAACGATTGATTAGCTAGAAAGTTTCATTATAAAAAGGATCTATTCCATGTTTTTCTATCTAAACGTTATTTTACACCCATTTGCACAGTTTGGCGTAAAACAATGCTATAATATTTTCACAAAAGAAAGGATGATTCAAATGATAGAAAAAGCGACATTTGCTGGCGGCTGTTTCTGGTGTATGGTCAAGCCATTTGTCGAGTGGGACGGTATACATAAAGTCACTTCAGGCTATATGGGTGGCCACTTAGAAAACCCAACCTATGAAGATGTCAAAAAAGGAACGTCAGGTCATTTAGAAGTAGTCGAAATCGAATTCGACCCTGCTATTTTTAGTTATGAGCAGCTCCTTGATATTTATTGGATGCAAATTGACCCGACGGATGCGTATGGACAGTTCCATGACCGTGGTGAATCCTATACTACAGCAATCTTTACCTATACAGATGAGCAAAAGCAAATCGCAGAGGCATCGAAAGAAAAGCTTGCCAATAGCGGACGCTTTGATAAACCTATTGTAACCAAAATTCGCGATGCTGAACGCTTTTATCCAGCAGAGGATTATCACCAGGATTATTATAAAAAAGAGACAGCACACTATCAGCAAGACCGTGCCGTTTCTGGGCGTGATACGTTCATTGCAAAGCATTGGGAAAAATAATATAAAAGAGGTGTCTCCAGCTTGTGGGACACCTCTCTTTTATACAATAGCAACAAGTTTATTAAACAGAGGCTTCTAAAAACGATTGTAGTGCGTCAAAAAAGCGTTGACCATACTTCTCAAATTTTACTTCGCCTATACCACTCACCTGTCGTAAATCCTCCAGTACAGTTGGTCTCTTATCACATAATTCACGTAACGTTTTATCAGAAAATACAACAAATGGTGGGACCTTTTCTTCGTCGGCAATCTCTTTGCGTAATACCCGTAAGTGTTCAAATAATGGATCATTATCCACCAGCTTCTTCACTTTGACAGCTTCCTTACGCATGACCTGTCGATTGCCAAGCAGCACTTCCTTGCCTTCAGCAGATACATAAATTGTAGGGAATGTACCGTGCTTCACAGCCAGCAAGCCCTCTGCAATTAAAAATTCGATAAAGTTGGAGACATCCTTTGAGGTATATTGTCCTTTTAAAATGCCATAGGTCGATAAACGGGCAAAGCCAAATTCAGCGATCTTTTGATTTTTAGAGCCAATTAGCACCTGTGCCACCATGGTCTTCCCGAATTTTTGTCCCATACGCACAACACAGGCCAGCACCTTTTGCGCATCCTCTGTCACATCTGTCACTGCTCGCCCATCAATACAGTTACTACAACGCCCACATGGCTCCTCCTCAACTTCTCCAAAATACGCTAAAATCGCATTCTGTAAGCAGCCCTCAGTATGGCAATAATCGACCATTGTTTGTAGTTTAGCTAGCTCCTGTGTAATACGAGCCTCATCCTGTGACTGTTCGATAAGAAAACGCTGTGTTTGAACGTCCCCTGAAGCATACAATAAAATACAAGCACTTGGCAGACCATCTCGACCAGCACGGCCCGCTTCCTGGTAATAGCTCTCCATATTACGAGGCATTTGATAATGCAACACAAAGCGCACATTACTTTTATCAATACCCATACCAAAAGCATTCGTTGCCACCATGATACGTGCCTCATCTTTTAAAAACCGCTCCTGCTCAGCCATTCGTAAGTTCTCTGATAGACCTGCATGATATTTCGCAACGTCTTCACCAGAGCGATTCAGCACATCATAAATGGCATCCACAGCTTTTCGAGTAGCTGCATAAATGATGCCCACTTCCTGTTTATTTTGTTGAACATAATTTTTTACATAGCGTTCTTTATTTTCACCAATTAACACCGAAAGTGCCAAATTCTCACGTGAAAAGCCTGTCATGACTGTTGCCTGCTCATCAATCTCTAACAATTGACGAATATCATCACAAACCGTTGGCGTTGCAGTAGCTGTCAGTGCTAAAACAGTGGGTTTTTGGGGCCATAGCGTAAAAAGCTTGTGGATCGAACGATAGCTTGGTCTAAAATCATGCCCCCATTGCGATATACAATGAGCCTCGTCAATCGCAAGTAATGGGACAGATAAATACGACAATGCTTGAAGAAACGTAGTACTTTCCAGTCGTTCAGGTGCAATATAGAGGAGCTTTAAATAACCCGCACTAGCAAGCTGCATGGTTTCATCCACTTCCTGTGCCGTCAGCGTACTATTAATATAGGCTGCTGGAATATTTGCTGTACGTAAAGCCTCCACCTGATCTTGCATCAGTGAAATCAGTGGCGAAATCACGATGGTTAACCCCTCAAGCATTAGCGCTGGAATTTGATAGCAAATGGATTTCCCTCCACCTGTTGGCATGACACAAAGACTTGACTGCCCTCGTAATGTTTGTTCAATAATCTGGGCTTGTCCTTGCCGAAAGGTATCATAGCCAAAATGATGCTGTAGCATTTGTCTAGCTTGCTCCATGCAAAATTCACTCCTTGTTTGTGAGACCAAGTAGCTTGTACTCGCCCTGTTCATTTTTTTCTAACTCATACAACATGTTGGAGTAGGCAAGTGCCTCCTGTCCAGCAGCATTCGTCAGGATATATTCCGTTTTAGCCTGTACGATAAGACGCTGTCCCTCTACACGAATTGCCTGAATATCCGTGTCTGAGAAATGAATTTTGGCTTGCTTGGAAGCATAATAGGCAACCATACTAGCCAAGGTTTCCTGTATAGCCTCTGTCCCGACAATCGGTTTCAAAACACTTGCATCCTGGGTTGTCACAGCCCCCTTTAAATACTTGTGAAACGTATCTAAAAATAGCATAATTTCATCGGTATTATACGCAAATATATTTTCTCCATATTGTTCGATTGCTTGCTGTACAGCTTCTTTATCCCCTTGTTCAATATAGGGGTATAAGTTTTTCGATTGGGAAAGTCGTACACTGGCTGTCATGCCCTCCTCAATCCATTCATCGATGGATGCTTGGAATTCCTTTATAGGCAATATGTATGGCTGCGACGCTCCTTGCTGTTGTCGATTAAAATATAATCCGACAATGGCTCCGTTTTCAGCCTCCATGACAGGGCTTCCTAAAGGTATCGATTGTTCCGCTTTTATATAATAAGCCGCTACTTTATCTTGGTATTTTTGAATCGTATAGGGTAAGCCATTCACATAAACAGCTAGCTGATTTAGCTCACCTTCATATAAATTAGGCACTTGCACATCAGCTTGATAGGTTACTCGTAGCAGGGCCATATTATAGGCTGTTGACATGACATGAATAGTCGCTACTACCAGCTTGTCCTGACCAAATTGAACGAGGGCAGTTGGTTTGGATGCCACTAGTGCACCATTCGTTAAAATATACAGTTGATCATCCTGCTGCCTGATAATAATGCCTGCTCCAACACCATGCTCTCCAATCACTTTGACCTCTGGGACAATTTTTTCCTGTTGCTTCGTCACAGCTCCTTCTGATTCTACCTCTGCCTTTTTATTTTGAAACCATCCTGTCCCTATTTGACTGTCACAGCCTGCTACAAGAAAAGCTGTCGCTCCTAAAATGAGCACTTTTTTATACATACCTTCACCAAAACTTTCTATTCTACATTCTCTCTTCTCTATCATAATCAAGGACTAGTAATGTTTCAAGTTTACATAATATTATTATTGGAAAATTAATATTAGAAAAATGCAGCAACTTCCCTAAAGTCATTTCTTTCTACCCATTAATATTGATGGAAGACAAAATTTGCTGTGAGGATGGAAGGATATTATACCCTCAAAATAATTTTCACATAAAAAGACATGTGCAACCTGACACATGTCTCTTACAATCATTTTTTTCTTAATAGTCCTGTCGTTACTAGAATGCCGAGCATTAATAATACAAAGATCAGATACGTCCATGTATGGTTGCCCGTTAGGTCATAGCAAACGCCTATTAGAATGGGGATAATGGCACTTACCATAAAGCCACCTGCCAGCACCATAGATGACCAACTTGTGGCCTCCTGATCATTTTTGGCTTCATCAAGAGGCAACAGTAGTCCGATTGGAAATAGCCCGCTTAGCACAATGCCAATTAATAAAACAGCCAGCCATAGGTAAATACCCGCTGTCAGCCAGAGTAGCATAAATCCAATCATGCCAACAAAGCTAAACACTAGTAGCCAGGCCATTCGACTAGACCATTTTTCCATTAGAATTGGTACCGCCATATTCCCTATCATTTGTACAATAGACATAATTGTTAGCATAGCACTGGATGCCTCTAATGACAGGCCTTTATCCTGCAATAGCGGCGTAAGCCATGACATGATTGAGAAAAAGAGTGATGTTTGTAAACCAAAGTACAGTAAAATTACCCAGGCACGTCTAGATGTCCACGGATTACGGACTTCTTTTGACGTAGTTACTTGTTGGAGCTGCTCGTTGTGTTCGGATGGAATTGCCGCTAGCCAGATAACGAGCGCAACTATAGCAAGGATTGACCACATACCAAGGGCGATTGTCCAGCTATTACTGAAACTCTGATAAAAAGTCACGGTTAAGGCTGCACTTAAAGTAGCCCCTACGCCTATACCGAATGAATAGATACCGACTACTGTCGTAAAGCGTTCTGGAAACTTTTTCTTAATATAAGCATTTAGGATAGGACCAATCATTGCAATCGCTAAGCCTGCCGCAAAGCTTGTCACGATGAGCAAGAGATAGCTTGCTTGGAAAAAGCGTAGCCCATTCGCGACGACAAGGATGGCCACTAAAAGGGTGATAGCTGATTTCGTGCCCATTTTTCGCTGAAGCGGGACAGCCAAAGGTGCGAATAATCCCATACAAAAAACGGGGATAGCTGTGAGAAAGCTCATGCTTGTATTCGAGACTTGTAAGGATGTCATGAGGACATTAAAAAGCGGTCCTATTCCCGTGACAGCTGGCCTCATATTAAGAGCGACAAAAAATATACTAATGACCACGAAGGTGAGTGATAATGTCCAATGTTTTTTAACCAATTGTTTGATCCCCTCTATTATTACGCAGCCTTCATTTATGAAAAGCTTGCATGGATTCCTCTATCCTTTTATCATGTTTTCGATGGTTGGTCAATGATTGGACAGTTTACCCTTTACATGGCTAAGGCTTCTTACATATTTTCAGGTGATTCAATACCTAATAAGGCTAATGACTCTTTTAAAACAATAGCAACACTCTGACATAATGCAAGACGGGATGCTTGCTGTTCATCTTCTACTAATATTTTGTACTGTGCATAATATTTATTAAATAAACGTGCCAGTTGTAAGGCATATTTCGCTATTTGGGACGGATCAGCCTGCTCAAAAGCCATAGCTACCGTTTTAGGAAACTGTTCTAGTAATAAAATAATCGGCCAAGCCTGCTCTCCTAAAGATTTGAAGAGCATATCTTGAGTCGGAGCTTTCTTTTTATCTAAAATAGAGCAAATACGTGCATATGTATACTGTACATATGGCCCTGTTTCGCCTTCAAAATTCATCATTTGCTCGATTGAAAATTCAATATCGTTGAGACGATGGGATTTTAAATCATTAAAAATTACCGCTCCAACCCCCACTTGCTTTGCGACTTGCTCTTTGTTAGGTAGAGAAGGGTTTTTCTGCTCCATATTACGCTGTGCCGTCGTTATAGCTTCTGCTAGTACATCAGCTAATAACACCACTTTACCTTTACGCGTCGACATTTTTTTGCCATCCTTCAGCATCATGCCAAATGACACATGTTGCAGATTCTTTGCCCAAGGATAGCCCATTTTTTCGATGACCTGAAAAAGTTGTTTAAAGTGGAGGGACTGCTCATTGCCAACAACGTAGAACATCTTTTGGGGCTGGTAGTGCTGTTGGCGATACAGGGCTGCTGCTAAATCACGCGTCGCATAAAGCGTGGCTCCATCCGTTTTCGTTATTAAACATGGAGGCATCTCCTCCATCTCCACAACATACGCACCTTCTGATTCCACAAGGAGCCCTTTTTCTTTTAATTCTTTTACAACGGACGGCATTTTGTCATTGTAAAAGGCTTCACCTATAAAGGCATCAAAATGAATTCCTAATAGCTCATATATTGTTTGAAATTCTATGAATGACACATCTCGGAACCATTGCCATAATGCCTGTGCCTCTTCATTACCGTCCTCCAATGCTTTAAAGGCGGCACGAGCCTGTTCATTGAGCGTTGGGTCTTGCTCGGCCTCTTCATGAAACTTCACATAAATCTTTAATAACTCCTCTATTGGTGACGCTGAAATAGCTTGTTTATCACCCCAAAGCTGATAAGCAACAATAAGCTTGCCAAATTGTGTACCCCAGTCCCCTAAATGATTGATACGAATGGCTTGATAGCCATTTTTTTCTGCAATATTTGCTAAGGCATTGCCGATGACCGTTGAACGTAAATGTCCCATCGAGAAAGGCTTGGCGATATTAGGAGAGGAAAAATCCAAGACGACCGTTCCCATCTTTGTTGGCGTAGTACCATATTGTTGCTTGTCGCGCAGAATCTTGCGTAACACCTGTTGCGTCACCTTTTGTTGATCAAGAAAAATATTGACATAGCCACCAACAGCTTGCACACGCTCGATACTGTCATGATTTAATTGACTTGCTATATGTGCCGCGATACTCTGCGGTGATTTTTTCCACACTTTTGCTAGAGTAAAGCATGGAAAGGCTACGTCCCCTAGCTCCAAGCTTTTGGGTTTTTCTAATAATGACAATATGTCCTCTCCTATTATTTGCTGCTTTAATGTGACTGCTATACTGTCGGCGATTTGTTGATTCATTTTGCTCCTCCTCCTGTTCAAATAAAAAAGCCCTCGCCTCTATAATTAGAGACGAGAGCATGATAATCCCGTGGTACCACTCTAGTTGCCATGTCACATGACCACTTTCCGTTGTTAACGAGGTGACGCCCCGCTATTCTCTACTATTTGTTCGAGAATCTTCTCCAAAGTGCGCTTCATTCATGGTTCCTGCATTAGGCTCCCACCATCCCTAACTCGCTAGCCAGTCATTCCATCAATTACTCTCTTTTTCATCGAATTTTTTATGATTTTGACATATATTACAGGACTTTCTAATTGGCGTCAACCCTTTTTTACGTTGCCGTTTCAGCAAAAAACGCTCCTCACAAGGAGGAACGTTTTTTTTCTACATAATGAATCACATCAGCCATAATCGCATACATCTCTTTTAATTTTAATTTCTTATTATCAGAGACTTTCTTCGCTACTTTCTCCGTGACAATTCCTTTTTCTACTAATGTATCCCAGCTAGTCGCATTGGATTCACCGATGAGGACGTCAGCCAAATATTGAGCTAACTCATCTCGCTCAATAGCTTCATCGCCTTGATTATAAACTTTATTGATGACAATTTCGAGCTGGTCCTTCACTCCTGCTGCACTTTCTCCACCAGCACGTAGCATGCTCTCTTTTAACATTTTAGCAAACTTTATTTTCGTCGCCTTACTGTCTACTTTTAGGTCATTATCATAGCCGCCCACAACAAGGCCGTAATTAATGAGGGTTTGAATGGCTTCATCATACCATTCTCCTTGATATGGATACTCAATTGAAAATGAATCAACATAGGCACCTTGCTTAGCCAATTGCTTTCGTAATGTAGCGATTAATGGTTTATCCTTACTCATGTCTCTAAAGGTTACATCGTGCTTCTGTGCAAGAGCAGCCGCAGTCCCAGCCGCTTCACCTGTCACCATCCCTGTTGGAACAATACGTGCACTACCAGCTGCAAGTGATGAATAACCAGCAGAGCGTCCGACAACCAGTAAGCCATCAATATCCTTCGGTACTAACGACCGGAAAGGAATAGCATATTGCTTTGGTGCAGCGATCACATAGCCATAATCATGAGGCGTTTGCGCTTGCACATCGACTGGATAAGAAGCAATGCCAATGCTATCCCACTGATCACTATTTTTCCACAGGTCTGCCATTGGTAATTGATACTCTGCCCAAATATGTCTCGTTTCTCGGACGTAGAGTTCTTCTGGATAGCTGACAATTTCAGCTTTTTCAAACCCTGGGAAGTTTGTTTGTAAATATTTTAGAATGTGTAACGTTTCTTTCTTCCCAGCGACAATCGCCGCTTGTTTTGAGGATTCATTCAAGCCATCAATACCAAAAA
>Ga0213828_1003176_pt1 | contig 11082 bp, 7 predicted proteins | sample MC6MC0897MG_FD_180664 | JGI IMG/M metagenome (GOLD analysis project Ga0213828, IMG submission 180664) | Enriched soil aggregate microbial communities from Iowa State University, Ames, United States - MC6-MC0897-MG | ecosystem: Environmental > Terrestrial > Soil > Unclassified | place: USA: Iowa...
TGTCCGCGGGCAGGAACTGCTGATAGTCGACCGCGACAATGTGTTTGCGGTCGTAACGTAGAAGCAGGGCGCGACCGGCGCCGTTGTCGAGGCGTTTGATGCGACCGTGGATGTCGCGTGTGACGTGCAGTCGATTGCCATAGCTGTCGCTGATGGCGATCAGGGTGGCGCCTCTGCTGTTAAAGCGGAAGTGGTAGAACGATGGTCGCTTGCCGGCTTGCGCTAGAACTAGTTCCGATGGGTCGTCACCGAGAAAAATGGCCGCGCGGGAAAGGCTGTTGGTGATGGCCGGACGTTGCTCGCTTGGAAGTGGGAAAACTGTGGCGCGGTTCTCGTGGTCGGTCCAGATGACTTCGTCACCGACGATCTCGACACGATGCGCGAGTGCGTGGCTCCAGCCATAACCTAGGCCGCAATCGATTTCCACTGCGCTGGTTCGATAGAGGCGTGTCCATTCAAACGGCAGCAGGCCATCGAGTTGACCATCGGTCAGCGTCAGTAACTCTTCGCCGGTAACCATCGAAACCGGGCATTTGTCAGTGCATGTTCTGAGGGTCGGTTCGGTGCTTTTACCGGCGGGAGTCGTCGCCTGTCGGGGCGCATCATCGGCAACCTCGCTGCCCGCCAGCCTGGCATTTCTCCTCCCGTCAAAACGCATTTCGGTTGTGCCATTTCTAACGCGTTTCGCCACCCCTCGGAGCCCCACGCGAACGTATTTGGCAACATACGTCATGAATCCTTTTATGACTTCGAAGATTGATTCGATGAAACCCACTACCAGGTTGTAAAGGACTTTTCCGTACTTCCCCAACTTACTACCTAGATAAATCAGGCCTGTTCCTTCTGCGGCGATGGTCAGTACGATCGATACAACAATGTCGATGGCGATCGTTAATAAAAAACTGGTGGTCATTTTCGCCTGCTCAGCCGCCGTCTTCATCGGCGGTAAACTCGCGAGCCATATAAATGCACAGTTCATCATCAAGAACAGTGCCGCCTCATCGCTGGCCAGCACCATGGCTTGCTTCATGATGTGGGGCGACTGCCTGGCGACGTTCTCAAGCCGATCAACACTGGCGCCAAGCTCTTCGCGAAATTTTGCCGGGTCTTGCAGCATGTCCAGCACCGTTTTGATGCCTTCCCACACGCCTTTGATGGCGTCAAACCCTCCTTCGAAAATACCTTTGCCCACAGCGATGACGGTGCCCGAAAGCGAAAGGCTCGACCATTGCTGACGATACCCCGTCGGGCCTTCCCATTTCTCGCGAAGTTTTTTTTCCAGGTCACCTGCCAGTTTTGAGTAGGCTTCAAACAACTCATCAATTTGATCAGGGGATACTTCTTGATGAACTCGAACCGTGTATTGCTTGCCAGGAGTGCCCCCCGCCCAGCTGGCTTTTCCTTCTGAGTCGAGTCGGATCTTGGTTATCGCGCCGCCCTCTTGCGCAATGATCTCAACTTCAATATCGCCAATTGGAATGTCGAAAACCGATTCGAATTTGCTGTGTATGAGGAGCGGACCTTGCAGTGGGCATTTGGCGACATTTGAAGCGAAATATCCGTCCTCCATGTTCACGGATTTGGATGTATTACCCACCCTTATGACTCGCTCCATACCAAGTAGCGAGGGCGTATTGGCTACTTTGCTTCCTATTTCGAAGGGCTGATTCCAGGAGCTCTTCAAGGCTTCTCTGTATTTGTTCAAACTGAGTGTGAAGGCGTTCAGTTGGCTGTCTACAAATGTTATGCGTTGCTCGGCTATCGAAATCATCCTTGCTCCCTGAATTCCGGTGACAACAGCGTTGTGGGTGGCAGCCTTGCGCAGTCCCGAGCCGCTTTACTTGACCTTGGATCCAAAAAAATAGAACAGTTTGGTGATTTTTGCGATGTGCGAGGGTGTTTGTCAGGCGGACGGCTGCAAATCAGCTCGCGCCAATCCAGGGCCAGTTGAGCAGCAGGGTTAAAAAGCGTCTTATAAATGAAACACCGCCCTCGGCTATACTCCCCGCATTTCGATCAGGCACGAGGAATCACTGTGAAGAACTGGACGTTGCGCCAACGCATTTTGGCGAGCTTTGCGGTGATTATCGCCATCATGTTGCTGATGGTCGTCGTCTCTTATTCGCGACTGTTGAAGATCGAGGTCAGTGAAAACAGCGTGCGTGATGACGCTATTCCCGGGGTCTATTACAGCTCGATGATCCGTGGCGCCTGGGTCGACAGTTATCTGCAGACCCAAGAACTGCTCGGGCTCAAGGAAGGCCAGGGGATTTCCAGCGAGGACGCGGCCGACTACAAGGCGTTCGAGGCGCGTTTGCAGGAGCAGATGGCCAACTATCGCAAGACCATGGCGACCGACGAGGATCGTCTCGAGTTCGCCGCGTTCGAGAAGTACCACGACGCCTACCTCCAGATTCAGGATGCCGTGCTGGACCTGCATAAACGCAATCTGGAAGCGGACGCGGTCAGGATGTTCCACGACAAGCTCACGCCTGCCTGGTATTCCGGGCGCATGAAGCTCAACGACATCATCGGCGAAAACAAGACAGTCGCCGATCAGGCCATGAACAATATCGACGATGCCGTGGCCGCAGCCAAAGTCAGCATGTTCATTTCCCTGTTGGTCGCTGTCCTCGCCGCCGGCCTCTGCGGTCTGTTGCTGATGCGCGCGATCATGGCACCGATGAACCGCATCGTGCAGATCCTTGAAACCATGCGCACCGGCGATCTCAGTTCGCGTTTGAACCTCGACCGCAAAGACGAGTTCGGCGCCGTCGAAACCGGCTTCAACGACATGATGACCGAGCTGACCGCACTGGTTTCCCAGGCGCAGCGCTCGTCGGTGCAGGTGACCACGTCGGTGACCGAGATCGCCGCCACTTCCAAGCAACAACAAGCCACCGCCACCGAAACCGCCGCGACGACCACCGAGATTGGCGCGACGTCCCGTGAAATTGCGGCAACTTCGCGCGATCTGGTGCGCACCATGACCGAAGTCTCCACCGCCGCCGATCAGGCTTCGGTGCTGGCCGGTTCCGGTCAGCAAGGTCTGGCGCGCATGGAAGACACCATGCACTCGGTGATGGGCGCAGCGGACCTGGTCAACGCCAAACTGGCGATCCTCAATGAGAAGGCCGGCAACATCAACCAGGTGGTGGTGACCATCGTCAAGGTCGCCGACCAGACCAACCTGTTGTCGCTCAACGCGGCGATTGAAGCCGAGAAGGCCGGTGAATACGGTCGCGGTTTTGCCGTGGTCGCCACCGAAGTGCGGCGCTTGGCGGATCAGACCGCTGTCGCCACGTATGACATCGAACAGATGGTGCGCGAAATCCAGTCGGCGGTGTCTGCCGGTGTGATGGGCATGGACAAGTTCTCTGAAGAAGTGCGCCGTGGCATGTCCGAAGTGCAGCAGGTCGGTGAGCAGCTGTCGCAGATCATCCATCAAGTGCAGGCGCTGGCGCCGCGGGTGTTGATGGTCAACGAAGGCATGCAGGCTCAGGCCACCGGTGCCGAGCAGATCAACCACGCGCTGGTGCAGTTGGGCGACGCCAGCAGCCAGACCGTCGAGTCGTTGCGTCAGGCCAGTTTCGCCATCGACGAACTGAGCCAGGTGGCCGTCGGGCTGCGCAGCGGCGTTTCGCGATTCAAAGTCTGATGAGCGACATCATCGCCAAACGCAGTGCCGCGCAAGCGGCGAAGCCGGCGTTGTTCCTGCTGTTTCGCATCGGTAGCGAGCGTTACGCCTTGCGCGCTACCGAAGTGGCGGAAGTGTTGCCGCGCCTGCCGTTGAAGCCGATCGCGCGGGCGCCGCAATGGGTAGCCGGTGTGTTCGCTTATCGCGGTGCGGTAGTCCCGGTGATCGACCTCAGCGCATTGACCTTCGGCCATCCCGCTCAGGCGCGTACCAGCACGCGTCTTGTTCTGGTCAATTACCAGCCTGATGAGTCGCGACCGGCGCAATGGCTCGGGCTGATTCTGGAACAGGCCACCGACACCCTGCGTTGCCATCCGCAAGAGTTTCAGCCTTACGGCCTCGACAACCGCGAGGCGCCTTACCTCGGCCCGGTGCGTGAAGATGCGCAGGGATTGGTGCAATGGGTACGGGTCAATGACTTGCTCGATGACGCCGTGCGTACTTTGCTGTTCCCCGATCCGCCGCTCAATCCGGCGCAGCTTGAGGCGCAGGCATGAGCAGTGATCAGCGTTTTTTCGACTTTCTCAAGGAACGCATCGGCCTCGATGTGACGTCGGTCGGCCCGGCGATCATCGAGCGGGCCGTGCGCCAGCGCACAACGTTGTCGCAAGCGGCGCATGCCGATGAATATTGGCAGTTGCTGCAAGGCTCGCGGGATGAGCAACAGGCGCTGATCGAAGCAGTGATCGTCCCGGAAACGTGGTTTTTCCGTTACCCGGAATCCTTCGCCACGCTGGGCAAGCTGGCGCGCAATCGCCTCGCTGAGCTGAACAACATGCGTGCGCTGCGCATCCTCAGCCTGCCGTGCTCCACCGGCGAAGAACCCTATTCGATTGCCATGGCCTTGCTCGATGCCGGGCTCAAGCCGCATCAGTTCAAGGTTGACGGCATGGATGTCAGCCCGCTGTCGGTGGAGAAGGCGCGTCGTGCGTTGTACGGCAAAAACTCGTTTCGCGGCCAGGATCTGGACTTTCGCGAACGGCATTTCACGGCTGAGCAGGATGGCCATCGGGTCAACGAGAACGTACGTGAGCAGGTACGTTTGCAGGTCGGCAATGTGCTCGATCCGACGCTGTTGGCCAGTGAGCCGGCGTTCGATTTCGTGTTTTGCCGCAATCTGTTGATCTATTTCGATCAGCCGACGCAAAAGCTGGTGTTCGAGGTGCTCAAGCGCCTGACGCATTTCGATGGCGTGCTGTTTATTGGCCCGGCCGAGGGCAGTCTGCTCGGGCGTTTGGGCATGCGTTCGATCGGCATCCCGCAATCCTTTGCCTTCAGTCGCCACAGTGAGCCGCATCCCGAACCGCTGCCGACACCCAAACCGATCGCGGTGCCGATCAGCCAACCGCAGCGCAGCACGCCGCCAGCGCCGGTGCGCAATCGACCGTTTGCCGCCGTAACGCCACTGCCAATCGCCAGCAAAAGCGCGAACCCGGACGCGGCGACGTTGCTGGCCAATATCGCCGCGCTGGCCAACGAAGGCAAAAGCGCCGAAGCCCGGGCGGCGTGCGAACAGTATTTGCGCAGCCACGAACCGGTGGCCCAAGTCTTTTACTGGCTCGGCTTGCTCAGCGATGTCGCCGGCCTGACCCTCGAAGCCCAGGGTTTCTACCGCAAAGCGTTGTATCTCGAACCGCAACACCCCGAAGCGTTGATGCACCTGGCCGCGCTGCTGCAGGCCCAGGGCGACAGCGTCGGTGCCAGACGATTGCAGGAGCGCGCCGCCCGCAGCGGGCGCACCGTCGACAGTGAGCGTAAACGATGATCTCGTCCGACACCTTGAACGTCACCCACGAAGACGCACGGGCCATCGATGATTGCTGGAACCGCATCGGCATCCATGGCGACAAGTCCTGCCCGCTGCTGGAAGAGCACATTCATTGCCGCAATTGCTCGGTGTATTCCGCCGCCGCCACGCGCCTGCTCGACCGTTATGCGTTGCAGCAGGACGAGCGCGACCCGGTGGCGACCGCCGTCGAAAGCGATGTGAAAACCCGCTCGCTGCTGATGTTCCGTCTCGGCGAAGAATGGCTGGGGCTGGCGACGCGCAGCCTCGTTGAAGTGGCGCCGCTGCAAGCGATTCACTCGCTGCCTCACCAGCGTTCGCGGGCCTTGCTCGGCGTGGCCAATGTGCGTGGCGCGCTGGTGGCGTGCCTGTCGCTGGTTGAGTTGCTTGATCTGGATGGCAACGCCGCGCCAGCCAATGGCGCGCGCATCATGCCGCGTATGCTGATCATCGCCGCCCATGGCGGGCCAGTCGTGGTGCCGGTGGATGAGGTCGACGGTATTCATGCCATCGACGAGCGCATCCTTGATGCAGCGTCGCAATCCGGGGCGCAGGCCAGTGCCAAATACACCCTTGGCGTTCTGCAATATCGCGGTCGCAGCCTGCGTTGGCTGGATGAAGAACAGCTGTTGTCCGCCGTGACCCGGAGCCTCACATGACCCCCGAGCAAATGCGCGACGCCTCGCTGCTGGAGCTGTTCAGCCTCGAAGCCGAAGCGCAGACCCAAGTACTCAGCGCCGGGTTGCTGGCACTCGAGCGCAACCCGACTCAGGCCGATCAACTGGAATCGTGCATGCGCGCGGCGCACTCGCTCAAAGGTGCTGCGCGGATTGTCGGCATCGACAGCGGCGTCAGCGTCGCCCATGTCATGGAAGATTGCCTGGTCAGTGCGCAGGAAGGACGGTTGTTGCTGCGGCCCGAGCATATCGATGCGTTATTGCAGGGCACCGATTTGCTGATGCGCGTTGCTACGCCGACGAATGCGCCGCAGCCGAGTGATATCGACGCTTACGTGGCGTTGATGGCGAGTTTGCTCGAACCGTCGACGCCGGCGGCAACGCTGATTGCACCGCCGATGGCCGAGTTGCAACTTCAAGCGCCGCCGGTCTTTGAACCCGCGCCAGCTCCTATCATGGACGCGCTGGTCGAATCCTCCGAATCGGCGCCACGCAAAAACAAACGCACCACCGAAGGTGGCGAGCGGGTGCTGCGGGTCACCGCCGAACGCCTGAACAGTCTGCTCGATCTGTCGAGTAAATCGCTGGTGGAAACCCAGCGGCTCAAGCCGCACCTGGCGACCATGCAGCGTCTCAAGCGCATGCAGAACAACGGTCTGCGTGCGCTGGAAAACCTCAACGTCCACCTCAAGGAGCACGCGCTGAGCCTTGAAGCGCTGGAAGCCTTGGAGGACGCGCGCCGTTTGCTCGCCGAATCCCAGCAACTGCTGAGCGAGAAAAACGCCGAACTCGACGAATTCGCCTGGCAGGCCAGCCAGCGCGCGCAAGTGCTCTACGACACCGCGCTGGCGTGCCGCATGCGGCCCTTCGCCGATGTGCTCACCGGTCAAGTGCGCATGGTGCGGGATCTGGGTCGCAGCCTTGGCAAACAGGTACGCCTGGAGATCGAAGGCGAGAAAACCCAGGTCGACCGCGACGTGCTGGAGAAACTCGAAGCACCGCTGACGCACTTGCTGCGCAACGCTGTCGATCACGGCATCGAAACTCCTGAGCAGCGTCTGCTTAAAGGCAAATCAGAAGAGGGCCTGATCCGCCTGCGCGCCTCGCATCAGGCCGGTCTGCTGGTGCTGGAACTGAGCGATGACGGCAATGGCGTCGACCTGGAGAAGGTCCGCCGCAGCATCGTCGAACGGCAGTTATCCCCAGCCGAAACCGCAGCGCAGCTAAGCGAAGAGGAACTGCTGACCTTCCTCTTTCTGCCCGGTTTCAGCCTGCGCGACACCGTCACCGAAGTGTCCGGGCGGGGCGTTGGCCTCGATGCCGTTCAACACATGGTTCGCCAACTGCGCGGTGCGGTGGTGCTGGAGCAGACGGCGGGCGAGGGCAGTCGCTTTCATCTGGAAGTGCCGTTGACCTTGTCGGTGGTGCGCAGTCTGGTGGTGGAAGTTGGCGAAGAGGCTTACGCCTTCCCGTTGGCGCACATAGAACGCATGTGCGATCTGGCGCCGGAGGACATTGTGCAGGTCGAAGGCCGTCAGCATTTCTGGCACGAAGGCCAGCACGTCGGGCTGGTTGCGGCCAGCCAGTTGCTCAACCGCCCGGCCAGCCAGAACAGCGGCGAAACCCTTAAAGTCGTGGTGATCCGTGAGCGCGATGCGGTTTACGGGGTTGCCGTGGAGCGCTTTATTGGCGAACGCACATTGGTGGTCTTGCCACTCGATGAGCGTCTGGGCAAAGTGCAGGATATCTCCGCTGGCGCCTTGCTCGACGACGGCTCGGTGGTGCTGATCGTCGACGTTGAAGACATGCTGCGTTCGGTGGACAAACTGCTCAATACCGGGCGCCTTGAGCGCATCGCCCGTCATGGCAATCAGGCCGCCGAGGCGGCGCGCAAGCGCGTGCTGGTGGTCGACGACTCGCTGACCGTGCGCGAGCTGCAACGCAAACTGCTGCTCAATCGCGGCTACGACGTCGCGGTGGCGGTGGACGGCATGGACGGTTGGAACGCGCTGCGTTCGGAGGACTTCGATTTGCTGATCACCGACATCGACATGCCGCGCATGGACGGCATCGAACTGGTCACGCTGCTGCGCCGCGACAATCGCCTGCAATCGCTGCCGGTGATGGTGGTGTCATACAAGGATCGCGAAGAGGATCGCCGCCGTGGCCTCGATGCCGGCGCTGACTATTATTTAGCCAAAGCCAGTTTTCATGACGACGCCCTGCTCGACGCAGTGGTCGAGCTTATCGGAGGAGCGCGGGCATGAAGATCGCAATCGTCAACGACATGCCCATGGCGGTGGAGGCTCTGCGCCGGGCGCTGGCTTTCGAGCCGGCGCATCAGGTGGTCTGGGTCGCCCGCAACGGTGCCGAGGCGGTGCAACTGTGCGCCGAAAATACCCCGGACCTGATCCTGATGGACCTGATCATGCCGGTGATGGACGGCGTCGAAGCCACCCGGCGGATCATGGCTGAAACGCCGTGCGCGATCGTCATCGTCACTGTCGACCGCCAGCAGAACGTGCACCGTGTCTTCGAAGCCATGGGCCACGGCGCGCTGGACGTGGTCGATACCCCCGCCCTCGGCGCGGGCAATGCGCAGGAAGCGGCGGCGCCGTTGCTGCGCAAGATCCTCAATATTGGCTGGCTGATCGGCGACAAAGCGCCGCGCTCACGTCCCGCGCCGACGCCTCCGCGCAGTTCGGGTTCGCGCCAGCGGCTGGTAGCGATCGGTTCATCCGCAGGTGGGCCGGCGGCGCTGGAGGTGCTGCTCAAAGGCTTGCCCAAGGATTTCTCGGCGGCCATCGTGTTGGTGCAGCATGTCGATCAGGTCTTTGCTGCCGGCATGGCCGAATGGCTGGCTAGCGCCAGCGGCCTCGATGTGCGTCTGGCCCGCGAGGGCGAACCGCCGCAAGCCGGCGCGGTGCTGCTGGCCGGGACCAACCACCATATTCGCTTGTTGAAAAACGGCACGCTGGCCTACACGGCCGAGCCGGTCAACGAAATCTATCGGCCGTCGATCGATGTGTTTTTCGAGAGTGTCGCCAGTTATTGGAATGGCGACGCCGTCGGGGTTTTATTGACCGGGATGGGGCGCGACGGCGCGCAAGGGCTTAAGCTCATGCGTCAGCAGGGTTACCTGACCATCGCGCAGGATCAGCAAAGCAGTGCGGTGTATGGCATGCCCAAGGCCGCTGCGGCCATTGATGCCGCCGTAGAAATACGTCCACTGGAAAGAATAGCGCCACGATTGCAGGAGATTTTCCCCAAATGATCAGGTCAATCCGCAATCCTGGCCCCCGCAGTACTCAGGTGACCGCCCATGAATGACTTACAGATCGACGACATTAAAACCGACGAAAACGCCGCCATGGTGTTGTTGGTGGACGATCAGGCGATGATCGGCGAAGCGGTGCGCCGTGGGCTGTCGAATCAAGAAAACATCGACTTTCACTTCTGCTCCGACCCGCAGCAGGCTATTGCCCAGGCGGTGCGGATCAAACCAACGGTGATCCTGCAGGACCTGGTGATGCCCGGCCTCGATGGCCTGAGCCTGGTGCGCGAATACCGCAATCATCCGGCGACCAAGGACATCCCGATCATCGTCCTGTCGACCAAGGAAGACCCGCTGATCAAGAGCGCGGCGTTTTCCGCCGGCGCCAACGATTATCTGGTGAAGCTGCCGGACACCATCGAGCTGGTGGCGCGCATCCGCTATCACTCGCGCTCGTACATGACGCTGCTGCAACGCGATGCCGCGTACCGCGCGTTGCGCGTCAGCCAGCAGCAATTGCTCGATACCAATCTGGTGCTGCAACGGCTGATGAACTCCGATGGCCTGACCGGGCTGTCCAACCGCCGGCACTTCGACGAGTACCTGGAACTGGAGTGGCGCCGCTCGCTGCGGGATCAGAGTCAGTTGTCGCTGTTGATGATCGACGTAGATTACTTCAAGTCCTACAACGACAGCTTTGGTCACGTTGAAGGCGATGAAGCGCTGCGCAAGGTCGCCACGGCGATCCGCGAGGCCAGCGCACGACCGTCGGATCTGCCGGCGCGTTATGGCGGTGAGGAGTTTGTGCTGGTGCTGCCGAACACCTCGCCGGGCGGCGCGCGGCTGGTGGCGGAGAAACTGCGCCAGACCGTGGCCTCGCTGAAAATTCCGCACAACACCCCGGCGGAAGGGGCGAGCCTGACGATCAGTATTGGTCTGGCGACGATGGTGCCGCAGGCGGGTAGCGATTGTCGGTTGCTGATTTCAGCGGCGGATCGTGGCTTATATCTGGCCAAGAACAATGGGCGTAATCAGGTCGGGATCGAGTAGCGGCTGACCCTCACCCCATCCCTCTCCCGGAGGGAGAGGGGGCCGACCGAGGTGTCTTGGGTTCTGCATCGACCTGAAAGACCTCGGCGATTATGGATCTGTCAGCGTGGCGATCATGGATTCGGCAAAGCCCTTTCACGTCGGCGTACCTCTCAAATATCCCCCAATCGGTCCCCTCTACCTCTGGGAGAGGGCTAGGGTGAGGGCAAAGGGTTTAATGATCCCCGTAGCCGCCAGACGGGCTGCCGTGACAGCCTGATTACGTTATACTCGCCGGCTTTCAAAAGTTCGCCAACGAGTGTTGCCCGTCATGGAAATCAACCCGATCCTGAACACCATCAAGGACCTGTCCGAGCGCTCCGAAACTATTCGGGGGTATCTTTGACTACGATCAAAAGCATGAGCGTCTGACTGAGGTCAATCGCGAGCTTGAAGATCCGAGCGTCTGGAACAAACCTGAATATGCCCAGGAACTGGGCCGCGAGCGCGCCGCGCTGGCACAGATCGTCGATACCCTCGACGAACTGAACGGCGGTCTGGCCGATTGCCGCGACCTGCTGGACATGGCCGTCGAAGAGAACGACGAAGGCGCAGTGGG
>Ga0213828_1003180_pt1 | contig 11074 bp, 4 predicted proteins | sample MC6MC0897MG_FD_180664 | JGI IMG/M metagenome (GOLD analysis project Ga0213828, IMG submission 180664) | Enriched soil aggregate microbial communities from Iowa State University, Ames, United States - MC6-MC0897-MG | ecosystem: Environmental > Terrestrial > Soil > Unclassified | place: USA: Iowa...
TAACTTCATTGCTGCAACAGATGTCGATCCCGATTCGTCTTCCCAAGGCTGAGTATATTTATACTGAAAACCATCCAGATAATGAGTTTCTACAGTTCCAAAGAGCTTCTTTATTTTTACTCCGTCTGCACGGTAAACATAATTGGTTACCTGTCCGTTCTGAGTAATCTGCTTGGGTAAATTTAAATAATTATATTGAATTGATGAAATGCCTTTATCCTGAAAAGAGGTCATATTTCCGTTGGCATCATACCCAATATCTGTTGGGGATGATGTATAGGGATAGCTTTCACCGGTTTGTACACTTTCAGTTATTTTTTGCAAACGGTTACTTGCTCCCGCATTTTCATACTGATAAGAAAGATCATCAATCAGCATTGCTGTTGCGCCGTATCTTTGAGCAGATCTTTTCATGCTCATCATGTTTCCATTGAGGTCGTAGGTTGCTTTCTCGTAATACTCTCTGATAGAGGGGTTTGTTTCATCCTGATAAAATCCTGCCGACAAACGATTGAGATTATCGTAAACATAACCATATCTTTTCAATGGCTCATTTTCCTGTGTAGAGGTTTTCCAGTCGATTTCTGCAATATTACCATTAAAACGGGGTTTTACCTGCAATGCAGTATCTGCAGTGTCTGGAGTTACTAAACCTTCTACCTGATGGTATTTGATTTTATACCCAAAAAGGTCATTTCCAAGATTATTAGGGTCGTTGATCTTCGTCATCCATCCACGGATGTTGTACTCATAATCTATGGTTTGTAAAGGTGTTGCGATATTCGTTCCACCTACTTTTTTGGTTTGCAACTGTGATAACTCATTGTAGGTGTTCTGAGCCAGGATTTCTTCAGCATTGTTGTCGATTTTATGCTTGTGCGTCAGCAGTCGATTTTGGTGATCGTAAGTGAAGGTTTCGGTGATTACCTTTTCGGTGTCTGTGGTTAATCTTTTGTGATAGGTTTTGCTCTGCAAGACGGTTCCTGCAAAATCAAGCTCAGATTCTGTTTTGGTGTAGCCTCCCAAATGATTGATGGAGTGACTTCCCACAGGTCTTCCTTTGGTATCGTAATAAGAGTAGCTTTTCGTCCAGTTATCGTCTTCAATATTCTTTACCAACGTCATTACCGGAAGGCTTTTGGTGCTTTTCCCCAATGTCGCTGCATTATCCGTTAAAATGGTTTTCCCGTAGATTGTCCCCGGAAAAGCAGGATTGAAGCTGTACAAAGGATAGCTGTCATAGTAATTGACACTCAGGATTTTCATGCTTCCTGTAGGAAAAGCATTCTTGGTGTAAAACACGTCCATCCCGTTCAGGTTAAATGATGTTTCACTTCTCGCTTCATTGTTTCCTGAATTAGCCACCATGCTGTTTATTGCGGTCTGCATTGCTGTTCTGGTCGCTGTATTGGAAAAGAAACCGGTATAAACCACCCTTCCAAATGCGTCATATTTGGTAAACATCCAGCCTTTGGCGGCAAAATTATTGGTAGTCGTTCTCAGATTCGCATCCTGGGTAAGTACCAAACGATCCTGTTTATCATACACCATATATTCCCATCCTTTTCCGGGAAGTTTTTTCTCTACTAAACGATTTGTTCCGTCGTAACGGTATTGATAGCAAAGGTTGTCGAGAGAGGTTAAAGACAAATTTGAGTTTGAGGCTAAAGGAGGGATTACAAATACAAGCTGATTATATTCATTATACACATAGTATGTATCTGCTTTTTCTGAAGGACTTAATACTTTTCTTACTAATAAAACCTGTCCTTCTCCGTTTTTAAACTCAATGGTTTTGTTTCCGTCTTCATCAGTTACGCTATTTTTTAATAGTTTGTTAGCCTCGTAATTAACAGTCTGGCTGAGAACAGAGTTTGTAGCACCATTCACTGTTGTAGTCGCTGTGGTATATTTTTTAACGGCATCTTCAATGCTGTTGGCATCGTAATTGAACTTCACAGGTTTATCATTCCATACATTTCCTACCTGCTTCTGTTCGAAAATCCTGCTTAAGGGCGAGCTTTCGAGAATTTTTTCAGCATATATTTTCTCCGATCCGTAGATTGCAGGTTGCGTTGCGTTGGCAAGCGGATTGGGGACAATTCCGCCATTCAACGTTCCGGATTGTGGAACGGGAAGAAATTCTTTCACCTGCCTTCCGTATTGATCATACTCTATTTGGGAAACAACATCTTTTCCTGTGGGAGAGGCTTTTACATTGACTACCTGTTTCGGTCTTCCTAAACCGTCAAAATACTGCACGGTTTGTATTTGTTTTGCTGTAGAGCTTGATGTAGTTACAGGCTCAAGATAAACTCTTGTCTGTACATAGTTTTCTGTATTCGTTGCCTGCGCATGGTAAAAACCGCTTACAAACAGCATATTGATGGGGATAATAAGTTTTTTCATGCGTTTTTATGGTTTGTAGTTGTAAGTGTTTTCTTTCAGGATCTTTCCTTCTTCATCAATAATTTTCTCAAGTCTGTTGGCTGAATCATATTTGTAGATCTCCCTGATTCCTGATGGTGGGGTAAGAGTGGTCACCCCAATCAAAGGATCATAGGTAATGGTTGACATCTGAAAGTTTTTAAAATTAATATCGTTTCTAAGAGCATCCAAAGCGGCAATCAGGTTGTTCTCGGTTGCAGGATCTGCAGCATCAGCATTGGAGGCATTGATGATGGCGGTGATTAAAGAATTGTTTTTGATGTTATCATACAATGCGCCTTCGATTTTAGCAATAGGCTGCGTTTTATGATATCCCCAGATAATCGAAGTAGGGATGCCATTCTTTGTCGTGTACTGCAATATATTTCCCTTCTCATCATATTGATTGTAGGTCAATGCGGTTTGTAAAGAATTGTTCCCGTGCGATTCTTTTATGAATTTTGGTAAAAAAGATACATTATCAGACCAAGTATTTGAATAATCTATTTCTTTGGTATTGACCAGAATATCATTCTTCAATGTTTCTATTTTTTTGATTTCAGAGATGCGGTTTTGGGAATAAATAGAATTGTTATCGGTATCATAGTAATACTTTGTTTTGATACTATTATCATCACTCGTAGTAACCCAATGCTCGGATATCATTTTATTGGTACTATTATATTCAAAAGTTTCATTCTGTTCCATCACTTTTTGAGTAGTCCCTTCATAGAAATAATTTCTGGTAGTTTTATTGGTGAGTTTTGCCCAACCGTATGCAGATATTAGTGGATAGAAATCTATATCATTAACAGGAGCATTTCCTAATAAGTGAGATTTAGAAAAAGAGTCACAAAAAAAAGAATTATTACAGTTCAAAATTTCAGTTTGTGCCATCTGCTGTGCTGCGAGATATCCCTGAAAATCATGTGAGGGTTTCAATCTTCCCTGAAATAGCATTCCGTCTGGTCTATTAAATCTGTATCCGTATGTTTTTTCATAATTTTCAAATGAATAGCTATTGAGAGTTTCGTTAAGCGGTCTACCAGACTCATTTTTTATTCTTTCTTCTAACAAAAGACCTCTTTTGTAATCAATGTTTTTAGAGGGTAAATATGGTTTGGTGTAGGTAATTAATTCCGTTTCAGGATAATCAATAGGAGATGAGAAAATCTGTTCTGTAGATCCTAATCCGGTTTCTGTAATTTTCACATTTTTATATCCTACACTGCTTCCTTGTGTGAATACCTGTTCCTGGTTTGATATAATAAATTTCGACAGGTATTGATAATCCTGACTATAAGTCTGAGAAGAAGAGTAAGGCGGTAATTCGCACTTTGTTCCTGATTGTTTTACAAATCTATATTCTTCGAACTTCGGTTTCCCAAAAACAAGAGATCCGCTGCTTCTAAAGCGATCAGAAGGAAGGTTGTAATTATATATTTTCTCTTTATTCGGTGTGATATTCTGACCAGATGCTTCATAATAATCTTGGGAAATGTCACCATCAAAATATCCAACTTTTTTAATTCTATTTCCTCCTCCATACAGAAATTTATTATTCGTATTGAAACTATAATAGTTTACGGTCATGTTATCCGTACCAGTATAATTTAAATCAAAATTATGTCGTCTAAATACATATTGAGTGTTGGGTTCTAAAATAAATTCTCTACAACAATTCGCTTCAGGTAGTATACAATGGATTGATCCGATAGGTATATTTTGCCCGTTAACAATTTTAGAAATCTGGAATGTTCTCGTCCAGTTGCTGGAATCATTATCCAAAACAATACTGGGATATACAATAATTTTCCTCTTTTCTGTTGAAACAGGTATGTTTTGCGTGCTTGAACTATTGTTAAAATAATAAGGTACAGTTTCTACAAAAGTACTGTTGTCAGGGTTTTCCGCAAAGTCATTGATAGGCTCATTACCTGAAAAAGAATATTGATTGGGTTCAAAAAGAAAGATTCCAGAGCCTTTAGTAGGATATTTAATCTTTTGTAGTAAATCATAGGTGCTGACTTTAGGTGATGCATCCCTCATGTATGTAATATCCTGTGCATTACAATTATCTGAATTAAAAGTGTTAAAATAACCCCAAAAATCCCTTCCAAAAACAGAAGGATTACCAGAAGGGCTGTTTCTTTTGTAATAAAATTCATGTTTTTCTGTACTGCTTTGATTAGGATAACTTTTAACAATTGATTTCAAAAACATTCTTTTGACGATAATCTGGTTATAGTCATAATCTAAAGTAAACTTTGACACAAGAGATTAGTTGATGTTTTTTAATTGAATTTCCTTTAAGAATGGAGTGCTTGAATTTGTAGAATAGTCATCTCTTCCCGTAAGATATGTAAAGTCAATGATGGCTTTGTCAGCTATAGTAATCGTTTTTATTTTCTTTGTTGTAACAATATTATTGCTGATAACTGTTGATTCCATAGGTGGAATTTCACCCCAGCAGTTAGCATATTTCATTGCATTCAGGGCAGCATTGTCATACTTATTTCTGGTTTTGTTGTATTGCAAATTGTTTTCTTTAAAAACAGTATCATCGTATGAAATGTCAAAAACTGTTTTATTATTAGAATCGATCACCTTTGTAAGATGAAACGAGCTTCTAAATTCTTTTTCGTCACTATGGGTATTAAAACTGACATTATTGTTATTTTGAATCGTATGATGCAACCCATCTGTTGATTTTATCGTAGTTTCATAAACATCAAAAATGTACTTATATCCTTTCTCATCAAATATTGTAAAACCTTTAGGGGTGTAGGGCTGATTATAGTGAGTCTCAAAATGAGTCTGAATATTTAAACGGTAATCATTAAGAGGTTCAACAGTCAATTGGTTACCAATTTTTTTTAGATAGAAACTGCCTGTATTACCCATGAAGTTAAATTGCCAGAGATCATGTTCAGTATCATATTTACCATTTTCTGCAGTTTCCCAATAATATTCATTAGCAATATTAGGATTGTTTTGTTCAAAATTAACAGGATTCTCAATCCATTGGTAATAGATATTATTGTGATTGTTAATAGTTGTATGATAAATTCCTACCTTACCATTTTGACTTGTCCCCGCCATTACCAATTCTTCATCGGGTAATCCTCTAACAGTTCTCGATATAGTTCCACCTGCAAAAATACTCCATCCCAATCCGACATCCCCGGCAACATTGTCAGCTTTTACATTTGATGGATGATATTTTAGTGAAATGTCTAATTCTATATCTTTCGAATGGGTAGAAAGTTTGTATAAAGGAATGTTAATATCAGGAATTCCTGTGTATCCGCTTACAGGTACTTCTTCAAACTTCATTAATGATGCTACCGTAGGAGAAGCAGGAATGATCTGTGGTAACTCTGTTTTTATATTTTCTGTATTTAAAGCTTGCCCGTCTATATTTTCAGATAGTAAAAACAAGGTGAACAAATAGAATAATAGATGATTTTTTCTCATGTGTTTTTATTTTTTAATTAATTTAGCATTCGCCGTTTGGTTATCATCCGTTTTCACAGTCACCAGATACGCACCCTGAACCAGGTTCTGTGTATTGATCTTCGTTACCTTATTTTTAGTTTTCAGGCTTTGTAATTGTCTTCCACCCATATCATAGAGAATAATATCAGCTTCCTTAAACTCAAAACCTACCTCCACATAACAATAATCACTTACAGGATTCGGATAAATCTTCATATCTTGTTTCTCGATCAGCTTGTTGATCTGGTCGTCGCCTAATTTCACAATCTTCCAGTTTTCTTTGCCTAATTCCTCAGCACTTGTTCCGGCCAAAACAATCGAACCGTCTTTATTCATCTTCAGATCAGAAAGCCTTTCCTCTTTCTTTCTCGATTCTCCTTTTACGTGTTTTCTCCACTGCTCATTGCCATTATTATCAATGTAAAACATCCAGAACGTTTCATCATCGGCTTCAATTCTTCCTTCAGCCTGAGTATAACCGCCCAGTAAAATTCCTTTGGTTGAACTCACGCCATTCACCCCGCTTTCGGCATCCCGCATCCCGCTTATCACATTCATCCCCATCAGAATATCACGGTTCTTGAAGTTGTAGGATTTCTGCCACTGTTCATCACCTTTGGTATTGAGTGAAATTAACCACAGATCCGTCCCTTCTTCGATTCCTACTGTTTTATTTCCTGACCTTTCGGATCTTGATTCTCCACCGATAATATATCCCGAAGAAGTAAATGCCATTGTTCTTACATGATCATCTCCTTTACCTCCGAAATTCTTTTCCCATTCTACCTTTCCGTCTTTGTTCAACTTAACAATCCAGAAATCGCCTTCTCCATAATTCGCGGTAGCTTTAGGGTAACGGGATACGGGATTCGGGTTTTCTAATGACGAATTTTTAGCTGTTGTCCCGGAACCCGTACCACGGATCTCGGAACTCCTTGAATAAATACCCAACAATGCTCCGCCATCAGGTGTAGGAATCATCTTTTCAACTTCATCCAAACCTTTTCCTCCCAAAATTATTTCTGAGAGTATTTTTCCGTTTTTATCCAGTCTCGAGATAATCACATCTTTCGAACCGAAACCGTTTGGTGAATTCTGAACATTTCCGGCCACCATAAATCCTAAATCTGCCGTCTGAATCACCGATCTTGCTTCTTCATCCTGTGAAGTTCCCAAAGTTTTCTGCCAAAGCTCATCTCCGAATTCGTTGATTCTGATCAGCCAGATATCAGATCCGCCTTTTGAATCGTCTTTTTTATCTAAGCCTTTTGATGAATATGTCGTTCCAGAAATCAAAAATCCTCCATCTTGTGTGGAAATTGTCGACGAAAGAAAATCATGGTTCTGTCCTGAGAAATATTTTTCCCAGACTTCTTCACCCTGTTGGTTGAGTTTGACCAAATGAAAATCGTAGCCGTTGTTTTGTTTGTTTTCGGTAGTGATCTTTTTTGACTGAATCGAGCTTCCCGTAATAAGATATTGCTGATCGACTGTCGTGGTGACCTGCGAAAGAAAATCCTGCGTAGAAGATTTGATATCTTTCTGCCATACCACTTCCTGAGAATACAATACAGCAGTCGTACATATAAGAAATGTACTCATGTAGAGTTTTTTCATGATTTGAGTTTTTATTAATTGGATGCAAATTTAATAATTAAATTGATATTTTCATTTAAACCAATGAAATTTAATGATATAGACTTATAATAAAACAAATCTATTAAGACACTGCGACAAAATATGTCGTATATTAATTACAGCATATACTCATATTCAATTCTATGTTATGGGATAAAGTTTTCTTTTTGTAAGTTCATAGTCTTAGCAATTTTAACATAAAAAAACCTTCCAAAATCTGGAAGGTTTTAATTTTATATGCTGTTTCAGATTACAATCCGAATTGCTTTGCAAACAGGTCAGGGAAGATTCCCAGTGCAATAATCGAAGCAATGATAAATACCGCAACGATATTATAAGTGATCGATACACGCTCTGTTGTTTTGAAGGTTGTTTCTTTAAAGAAGAACATGGCAATAATCAGTCTTAAATAATAAGCAATAGAAATTGCTGAACCTAAAACGGCTACGATTACTAAGAATGTATTATTATCTTTCGTTAACGCCTGAGCAAATAATGAGAATTTACCCATGAAACCCGCTGTTAAAGGAATCCCCGCCATTGATAATAATGAGATTGTTGCAACGACAGCCAATAACGGTTCAGATTTAGCCAAACCTTTGAAGGCTCCGTAAGAAGTTTCTCTCTTTAGTTTTTCAACCCAGATTAAGCACATAAATACACCCACTGTTGAAAGTGAATAAGCAAATAAATAAAATGCCAATGTATAAGTAGATAGTGCATTCATTCCGAAGAATACCAATCCGATATATCCTGCGTGAGAAACTGATGAGTACGCCAACATTCTTTTAGCATTCGTCTGGGCAAGTCCCATTGCGTTTGCCAATAATAAGGTAATGATTAAGAATACGCCTAAAATATTGATCCACTCTTGTGTAACTCCGGAGAATCCGATCGTCATCAATCTAAACAATGCGAAGAATCCTGAGATTTTTACCACACTCGCCATAAAAGCGGTGATCAATGAAGGTGAACCTTGGTAAACATCCGGACTCCACATGTGGAACGGAGCTAAAGCTACTTTAAATGCCATTGCACAAAGCATCAACACAACTCCCAGAATAAACATTCCGTTGGTTGGATTCACCGTGCTGAAATCGTGAATTCTGTATAAATCAAATGTTCCTGTGCTTCCGTAGATGAATGCAATTCCCAACAATAAGAAACCTGTTGCAAATGCTCCCATCAGGAAATATTTTAAAGAAGCTTCGTTTGATCTAAGATCTGTTTTGTTCGCTCCTGCCATTACGTACAATGGAATAGACAAAATTTCAACTCCTAAGAATAAAGTCACCAAATTCTGGTATCCAAACAATACAAAACCGCCGCACAATGCAAAAAGCATTAATGCATATAATTCTGACTGATGGTTTCTGTGATTGCTGAATGCAAAACCTCCCAGGAAGAATAAAAGCAAAGTCGTTACAATAGAAATTTTTGTAAACAAAGCTGTATTTTGTCCGTACTCATACATTAATCTGTATTTTTCGAAGAAAGACGCTTCAGGTAAAAAGCTTACATACAATGCAACGATCAACCCGAAAATCCCAATGTATCTTGCGAATTTTCCTTTTTCAAAAACTCCCGAGAATAATGCAGCAACTGCCGTCAGGAAAACAATAATTAAAACACTCATAGTATAGATTCGAGATTCGAGATTTGAGATTCGAGGTTGATATACCTTTGTCTCAATTTCATAGTCTCTTATTTTTTAAATTATTTAATCTTTCAATTTTTGAATCTTAATTAATCATTGATGAATACACAAACTCCAATGAACTTCCCACCATATCGATAATCGGCTGAGGGAAAATACCCAAAAGAATTACAAAAACTGCAATACTTGCCAATACCGAAAATTCTACTGCCGATAAATCTTTAGCCGTGCTCAAAACGGCTGCATTACCTTCACCAAACATGGCTTTACCATAAAATCTTAATAGATAAACCGCACAAAGAATAATGGTTAAACCTGCAATAACTGAAGCCAGTACATTAAAATCGAAGATTGATTTAATCAGGATAAATTCACCAATAAAACCATTGGTCAACGGAACTCCCATTGAACCTAAAATAATCAGTAGGAATAATACCGCAAACTTAGGAGCCACTTTTGCTAAACCTCCCATTTGTCTGATATCTCTTGACTTAAATCTTTTGTATAAAATATCTGCACAATAGAACAAACCTGCAACGTTGATACCGTGAGCGAAAGTCTGTATCAAAGCTCCTTCAGCTCCTTCAATCGTTAAAGTTCCTCTTAAAGTAAGAACCGCCGAAGAGAAAATACCTGCCACCATCAATCCAACGTGTGAGAAAGAAGAATATGCAATGATTCTCTTCATATCGGTCTGGATAATCGCAATTAAAGCACCATGTACAATCCCGATAATCGCAAGGATGATTACAATCTGTCCTGAAATTCCCAAAATAGCACTTGGTGTAATGGGTAATAAGTATCTGATCACTCCGTAGATCGCCATTTTCAGCATAATACCTGATAAAAGCATCGATCCCTGAGTAGGAGAGTAGGTATAAGTGTCGGGTTGCCAAGTATGGAAAGGGAAAACCGGAAGTTTCACTGCAAATGCAAAGAAAATGAACCAGAATACAACAATCTGCTGTGTTTCACCCAAATCTGCATTATACAAATCGGTAAGAGCAAAAGAAGCTGAGTGTGTGTAAACATAGATTAAACCAGCCAACATAAACAAAGATCCTACGAATGTATACACGAAGAATTTTGTTGTGAATTCCATTCTTTTGTTTTCCTGTCCCCAAAGAGCCGCAATAAACCAGATTGGAATAAGCGTTACTTCCCAGAAAATATAGAATAGCAAACCGTCTAAAGCTGTAAATACGCCTACAAGACCAAACTGCATCAGCAAAATAAGTCCGTAAAACGAGTTTTTGTAGCTTACGTTTTCGTTAAATGATGATAAAATAATTAGCGGCGAAAGAATATTGGTCAGCAATAAAAGAAGCATGCTCATCCCGTCAATCCCGAAATGAAGCGTACTTTTGATAAACTGTGACCAAGGGTAAGTGATTTCATACTGAAGCGTACTGTCTACAGTCGGATTAAAATCAAAATCCGAAAGAGCGTAAAACGTAAGCAACATCTGAATCAAAGCAATTCCCAGCGCCAAATATTTGCTGGAAGCGTTTTTCCATGCAAAGGTTAATCCCGAACCTACAAGAGGTAAAAGTAATAATGTTAATAGTAAATAAGACATTATTGTAATATAAAGTTAACAATCAGTATAATTCCCACAGCCAAAGTCATGATAAGAACATAGTTCTCAACATTTCCGTTCTGAACACGTTTCATAGATCTTCCGCTGTCTTCAGCACCTTCACCTATGTAGTCTACAAAACGGTCTAAAACGCCTTTGTCAAACATTTTTCCGCCACGTCCAAGTCCTTCGAAAGTTTTTACAATTAATGCATTGTAAAGCTCATCAACATATAACTTTTTAGCAGAAAGTTTTTCCCAGCCTGTATATTCTTC
>Ga0213828_1003186_pt1 | contig 11059 bp, 8 predicted proteins | sample MC6MC0897MG_FD_180664 | JGI IMG/M metagenome (GOLD analysis project Ga0213828, IMG submission 180664) | Enriched soil aggregate microbial communities from Iowa State University, Ames, United States - MC6-MC0897-MG | ecosystem: Environmental > Terrestrial > Soil > Unclassified | place: USA: Iowa...
TTGACCTAGGAAAAAGAGGGTATCGTATGATTAAAATTCAGAATCTTACAAAGGTTTACAAAACAAAAAATGGCACGGTAAAAGGTGTCGATGAAGTATCACTATCTGTTCAAAGAGGCGAAATTTATGGGATTGTCGGCTACTCTGGTGCCGGAAAAAGTTCGCTCCTGCGCTGCATCAATCTGTTGGAACGGCCTACTACAGGAAGCATTACAGTGGATGGAACTGACCTTACTTTATTAAAAGGTGAGAAGCTGCGCTTAGCACGGTTAAAAATAGGTATGATTTTCCAACACTTTTATTTAATTAGTCAAAAAACGGTGTTTGAGAATATTGCGTTTTCCTTGAAAGCTGCTAACTATCCAAAGAGCCAAATCAAAGAACGGGTTGAAGAGCTGCTTGCAACCGTCGGACTTGCAGATAAACGGGATGTTTACCCTGCACAGCTGAGCGGCGGGCAAAAACAACGGGTTGGGATCGCTCGGGCGCTTGCCAATAATCCGAAGGTACTATTATGCGATGAAGCAACTTCTGCACTGGATCCAACGACAACAAAGTCGATATTGAATCTATTGAAAAAAATCAATAAAGAACTCAATATCACCATTGTGTTAATCACGCATGAGATGAATGTTGTCAAGGAAATTTGCCACCGCATGGCGATCATGCAAGATGGAAGGGTCATTGAAGAGGGTGCGGTTTATGATCTATTTGCCAGCCCTCAGGCAGAACTGACAAAAGAGTTTATCGAAAGTGTTGTTTCCTTTTATGTTCCTGAGACTATTTTAAAAAATTGTGAGGGACCGATCATTAAAGTGACCTTCAAGGGGAAAGTCGCTGGAGAGGGCATCATTTCCGATATGCTCCAGCAATTTAACGTAAAAGGGAACTTCCTTCATGGTTCGATTGAATATATTCAAGAATTGCCGCTGGGCATCTTTATTATGGAATTGAAAGGAAAGAAGGAGGAAGTTAAATGCGCGCTTCAGTATATCGAAGACCGGGCAGCGCAAGTGGAGGTGTTACGTGATGGGCTTTGATCTCAATCATCTTGTAGAGCTTATTCCTGATATAAATACAGCCTTTTTACAAACCATTTATATGATCATCATCTCCTTAGTGATTGCGATTGTCATTGGCTTACCTGTGGGGATTCTCTTATACGTCACGGACAAAGGCTTGTTTTTACAAAATCGTGTGATCCAAGTTTGTATGGGCTTTGGGGTTAATCTTATCCGGTCAATTCCCTTTATTATTTTATTGGTTGCGTTAATACCCTTAACAAATTTTTTAGTCGGTACAACAATAGGACCAACTGCCGCGAGTGTTTCGCTTTCTGTGGCAGCGATTCCTTTCTTTGCCCGGATTGTCGAGACGGCGTTAAGGGAGATTGATAAAGGGGTCATCGAAGCAGCAATTGCAGCGGGTGCTACTCCGTGGATGATTATTAAGGATGTATTAATGCTCGAAGCAAGATCGGGGATTATCTCCGGTATTACGTTAACGCTCATTAGTTTAATTGGCTTTTCAGCGATGGCCGGTACAGTGGGCGGTGGCGGAATCGGTGATTTAGCGATTCGCTTTGGTTACTACCGGTATGACAACACCATTATGATTGCCACTGTTGTCATATTAATTGTTTTAGTTCAGTTTGTTCAGCTTCTAGGTGATTTCATCGCAAAAGCTGTCGATAAAAGAAAATAAGAGAGAGGGAAAGTATTATGAAAAATTGGTTTTTAGCAATGGTTTTACTTTTAGTCGTAGGAGCTTTAGCAGCTTGCGGCAGTTCTGAAAGCAGCGCGAAGAAAAGTCCTGATTCAAAGGAAATTAAATTAGGAGCTACGGCTGGCCCTTATAGTGATATGTTGAAGAAAGCTATTGTACCGGGATTAGAAGAAAAGGGCTATAAAGTGAAGATTGTAGAATTTAGCGACTATATTCAACCAAACAAAGCGTTAGATAATGGCGATATTCAAGCAAATCTCTTCCAACATTCGATTTACCTTGAAAATTTTGCGAAGGAAAATAACATGAAGTTATCCGCTTTGATTTCTGTCCCAACAGCACCAATGGGGATCTATTCAAACAAATACAATTCATTGGCTGAAGTTAAGGATGGTGCAACGGTTACACTTCCAAATGACCCAACAAACGCAGCTCGTGCTTTAAATACCCTCCGAGATGAAGGGTTAATTACCATCAATAAGAGCGCCAATCAGCTTAAAGTGTCAGAGAAGGATATTGTGGAAAATAAGAAGAACTTGAAATTCCAACCGATTGAAGCTGGTCAGCTGCCTCGTTCAGTAGACAGTATCGACTTAGCTGCTGTACCTGGAAACTTCGCGTTGGCAGCTAAGATGAACTTGCTAGATGCGTTAGCACTAGAAAACATGCTTGATCCTTACCGAAATATCGTTGCTGTTAAAACTGAAAATAAAGATTCTAAGCTGGCAAAAGATATTAAAGCCGTTATCGAGTCAGATGATTTTGAAAAAGTCATTGATGACCAATTTAAAGGCTTCGGAAAACCGGATTGGATGAAGAAGTAAGAAAAAGTAGGCAATGGGATGGTTCTTTTGCTTGTTTAGAGGTCAATTTTCAACTGCTTTTAAAGTAGCATGGGACTGACACCTATATATGAATCCTTAGAAAAGAGTGATGAAAATGGAGACCTTTTCCATTCACGGGGCACCAAGTGAATATGTGTTACAAGAAGGTATTTTGGAGCAGTTGGAGTCAAAATTGTTGGAACGAGGCTTTCAAAAAGTCCTGGTTGTACATGGACAAAAGTCATGGGAGGCTGCCAAGCCATTTTTACCGGTATTCCATAAGGTTCAAGCTGAGGAATACACTTATTGCGGTGAATGTTCTTTAAAAGAAATTGGGGAAATTTCAGAACTGGTGAACAAGAACTCGTTTGATGCGATCGTTGGTGTGGGCGGTGGAAAAGTACTTGATCTGGTCAAGGCTGCCAGTCAAATGACCCATCAACCACATGTTCTGATACCTACGCTTGCCTCTAATTGCTCGCCCTGGACGCCTATCAGTGTGATTTATGATGAGCTTGGTGCATTTATTCGTTATGATATTTACCCTGTTAGTGCGAGCCTTGTGTTAATTGAGCCGAGAATTTTACTGGCAGCACCTCTGAACATGCTGATTGCTGGTATTGGTGATACGCTGGCAAAATGGTATGAAGCCGATGTACAAATGGCAGGCATTGAAAACAAACCAGTTCCATTGCAAATCTCTCACTCTACAGCAAGACAGTGTAAAAACCTGCTGCTTCAACATTCAGAAGGAGCGATTACTGCAGCGAAAACGGGAAATTTGAATGCAGATTTTATAAAAGTTATTGAGACTATTATCATACTTGGAGGTATGGTTGGTGGATACGGTGATCATTATGGAAGAATTGCTGGTGCACACTCGATCCATAATGGGCTGACTGTTTTGGAGCAAACCCATCATGCCTTACACGGGGAAAAAGTGGCTTACGGAATCCTAGTTCAGCTCGTATTGGAAAGTAAGTGGGAGGAAATCGATCAGCTAATACCTTATTTTCAGCGGCTTGGGTTGCCAATATCTCTCACTGATTTAGGTGTTTCGGTCATCAATGATGATGTACTGACTCGTATTGCTGTAAAATCAGCTGTACCAGAGGAATCCATCCATGTCATGCCAATTGGTGAAATTACTCCTACAAATGTCAGCATGGCCATTGCGGCTCTTGAAAACAGGGTCAACCATCGCTAAGAAAAAACAGTCCCTATTGATTCGAGAAGGGACTGTTTTTACATTAGTCTATAGTTCTAGCTGTATTTTTAATTCATTTTGCACTCTTTGTATTTCTTCTGCTGATACCAGCCCGTAATATATGTTATTTATCATTTTTCCTTGTTCTTTAATCTCCATTTGTTGAATGGATGTTCCGGCATCTTTATACCCTTTTTGAATGGATACCATTTGATCAAATGTAAGGTTCGTTTTTACGTTATTTCCAAGGGCAGTAAAAATATCTGAAAACTTCGTTAAACTTGAGAGACTGGCCCCTTCTTTAACTATTCCTTCGATTATTTGGCGCTGTCTTGTTTGTCTGCCAAAGTCACCTTGAGGATCTTCTTTTCTCATTCTTGTATAGCTTAAGGCTTGAGCACCATTTAAAGTTAGCTCTCCCTTTGCAAAATGGAATCCATCTTGGGTGAAATCTAAATCATTCTGGACGGATACGCCGCCAACGGCATCGACCATTTCCGTGAATCCTTCCATGTTCACCTGGATATAATAATCAATGGGAATATCAAGAAAGTTCTCCACTGTATCCATCGCCATTGGAATCCCTCCAAAAGCATAGGCGTGGTTAATCTTGTCCTCTTTCCCTTTGCCGATAATTTCGGTTCGTGTGTCCCTTGGAATGCTTAGCATCTTCACTGATTTGTTGTTTGGGTTGACCGTTAAGACAATCATCGTATCAGATCGGCCTTTGTCGCCTTTGCGCTCATCCACACCAAGCATTAAGACGGAAAATGGATCTTTTGTCTTGAGTGATACAGCTTCCTTACGTTTTTCAGATTGTTTTCGATCAATTGGCTGATGCATCGCGTCAACCGCTTTATTCAATGATTTATATACAGTGAACCCGTACGCTCCTACGCCAATTAACAAGACCAGAAAAATTGAAGCGGTCACCTTTACCCATTTTCTGCTTTTCTTTTTTTGAGATCTCATGCAGAAAAAACCTCCTAAAAACTTACAAAATGTTAAACAATTGCTTTCTATTGTATCAGAATTATAGATTAATTGGTATGTAAAAAAATTGGAAAATTGTTATGCGATTTAGAAATATTAAAAAAAAACCGGGAAGTTGATTTCTCTCCCCAGTTTTTCTCCTATTTAATATTAGCACTGATTTTAGTTGTGGGAGTTAAACACTTTGAACTCGTATAAAGAATAGCCCCAGCTTGATGCCCGTTTCACGCCAAGCATTCTTACATATCTTGCGTCTGTTGAAGGAAACTTGATTTCATCTATTCCCCCATTACTGTTTAACTCTGTATAGACATCCGTCCATTGACTGCCATCTTGTGACACCTGGATTTTGTATTGTTTTCCATATGCAGATTCCCAGTTTAACACGACTTTATTAATAGAATAAAGCTGACCAAGATCGACACTAATCCATTGATTATCCGTATATAAAGAGGCCCATCTTGTATTGTTGTTTCCATCAACTGCTAAATCAGGCGTTAGCCAGCTGACTTCTGATGAAGAAGCTGTGGCAGTTCTTCCTTCTGCTAAATTTACTCCATAAATAACACGCTCAAGGAAGGTTGGGATGACACCCAAGCTTAGCTTTTGCGGGAATTTCTCCATCTCTTCCATCGTGTTTTGAAGTAATGTTCTTTGCTCAGCTGCGGTTTGGGTATCATTTTCCTGTTCCGCTATGGCCATTTTAATGGCTGCTTCGCCTGCGACTCCATAAAGCTCCATCTTATTTAGATATGGATCGATTTCTTCTAGGAAGTTCTGATTATCCATGGTATTTCGCAGTTGAGACGGTGCAGTTTTCAGCTTCGTGAATTCTTGTAAAAGAACGTCTGCGGCCGCTTTACCATTTTTGGCTTCATATGCTGACCAAAACTGCTCCATTAACGGCTTTAATTTTTCCGAAATCGGTTCTTTATAGTTATTAAGACTGGTAGAATAGGATGATTCTACAAACAATTTTAATGGTTCATAAGCGGCTCCGGCAAATTCCTTTAAACTCTTTTCCAAAGAGTCATTTGGGTCATAGGCTTCTGGGTTCCAAGTATAATCTGCTACGGTAAACAGCGGAATTTTCGATGCCTCCGCTTCGTTCATTGGATTGGCTGTTAGACCAATGACGCCATGTTCAGGAGTAAGACCTGCATCTCTTCCAACTAATGGCCCGAGGAACAAACGATTGCGGTCAAAGTCATTTACCGGATAGTTATCCCAGATTAATAAGTCGTGCTTGAAAATCCCATGGATCTTATCGGCATCAGCAGTGGTAATTGTAGGAGCGACGACGCCAATTCCCGTCCACTGAACGACAATATCGGGTTGAACCAGTTCGGCAAATCTTTTTCGATAAGGGGTAGTACCCGCTTGATAATAATCTGTTGGCACGGTAATTAAACGCTCCGCCCCTTCGTGTTTTTTGATAAACTGATCATTAAAACGATTTAGCAAATAGGCTTGTGCAGCTGCAGGCGGGTTTGCATCCTTGCCAAACATGGCTCGGTCCTCTGGTGAGCGAAGATTTGGGTCAATATCATCAAGGAACAAGGCAAATGACCTAACTCCGACGTCCCACATTGCTTGGGCCTTGTTGATTAAAGCTTGTAAATCAGCATCGCTTGAATATGTGATTGTATTCCCTGGTGAAATTGCAAAGGTGAAGGTGACATGGTTTTTCTGTGCGGTCTTAACAAGCTGTTCAATTTCTTTTATTTTTCCTTGAGGATAGGGTTCCTTCCACTTATCACGATGGTATGGATCATCTTTTGGCGCATAAATATAGCTATTCATTTTATGCTCGCCGTAAAAATTCAATTGACTTAAGCGATCTTCATGTGACCACGGTTCGCCATAAAAGCCTTCAATCGCTCCTCGTGTAGGCATTGTTGGCCAGTCGTGGATTTCGACTTCCGGAATCCAATCCGTTCCTTCCCGTTCGATAATCATTTGTTTGAATGTCTTGGTACCATAATATGTACCTGTGCCATCTTTCCCTGAAATCACAATATGCTTTTTATTTTCTTCGCCATGTATAGAAGTGACTACATACTCTTCTTTCTTTGTTACAGTCAAATTATCAAGCCCCGTACTATCCTTAATAACTTTTAACTCAGCTTCATCTGAAAATTCCCCTAGCCAGATAATCACAGGAGTATTAAGATGGGGAGCATTTATGTCACTCTCAACGATTGTTTTAACACCTGCTTTTTTAAGGGCGGCTTTTACTTCTTCAATTGCCGATTGATCTGTTCCATTTTCAGTAACCAATCCAACTTTTGGATTAAGCGGGAAGCCATTCCCTGTTTTTTCAATCGATTTAGGGGTAGGAGATACATCAAAGCTGTATTTTTCATTTCTTTCCTGCGCGCTTGTCTTTTGAATGTCTAGGGGAAGGACTAGTCCGGTTACTAAACAAACTGAAATGATAGCCTTAGAAAACAATTTTCTTTTTGCCAACTTTGCCACCTCTTCTTTCAAATTTTGTTTTCTCTCAAAAAATTGTACTAAGATTTTTTGTCTTAAAATCCCCCTTCCACTTCAACTAAATCTTTTAAAAATATTGAAAAAGCATAAAGCTTATTCAAACTGTGTAACTTGTAGAAATACCAACATCAAAAAAGGCAGGGGAACACTAACAAAAAGGATGTTCCCTTTTATTAGTGTCGCCCTGCCTGATCGAATCAGTAACATGCGGATCTGTTGAATTATAACCATTTTCACTGCTATTTACAGAATATTATAATTTAAAATGAAAGCGGTTTATAGGGCATTAGTACCTATTTTTTTAGGAAAATGCTCCAAGTGTAAAATTATTTATTGGAGAAAAATTTTCCTTGATTCCAAATTTCACTCCATGACAAATACCTTCATTTTTTCCCGCGCCCCTGTGCGCCAGCTTTTTACGGCAGAGACGGATACCTTTTCCATTTCAGCAATCTCCCTTGCTGATAAGCCATATAGGGCGGTATAGATTGCCCATTTTGTTTGGTTAGGCGTTAAGTTTGCACAATAGGAGCGTAAAGTTTCTTTCTCAAAAGGGCAGTAGGGGGAGTGGTCCTCGATGGTTCCCCAGAATTCCTCTTTTGGGTAAAAACTTCTTTCCGCATTCTTGCTGGTTTTCTTCAATTCCATAAGCAAATACCCTTTGATATACGTGTAAGCATAGCTTGTAAGGTTCCCCTTTTTTGCGTCAAAGCGTCTGCTCGCTTCCCAAAGGGCGATAAGCCCCAATTGGTAAAATTCTTCTTTGTTTTTGTAAATGTGTAGTGAGTGGATGATTTTGTGGATCATTGGCTTGTACTGTTCGACTAACTGTTCAAAGCTTTCCATTGGAAAATTCCTTTTTAGAAAGCGCGCTTTACCTTGTATTCCCGGGTACTTCTACCATATCGGGTTTATATCGCTTGAGCGAACTGCACAATTTCACTTTTGGAGAGATTTTAGACCTATACGTATCCATCTTGTTGTCCAAAAAGCATTTTTAGAAGCAGATTTTTGTCGTTTTCCATCGATTTCATATGAATATTGGATTTTTAACATTTGTTTTCACACTATGTTTTATAAAAAAGGGCACCTGAGGAAGTATTCCTTCATAAAAAAATGACGTGCGGATTTCACACGTCATTTTTAAGCATAATTCTCTTAAAATTCCCTGCTTGGAGCAGAGGTCTTCAAACTTTTTGTTTTATATTTCGGAAACTTACAATTGGTCAGCATTACGCTTTAAGCCGAATTTTCATATTATACATTTTTTCATCCGCTACTCTTAATAAAGCATCGAGTGTGTTTCCTTCACTAGGGTATTTAGCAGTGCCGATTGAAACACTAATTTCTGAATTGTTTGTTGAGATCATTTTTTGATTCTGGTGTATTCGCTCCATCAATTCATGTGTACTATCTTTTTTTAAGGTACCAGGGGAGAGTATGATGAATTCATCTCCGCCCCAACGGGCAACGATATCCGTATCCTGACTACTTTTTTTCAATTGACTGGAAATAGATTTTAAAAGATTATCTCCCTCTCCGTGTCCAAAATGATCGTTGATTGCTTTAAAGTTATTGACATCGATGAATAGAACGGCAATCCCTTGACCTTTTCGATCAGCCGCAGCTTTTATTTTTAAAAAAAATCCCTCAACGTATCTTCGATTATAGATCCCGGTTAGAGCATCTTTTTCAGAAAAAAACTTTGCACGATCATATTGCCGCCCAAACCACAAGGAAAGTATGAGCAAAATAGGTAATCCTATATACTCCATCCCACTTATGAAACCATCTCGAATATAGTAATAAACCATATGAATAGAATTAATTCCTAATACCAAAAAGAATGTCACTATCCTGCCTTTATATTTCATTTTCTCTCATCCCTTTAAGTATTTAAGAATATTTTTACTCAACGGAATTTTTTGACCATAGTGCCCTCACTTGCGAAGGTCACTGTTTCTAGATTCTCTTATTATACTGTGGCAAAATGAAGGATTATAGTTATGATATTTTCTTTATTATTCGATTAAACTACAAAAGAATTTTACTATAAACAGCAGGGAAATCAGTTAATTTTCAACAAGAGTCGAAAAATTGACAAGAATCGAATCCGAAGGGGGGACTGATTCCCGCCGACCTTCTTTTCGGGAGATTAAGACCAAAATAGGGAGGTTGCCAGAGAGATTTGTCCTTCAAAAGGGGGATGACTAGTCCTTAAGAAAATTTATTAAAGACAATTTTGATAGATTACTTTAGAGTTTTGTCTTCTATAATGCCTATTAAAGACAAAATTTGCGATTTAGCAGTGAGTTTTGTCCTCAAGAAGTTCTATTAAAGACGATTTAGCGATTTAGTAGTGAAAATTGTCTTCTATAAGCGAAGGTAGAAAAAGAAAACCACTCTCAGGTATTGCCACTAACTATTCATACTGTGAAAGTTAATAATTCAAAACTTGAAATATTCGAATTTCGAAATAACGCGACAAAACTAGTTTTTATTTTACAAAAATAGAAGCTTTCCTTCCCCATAATACAACAACTTTTCCATCCACATCTTAATAGAATAGTAGTTGTATTTAAAAAAATAGAGGAGTGATGTAATTGAAGAGGAAAAAGATGATCATGGGGTTGAGTATTATTGCCCTATGTGCAAGTTTAGCGACACCAACTCTAGCATCTAATTTACCAAACGGAAATCTAACGAATCAAAATCAAGTATTTTCTATTCAAGGATTTACTGATCATGCTGAAATGATTAAACGGCTTCAACAAATTGAAAAGAATAGTCAAGGCAGGATTGCTTTAGAAGTAGTAGGACAATCGAACCGCGGCAGAGATATTTACAAAGCTCGAGTAGGGAATGGTAAAAAAGCTGTCCTCATTGAAAGTGAGATTCATGGAAATGAAAAGACTGGAACAGAGGCGTTGTTGAATCTTCTCCAATTTGTTGGTTCCAGCAACTCCCCAGAGGCAAAGAAGATTCGCGATGAACTAACTCTAGTCGTGCTGCCAAAGATGAATCCGGATGCGTCTGAGCTGAATCGTCGTGGAAATGATATGTCATGGGCTGAAGTAGTGGCTAAGTTCCCGCAGCTTGCTGCCGCCTCACGACCGGCGTGGAATTATTATGCTTCTGGAGTAGTACAAGAAAGAGATTATACTGGGAAACCAGGTTTTGATGTAAATCGTGATTTTAACCCTGACCTAAACTATGTTCCAAGAGCAGCGGATCTTCCGGGGGCATCAAATAGACCAGGCTGGTACATAACATCGGAGTCACAAACGGTAAGAGATGTTTACAAGTCGTTACAAACTGAGTTTGGCAAAGTCGATGTGTTTATTGATTTGCATCATCAAGGCCAATATTATGTTGAAGGTACGGACGATCTTGTGACGATGTCCCTATCCGCTGACTTTGTACCAGACCCAAGAACTCCAAGCGGGGCAAAATATGCGCAGTATGCCGCTAACTATAATTTTGAATTCTCAAAGCAATTAAACCTTGCAGCATATAATGCGCTTCAATCGATTGGCGAGAGCTCACCTTTCAACAATATTTCTCTATATAGCCAAAATCTTGATCTCCCTGGTACAGCTTTAGGAAGCTTCGCGTTGAATGGAAGCGGTACGATCCTCTTTGAGGTAAGAGGCCAAACCCATACATTGGGTCAAAAGAAAAAAGGTCAACTGGTTAAAGCGGTTGAAACAGGTCTGTATGGAATTATTAATGGGGTTGCGGACGGTTCCGTTACACAGCTAAATGCTGATGACTATGATAAAATTCCAAGAACTTCAACCTCCCCGTCACTTTA
>Ga0213828_1003189_pt1 | contig 11050 bp, 9 predicted proteins | sample MC6MC0897MG_FD_180664 | JGI IMG/M metagenome (GOLD analysis project Ga0213828, IMG submission 180664) | Enriched soil aggregate microbial communities from Iowa State University, Ames, United States - MC6-MC0897-MG | ecosystem: Environmental > Terrestrial > Soil > Unclassified | place: USA: Iowa...
GCCTGTATGACTTCGTCGCCGGCAAGGAGCTGGCCGCGCCGGCGTTCCGCAGCATCGGCGAGTTCCAGAATGGCCAGGCCGTCGCTTCGCTGGGCACGGGGCGCGTCGGCGTCATCGACCTGCAGGGGCAGTGGATCCTGCCGGCCAGCCATCAAGGCGCGGAACGCGTGAACGACACGCTGTGGCGCGTGACGCAGCCGGGTAAGCAAGAGAATGAATACGAACGTCCCGCCGCGGTCTTCAACACCAAGGGCAAGGCGCTGACCGCGTTCATGCGCGGGTTGCAGGTGGGCGATTTTGGAGACGGCTCGGTCAGCGCGGGCAATAGCGAGCGCCGCTGGATCATCTCGCCGGACGGCGAGGACGCGCTGGACATGAAGGACGCCGACTACGTCCGTCTGGGTGACTGGATGGAGATCCGCCGCGCCGACCGTCAGGGTTACCTGAACGCGAAGGGCGCCTGGCAGATCGCGCCGTCGTCCCGTATCGGCACCGCGTTCCAGGGCGCGCCGGCGCGCGCGCTGGCGGCGGACGCGGCGGGCACGCACGTGATGGACGCCAGCGGCAAGATCCTCGCGACCCTGCCCAAGGGCGAATGGAGCTGGCCGTCGCGTTCCGACCTGCTGGTCCGCCATTACTCGGCAGACCGCGGCACCATGACGGACTACACCGACCTTTCGGGCAAAACCCGGGTGACGGTCGAAGGCTTTGCGTCCGCGTTTTCGGAGGGACGCGCCGTGACGCAGCTGTCCGGCGGCGGTGCGCGTTGGGTGGATGCCAAGGGTGCGCTGACGGGACCGGCTTTCGACGCGCTGGGTCCGATGCGCGAAGGCCTGGCGCCCGCGAGCGAAGACCGCAGCTACGGCTACGTGAACGGCCAGGGCCAGTTCGTCATTCCAGCCGAGTTCCGGGCCTTGTCGGGCTTTACGGACCAACGCGCGGTGGTGTCCACGGAAGACGATTCGCGCATCATCGACCACGCCGGCCAGATGCTGGCGCAGGTGAAGATGCAATGCGGCATCCGCACGCTGTACGGTGCGGCCGGCCAACGGCTGTGGCCGCTGCGCATGCCGCATGGCTGCAACCGCACGGCGGCGTCTCGCGCCTACTGAGCGTCCAGCGCCAGATAGCGGCGGGTCTGCACGATCTCTTCGCGCTCCGCGAAGCTTGTCAGGCGATCCGCCAGCGCGCTGCTGTCGCCCGTCTGCCGGATGGCCTGGAGCGTGGCCTGCATCGCATGGATCGCCGCGCGCTGCAGGTCCGACGGGATGATCGCCAGGCGATAGCCCATGGCGGCCAGATCCGGCAGCGGCACCAGCGGCGTCTTGCCGCCGTAGAACATGTTGATGAGTTTCAGGCCCGGCAACCGCTCAGCAATGGCGCGGATCTGCGCCAGCGTCTCGGGCGCCTCGACAAAGATCATGTCGGCGCCGGCCTTCAGGTACAGCTCGGCGCGCGCGATGGCGGCGTCAAAGCCTTCGACCGCAATGGCGTCCGTGCGCGCGATGACCAGCGTGTCCGCGTCGGCAAGCGTCTGGCGCGCGATGTGGACCTTGCGGGCCATCTCGGCAGCGTCCACCAGGCTCTTGTCGTCCAGATGGCCGCAGCGCTTGGGAAAGGACTGGTCTTCGATATGGAACGCCGCCACGCCCGCGCGTTCCATCGTGCGCACCGTGCGCTCAACATTGGCCGAGCCGCCGAATCCGGTGTCCGCATCCGCGATCACCGGTAGGCCGCTGGCCTCGACGATCTTTTCAACGCGGTCCATGACTTCGGTAAAGCTGAGCAGTCCGATGTCCGGATAGCCGGCGGCGCGCGCAATGGCGCCGCCGCTGGCGTACACCGCTGGAAACCCGGCCGCGGCGACCAGGCGGGCCGATAGGCCGTCGTATGCGCCGGGCGCCACCACGATGCTGTCGGCAAGGTGTTGGCGCAGTCGCGCGCCAGGGGACGGATTGGCAGTCATGATGGGCGTTCCTTCATTCGGGGATCTGATGCCTGCATGATCGGCGCGCGCCATTAGAATGTCCAATATATTGAAAATTGTTCATCAGTACTTTTTGGATATCAAAATGGAACTGCGCCATTTGCGCTATTTCGTCGTCACTGCCGAAGCCCAGCATTTCACGCGCGCGGCCGAACTGCTGAACATGGCGCAGCCGCCGCTCAGCCAGCAGATTCGCCAGCTTGAACAGGAAGTCGGCACACCGCTGTTTGACCGCATGGGCCGCGGCGTGGCGCTGAACGACGCGGGACGCGCATTCCTGGCGTGCGCCCAGGACATCCTGCAACGCGCGGACGCCGCAGTGCGCACGGCCCAGCGCGCCGCGCGCGGCGAGGTCGGTGAACTGACATTGGGGTTTACCGAATCAGCGTCCTTCAATGGCGTGGTGACCGAGCTGATCCGGCAATATCGCGAGCGCTATCCGGAGGTCGAGATGACGCTGTCTCAGGGGGATAGTGAAACGCTGGTCGCGCAGTTGCGCGACGGTACGATCGACGCCGCGTTCGTGCGTCCGCCCTTCGTGCTGGATGGCGGGTTGGCGTTCACTCAGTTGGTCGAGGAGCCGCTGGTGGCGGCGCTGCCGCTGGGTCATGCGCTGGCGCGCCGCAAGCGCCTCGCCCCCGCCGACCTGCAGCACGAGACCTTCATTCTGTATTCGCGCAAGTCGGGCTATGGGCTCAGCGCGGACATCATGGCGGCGTGCCGGCAGCACGGGCTGAGTCCGCGCATCGGGCAACGAGCGCCGCAGTTGTCGTCGGCGGTGAACCTGGTGGCGGCAGGCATGGGCGTGGCCATCGTGCCGGCGTCGCTGCGTCACCTGCGGCCGGATGGCGTGGTGTATCGGCCGTTTGCGTTGGAATGGCCGCGCGCGGTGCTCGGGTTGGCTTTGCGCGACACGGCGGGTGGACGGGCGGCGAATCTGTTGGCGCTGGCGCGGACCGCCCGCAAGTCCTGACGCTCAATCGTCGTGCGATTCGTGGACGGCAACCGCGCCGCGCTTCCAGTAGCTGGCCGCGCGAATGCGGCTCTTGTCGATGCCGTGCTGCGCCACCATGATTTCGCGCACGGCTTTTGCCGTGGCCGATTCCGCCGCCACCGACACATAGCCATCGCCTGACGGCAGCGCCAGTTCGCGCGCCGCTTCCAGCAGCAGCGTGCTGTAGCCGGGCGCCGTTCCGTTGCGATGCAGCCAGCGCACCGATGCCTTCGCGGCCGTTTGCAGCGGGATTTCGTTGGTCGCCCCCGGCACTTCGATCAGCACCAGCGCCTGCGCCGAGGCCGGCAGTTCTTCCAGCCGCCGTGCGATGGCGGGCAATGCGGTCTCGTCGCCGATCAGCACATGCCAGTCGAACGCCGTCGGCACCACAAACGAACCGCGCGGGCCGCCGATGCCCAGTTGCTGGCCAGGCGCGGCTTGTTCGGCCCACGTCGACGCAGGGCCGTCGCCGTGCAGCACGAATTCGATTTCCAGTTCCTGGCGCGCCGTATCGAAGCGGCGCGGCGTGTAGTCGCGCGCCGCGGGCCGGGCCACGCCATCGGGAAACTTGATGCCGTCGGGCCCGGCCGTGGGCAGCACGGGCGGCTGCGAGGGATCGGCGGGAAAGAAGATCTTCACGTGGTCATCAAATGATGCGGACACGAAATCCTGCAGGTCTTCGCCGGTGAAGGTGACGCGCGCCAGCAGGCCGGCAATGCGTTCGACGCGCGCCACGGTCAGCGTGCGCATCTTGAGGGTGTGGCGCACACGCGCCACGGTCAGGTCGCTTTGAGTCATGGAAACTCCAGTAGGGTGGGACGGGATCACGCGCCGGATTTGCCGGTGATCTCGTCGGTCGCACGCGCCAGGATGGCCGCGATGCGTCGTTGTTCTGCAGGCGAGGCGTCGGTACGGTCCAGAAGCGCGCGCTTGAGCGCCTGGCGCGCCTCCACGAACTCCGGCAGCCAGCCGGTGCGGGCGTCCTCGCCTTCCGGGCCGGTGGCGCGCGGCTGGCCGCTCCAGGCCTGGCGCATGTAGTCCATCTTGCGCGCGACATGCTTGAGCTTGTTGAACATCAGCGTCAGGCGTTCGCGGTTGGCGTCCAGATACGCCTTGCCCGGTTCCGCCAGGTGATAGCGCTTCTTGGCGCCCTCTTGCTCGACGGTGGCGTAGCCCAGTTCTTCCAGATACGTCAGCGCGGGGTAGACCATGCCGGGGCTGGGCGTATAGAAACCGTTGCTGAGCGCGCCCAATGCCTTGATGAGTTCGTAGCCGTGGCTGGCGTTCTGTTCCAGCAGTCCGAGCAGCATCAGTTGCAGGTCGTCGCTGGATACTTTGCGGCTGCGAGTGAAGCCGCGTCCGTCGCCGCCGAACCCGTCCGCATCGCCGCGGCCGTCGGAGGAACCGGAAAACCAGTCGCCACCCGCGCTGGCGTGACGCGGGTGGCGGTGACTGGGGTGGTGGTGGCCATGGTGGGGACGCCCATGGTGCGGGTGTTCGCGGAAAGCCGTTTGGCGCATAGGTAGCTCTTACGATATGTCTTACGATAGCTCGTACGATATACCCGCGTTGTCCGTCGCGTCAAATCCCCTGCCAATGTCTTGTGCTGGCGTCCCCTAAAAATCCTACTCCGAGGGCGCCAGCGACACAGCTGGACCCGCCTGCACCCATCGCGCGAAGTCGGCGGCACGGGGTTCATCCGGCGCGGGCGCATAGACCACCAATCGCAAGTGCCGGCTTTCATCGACACTCAAGGTGGCATGCTCGAACGCGATATCGCCCAACGCATCCACATGCAGCGTGCGCAGTCCCATGCACGTGCCATGCACGTCGTGCTCGCGCCACCACGACTGGAATTCGGGCGACACACGTTCCAATTCATCAACCAGTTCAGCGATATCGGACACGCCGGTCGCGCTGGCGAAATCGCGCCGGAACGAGGACAGCATGCGGGGCGCCTGCACCGTCCAATCCACAAAGCGTTCACGCATCGCGGGGTCCACGAACAGCATCCAGAGAAGGTTGCGCCGTCCCGGCGCCTGCCCGGAAAAATTGAACACCTTGTCCGCGGCGGCGTTCCACACGACGACGTCCCAACGCAGGTTCAGGATGTAGGCGGGCCGCGCGGGCAGGTCATCCATCAAGCGGCGAACTTGCGCGGGCACGGTGCACCACGTGCGGCCGGTCTCGGCCGGCGGGCGCTGGTGCGCCAGCAGATACAGGTGGCGGCGCTCGGCGTCGTCCAACCGCAGCACGCGCGCCAGGTTTTCGAGAAAGGTGGCCGACACACTGATGTTGCGCCCCTGTTCAAACCACGTGTACCAGGCCAGTCCGACGCCGGCCAGCGCCGCCACTTCCTCGCGGCGCAACCCCGGCGTGCGGCGGCGGCGGCCGGGCGGAAGCCCCAGGTCAGCGGGAGTGAGCCGTTCCCGGCGCAGGCGCAGGAATTCGGACAGGTCGGCCCGGGTGCGGTCCAGACGGCGTGAAATGGCGGGTTCGGTCATGACGGGGTTGCACGGAGTAATAGCATAAACAGCTAAATTGTATAAGGCTAAAGGTCCGCCCAGAATAGCGCCGATCCTGACTTTTTGGACGCTTTCATGTCGACCACTACCCTTCCCGCCACGCCGTCGGCCGCCCCTGCCGACCCCGCTTCGCCACGACTCGGCAAGCTCGGCCTGGCGGTGCTGCTATCCGGCGGCTTCATCACGATCTTCGACCTGTTCGTCGTGAACGTGGCCATCCCCAGCATGCAGGCCACGCTGTCGGCCAGCTTCGCGCAGATCAACTTCATCATCGCCGCCTATGAACTGGCGTATGGCGTGCTGCTCATCGCGGGCAGCCGGTTGGGCGACCGCCATGGCAGGCGACGGCTGTTCATGCTGGGCATGGCGGGCTTTGCGGTGGCGTCCGCGCTGTGCGGCCTGGCGCCCACGCCGGACACGCTGATCGCCGCGCGCATCCTGCAGGGCGCCGCCGCGGCCCTGCTGTTTCCGCAGGTGTATGCGCTGATCCGCGTCAGCTTCGAGGGGCATGCGCGGCGCCGGGCGTTCGGGCTGCTGGGCATGACGCTGGGCCTGGCCGCCATCGCCGGGCAGGTGCTCGGCGGTTGGATCATCCATGCGGATCTGTTCGGGTTGGCGTGGCGTGCCATCTTTCTGATCAATCTGCCGCTGGGGCTGCTGGCGTGCTGGCTTGCCCGGCACATCCCCGAATCCGCCGAGCCCTCGGGCGCGGCGATGGACTGGCCCGGCGCCGCGCTCGTGGGCCTGGGGTTGGCGTTGCTGCTGCTGGCGTTGATCGAAGGCCCCGCCCAGCAATGGCCCGCCTGGACGCTCGCCTGCGGCGGGGCATCGGTGGTTGCGCTGGCAGCCTTCGTGCGGCTGCAGCGCCGGGTCGCCGCGCGCGGCGGCGTGCCGCTGGTGGACATGGACTTGCTGGCGCAACCACGCTTTGCGGCGGGGTGCCTCGTCGTGATGCTGGTGTTCTCCACCGCCAGCGCCATGTTTCTTTGCTACGCCTTGCTGGTGCAGACGGGCTTTGGCCTGGATGCGTTGACGGCCGGCATGATCTTCGCGCCGGCCAGCGTCGGATTCGTGGCGGGATCGATGGTGGCGCCAAGACTGGTCGCCCGGTACGGCACGCGCGCGATCGCGCTGGCCGCGCTGTTGTACGGCGGGGCGACGGCGGCGCTGATGATGCAAACCGGCATCGGCGGCGCCAGCCTGTCGCCGTGGACGCTGCTGCCTGCGCTGGTGTGGCTGGGCGCGGCGCAAGGCGCGGTCAACACGCCGCTGGTCAACCTGGCGATGGGACTGGTCGAAGACCGCCAGGCCGGCATGGCGGCGGGCGTGGTGTCGACCTTGCAACAGGTGGGCGCCGCGTTGGGCGTGTCGGCGGCAGGCATGCTGTATGGCGGTGCGTTGGAGGCTTACGCGGAAGCCAGCGCGGCCGAGCGCCATGCGCAGGCGTTTGCGTCGGCCATGCAGTTCAATGTCGCAGCCGTTCTGGTGGCGGCCGTCTTGCTGTGGCGGCTGGGCCGTCATCGCTGACGGCCCGTTGCCGCGCCGGGGCCTTTATCCCGCGGACAACTCGCGGGCGCGCTGCTGCGCCTTGTGCACAGCCTCGGTGATGGCCTGGGCCACGCCCGCCTGCTGCATGTGCGACAGGGCGGCGTAGGTGGTGCCGCCCTTGGAAGTGACGCGGTCCTGCAATTCGGTCAACGGCACGTCTTCGCTGGCGGCCAGTTCCGCCGCACCGCGGAAGGCGGCGACAGCCAGCCGGCGCGCATCGGCGGGCGCAAAGCCCAATTCGACGGCGCCCTTTTCCAGGGCCGCCATGAAATGGAACACGTAACCGGGGCCGCTGCCCGTCACCGCAGTGACGGCGTCGATCATGGCTTCGGATTCGGTCCAGATGCGTTCGCCGACCGCCGCGAACAGCGCGTCGACCTGATCGCGCTGGGCCTGCTCGCAAGCCGGCGTGGCGAAGAGGCCGGTCATGCCCAGGCCCACCTTGGCCGGCGTGTTGGGCATGGCGCGAACGATGCGCGCGTGTCCGCCCAGCCATTCCGACAACGCAGCCAGCTCGACGCCCGCCGCGATGCTGACCACGGTGGCCTCGGCCGGCAGATGCTGCCGGACCTGGCCGCAGGCTTCGCGCAGCACTTGCGGTTTGGTGGCCAGCACACACAAGGCGGCGTCGCCGATGTCGGCACTGACGCTTTCCTGGCAGGGCAAGCCGCGTGCGACCAGCGCCTCGCGGGTCGGCGCGTAGGGTTCGATCACCAGAAAATCGGTCAACGCCCGGCCCTGGCCGATCAGTCCGTCGATGATGGCGGAGGCCATATTGCCGCCGCCGATGAAGACAATTTTTTCACGCATGTTGCTTCAGTTCCGAAGTAGGGATTGCGGACCGGACCGGCATGGGTGCATTGCCGGCGCGCGGATCATTGATGCCACAGTCTACGGGCTTTCCGGGGCATCACGCCCCCGCCAGCGGCACGCCCGCCTGCGATGACGACCGCGTGCCCGGCAGCGGATGGCAGGACTCGGGGTGGTAGGTATGAACCACCGACAGCTTCACGCGGTCGCTGCTGTTGCCCTGCGCGGCGTGCAAGGTGCGGCAGTGAAAGAACACCACATCGCCCGCTTGCAGTTCCGGACAGACGGCGCGCGCGATCCAGTCGGCGTTCTGCGGCACGTCCTCGCGGAAGAATTTCTTGTCGTCGAATTGGTCCGGCGTAAATGCCGCCGCGTGCGAGCCCGGAATGAACGACAGCCCGCCATTGGCGCGCGTCTCCGGCCCCAGGGCCAGCCAACAGGACACCAGATCCGTATCCGAGAACGACCAATAGCGGATGTCCTGATGCCAGCCCGTCAGGCTGCCGTACGCCGGGTGCTTGGTCATCACGCAGTTGTGGTGCACGGTGGACAGCACCGGCGTCTCGTTGAAATAGCGCTTCAACCACTGCCCAATGCGCGGATCGGTGGCCCATTGGGCAAACAGGGGGTCGCGCGCGTAGGCGTTGAGCAGGCGGCGCACGGTCAGGCCGCCCTCGGCGTTGCGCGATTGCGGCGCGCCGGGATAGCGCAGGTCGGCTTCGTATTCGATGGGAGCGACGTGATCGCGCAAATGGCGTTCAGCCAGCGCACGCAGCGCGGCAACCTGCTCCGGGTTGGCGAACTGGCGCGCCACCACGAAGCCCTGCTCGCGCAGGATGGCTATCTGATCATCAGGCAATAACCCGGACATCTTGATCCTCACAGCCCGCGGCGTAGGCGGCGCGTCTGCGGGCGGGCAGGCGCGCACCGGGCAAGGCGCCGGTCACGCGGGATGGCTAGATTACCAAATGGCAAGGCCGCCGGGCGGCTCCCGCGTCCTCAGCCCGCTGGCGTCTTCTCGGGGCGGACCGGCGGCGGCGTCAGCCGGGCGGCGTCGCGCTCCTGGACCTCGTGGTGCACCCATTCGCGCCAGACGGCCACCAGCAGCGCCATCAGCACCGGACCCACGAACAATCCCACGATGCCCATGGTCTTCACGCCGCCCACCAGCCCGAAGAAGGTCGGCAGGAACGGCAGCTTGACGGGACCGCCCACCAGACGCGGGCGCAGGGTCTTGTCGACGATGAAGAGTTCGACGCTGCCCCAGACCATCAGCGCAATGCCCGCGACCACATGGCCCGAGCCCACCAGATACAGGGACACCAGCGTGAATGACAACGGCGCGCCGCCGGGAATCAGCGCCATGAAGCCGGTGACCACGCCCAGCAGCACGGGCGACGGCACACCCGCGACCCAGTAGGCGATGCCCAGCACCACGCCTTCGCCCAGCGCGATCAGGCCCATGCCGGTGACGGTGGAATTGATGGTGGCCGGGACCACGCGCGAAAAGCGCTGCCAGCGGGCGGGCAGAATGCGCTCGCCCAGCACGTCCAGCTGCGCGACCATGCGGATGCCGTCCTTGTAGACGAAGAACAGCGTGATCAACATGAACAGCACCGTCAGCAGCAACTGGAACACGTTGCCCGTGGCGGCCAGCGCCATGCGGTAGATGTTGCCCAGGTGTTCGCCGCTGACGGCTTCGACCAGCGCGCCCAGCGCGTGAGGCTGGCCGATATAGGATTGCCAGTACTGTCCCAGGCGATCGCCCACCACCGGCAGGGACGAAATCCACGCAGGCACGTCCACGCCGTGGCGGTTGGCCGCGATGGCCCAGGCGACGAAAGCGCTGGCTTCCTTGATGGCATAGGACAGGGCCAGCGACAACGGGACGATCAGCACCACGACGACGACCAGCAGCGCCAGCGACGCGGCAACCGCCGTGCGGCCGCCGCAACGGACGACGAGGCGTTGGTACAGGGGCCAGCTGGCCAGGCCGATGATCAGCGCCGCCAGGGCCGGAACCAGGAATCCGCTAAGAAAGTAAACCCCCGCCAACAGCACAAGCAGCAACAGCCAACGGGCGATCAGGTAGGCGGGTAGAACAGGCTGCATAGCGGATCGACTGTAAGGGCGTTGTAGGCTTTGACTGTCGGACTATACAGACGTTTCATGCAATACGAGGGACGTAAGGGCTGTATTTACTACGGGGTTTCCCGTGCTTAACGCAGATGGCGGACCCGAAGGTCCGCCATGTCGTCGTCCAGCCTACGCGGATTTACAGCACGTATTCCGCAGCTTCCTCGCGGGCGGTGCGGCGACGCGGGGCCATGTCGGCCAGCGCCGGGATAGCGGGCACGGGCGGTTGCGCCGGAGCGGTCTGTCCCTGATTGCGCTGGTACACCGCGCAGGACGCGGCGGCCGGGTCGGTCTCGTCGCGGCCGCTGAGCAGCGGACACCCGGCGAACAGTTCGGCCACCCAGTCGGTAAAGGCCCGCACCTTGGGCGACAACTGCCGGCTCTGCGGATACAGCACCGAGATTGCCGTGGAGCTGGGCTTCCACTGCGGCAGGATCTCGATCAGCTCACCCGATTGCAGATACGGCAGCGCCATGTAGCGGGCGGTCTGGATCAGCCCAAAGCCCTTCAGCCCGCAATCCAGGTAGGCGCCCGCTTCGTTCACGGCCACCGTGCCCTTCATGTCCACTTCCTGGTGCTTGCCGTCCACCTTGAAGTCCCAGGCACAGTTGCGGCCGGTGCGGCTGGAGAAATAATGCACCGCGTGGTGGTCGCGCAACGATTCGATCGTCTGCGGCATGCCGTGGCGCGCCACGTAGGTCGGCGACGCGCAGGTCACGGTCTGCAGCGTGCCGATGCGGCGGGCGACCAGGCTGGAATCTTCGAGATCGCCGGCGCGGATCACGCAGTCCACGGCTTCCTGGACCATGTCGACCGGACGGTCGCCCAGGCCCAACACCAGCTCGACGTCGGGGTATTTGTCGTGGAAATCACACAATGAGGGAATCAGGATCAGCCTGCCGATGCAGGTCGGCACATCGATGCGCAGCCGGCCCTTGAGCCGCAGGGCCGCTTCCTGGAAGCAGGCCTCGGTCTCTTCCACGTCGGCCAGGATGCGCACGCAGTGCTGGTAATAGCCCGCGCCGTCGGGCGTCAGGCCGATACGGCGCG
>Ga0213828_1003190_pt1 | contig 11049 bp, 10 predicted proteins | sample MC6MC0897MG_FD_180664 | JGI IMG/M metagenome (GOLD analysis project Ga0213828, IMG submission 180664) | Enriched soil aggregate microbial communities from Iowa State University, Ames, United States - MC6-MC0897-MG | ecosystem: Environmental > Terrestrial > Soil > Unclassified | place: USA: Iowa...
ATTTAAAACGATAGAGTGATTTTTCGCACCAGTTAAAGCTTGAACACGTTTTAGATTCTCACTGCCGCGTTTGTAAACATATTCACCGACTGGTTGTGAACCAACAAATGAAATAGCCTTTATTTGTGGATGGTCAAGAAGTCCATTTACCACATCATGCGCACCATGAACGACGTTGAATACACCTTTAGGAAGACCAGCTTCTTCTAATAGTTCAGCTAATTTTTGTGCTAACAATGGTGTTCTTTCAGATGGCTTTAATACAAATGTATTACCTACTGCAATCGCCATTGGGAACATCCAGCAAGGTACCATCATCGGGAAGTTGAATGGTGTGATTCCACCTACAACTCCGATAGGATAACGATAGTTCGTAATTTCAACATCTTTTGCGATGGTTGTCAATGAATCGCCCATCATTAGCGTTGGAGCGCCTGCGGCAAATTCAACGTTTTCGATTCCGCGGCCAACTTCACCTAATGCTTCTGTAAGGTTTTTACCATTTTCAATTGTAATAATTCGCGCTAACTCATTTGTATTTTCTTGTAATAACTGTTGGAATTTAAATAGGATTCTTGCGCGTTTTTGAACAGGGACATTTCTCCACTTTTCAAAAGCCTTTGCTGCTACTTCTACTGCATAATCAAGATCTTCTTTTGTAGAGACCGGAACTTGCGCAATCACTTCTTTTGTAGCTGGATTGTATACATCTTCGTATTGAGTAGTTTTACTTTCTACCCATTCACCATTTATATAGTTTTTTAGTTTTTCAACTTGTACCATTACTTCGGACATTTCTTTTTCCTCCTTAATTGTAGCTTCTCATTTATAGGTTATTTGTATTCTCTTGTTTGAAATAGATTTCTAGTGTGCTTTTTAGATCGATAGCCTTATGGTATTTATTATGTTTTGGTTATCTTTTGGTTACTTTCGATTACATCTTAATACTAAAAACGCTTTCAGTCAACTCTTTTGTCTTGGTTTTTATTATATGTTGGGTATTTCCTAACATGAAACTGTATTAAAATGAAATCGATTTCAATTAAACTTCTAAACAATAAACCTTTATTATCCAAGATTCTCTAACGATCAGATTATCTTACATGGCATCTTTTTGATTTCCTCCTTGTTCCGCACATTTTATAGCCTAAAAGAAAGAATGAGGGACAACTACAATTTTCCTGTTAAAAACTGAGCCTCACCAAAAGCAAAACTCCAGTCTTCCGCTCCGTTTGTAACAATGGATATCATAATATCATTAGGTGCTATTCCACAACTTTCACCTAACTCTTGAACAGCTATTTGATAAAAGTCTTTTTTCTGCTGGATGCTTCTTTCTGTACTCGTTACACTAATCACAACAACATCACGGCTTCTTTCAAATCCTAAACCCGTATCTTGAATGATTAATTCATTTGCAGGATGCTGGGTAACAATTTGATATCGATCTCTTTCTGGTACCTCAAACGCCTTTACCACAGCTCGATGGGCTGCATCCAATAACTCTTTCAAAGACTTTTCATCTCGGCCTTCTATTAAATCAAATCTTATTAACGGCATGTAAGAACCTCCTAAAAAGATTAATTATTTGTTAACAGTTGATGATATTTTGGTAATATCTTAATTCATCATAATATAAATAGGCGGAATAAACAATCCAAAAGGTCAATTATTCGGATTAATCGGACCTTCAGGTGCGGGAAAAACCACACTTGTCAAAATGATTGTCGGCATGGAAAAGGCAGATTCCTGGACAATTCATGTTTTAAATGAAAAAATGCCGAATCTCGACCTACTCCAGGAAATCCGCTATATGGCCAAATCCGATGCCTTGTATGTTGAGTTAAGCGGTGAAGAGAATTTGAAATTTTTCGCATCGCTTTATAAGTTGAACAAAGAAGAACAGAAAAAACGAATCGCCTACGCGGCAGGCTTAGTCAACCTGACCGATGACCTAAAGAAACGGGTTTCAGCTTACTCGGGAGGAATGAAGCGGCACCTATCGCTAGCTATTGTACCTTGGAATAAAGTTTGATTAAATTAACTTAATAAACCTTGATAAAAGAGCAAATAGAAAAAGCGTGTTTTGAAAAATTCAAAACACGCTTTTTCTATATTCAATTGAATTATCCTTTTTTAAAAAAGTTTGATAATTTTTGCGATCCTTATTCAATTAAAGCGCCCGATACTTGAATAAACATTTTACTTATCATAGCTGGAACATACTTATTTTCTAATTTATACTTCATCTTTACTATTAATATAAGAATGTCTAAAAAACAAAAATAAAGGTAGTGCTAAAGATAATCCAACTGTAAACAGAGATAAAAGACAAATCCATTTTTCTTTTATGTTATACTTTCGAGATTCATTGAACATAAATACCAAGAAAACAACACATGAGATTATAAAATCAACTGCAAAAAAGGCCGATATCGTGTTAGTAAATAATAATTCCATTAATAAACCTAAATCAAGTCCATTATCCCTGAGGAACTGAATAAAAAAATAATACGGAAAAACAGTACCAATTAGCCCTAAAATTAAATATAATTTTTTCACTGGATAATTTTACCTTTTTTAACAAAGTTACTATTAGATTACCATAACTAATTCTAAGATCGTTCAAAATATATATATTATTGAAGATTCCTTTACTAAACAATCTGGCCCGATTGTTGAAAAAAAGCTAATGACCATTGTTCAACTAAACTGCCCTTCGTCGAATAAGAAAATAGACCGCCGCAGCGATCCATCTTGAGCTCAAGCACCCGTTAGTGAAACAAATTTAAGTAACTGGATAACTGCTTAAGTGTGAAAATGAGTATGCCATTTTTTTAGCAAAATTGTTCACAAATAGAATTAAAGTTATTCATAAAATTTAGCCACCTTTTACAAGAAAAATATCCATAGTATATTATTTAATTGAAGTCTTGAATATGTAGGAATTCTTATTATAAATTAGTTATGAAAAAATCCCCTTCACATAATCGGTATGATCCCCTTATAGTAGACAGAAAAAAGAAAGCATACTAATCTGTCTACTATGGAGGGGATTTTTTATGGGGAAACATGTCCAAAAAAAAAGCCATGGGGAGAAACCCCAAGGCTTTCATGCAAATAGATGATAGGTTGTCCATTCCCTTTAAACACTTGGAACGTTAGGAATCAAACTACGAATAGCTTCGAGTAGTCCGTTTACGGCAGCTGTTTGAGCAGATGTAAGTGGACTAGAGCCATCTGTAAAAACGGTAACACAGATTGGGCAAGCTTCGACATGAATGCCCAATAGGTTAATAGCAAGTCCACCAGGTACGCTGACAGTAAGAATTGGTGTTGAACCAGCAGGAGGAGTACATGTAGTACAGTTTGTTAGAAGACCCATAGAAATCACCCCCTTTTTAAAAAGATATTATATTAATATGATGAAAGACAGCCCTCGGAAATAGACATTTGGACAAACTTTTAAAAAATGGGTAAAGGTATACTTCTTCAAATCCATTATAAAATAGAATACTCACTATAACTTCTCACTTAAATTACAAGTATTTGTTTGTTAATCCATAACATTTCAAAATTATTTTCGTATAACACTTATGATTGTTTTATCATATTTAAATAACACCCCCATACACCATTTGCTACTTTGAAACAAAATGTGTGTTGTTGAGGTGGTTGTAGTAGTTGTTGTGCTCTCTTTAACAACTGTTCTTTATGGACGATTGTTTTTATATTACAAAATATTAGTTTAAGGGGAATTAAAATATCCTCGGTATTGTACTCTTTTAACTACACTAATCTATAAATTAGACATAGCATGTATTAACTTTCTATTCCCTTCTAAAAAGTGGCTCTATACCACTTTTTTCTTTGTAAATTGGGTCAAGTACGACATAAAAAAGAGATGGATTATCATCTTTATTCTTCCACTCCCTCAGTTTGATACGAATATCTCTCGAATGCTCACTTATTCGCAGGATTTCATAACCCTTCTGATTAGATTAACGGGTAAATGAAATGATTTCAGATCAATTTGGCTTAGTGAAGACATAGTTAGATAGAGGAGTCAGCTGCCACTCCATATTTTACCATATAATGTACATCTCCACGCCGCCCCTGGAGGCTTTCCCTCCCATGTCTCAACGGGTCAATTGCCCTATCATTCCTTCGTCATGCCTATCCAAGGGGTGGAGGCCAGTTATGCTAACCTGATGGGTCACAGTGCCCTTTTGTTCAATAAACCTGGTACTCCGTACATATTTGAAATCCTACGAATAAGACAACATTCAAAATTAAAGATAACTATTTAAGATACTTTTTATTCCTATGCTGCTAAAGGGATTAAGGCTTGGATTTTATTGGGACAGTAAGACTCGTTTCTTCGTGCTATTCCTACAAAAATCCTTGCTAGTTTACCTATGAGTTTCATGATTGATTTCATTTTCTTTAACTTCTTTACCTTCACATTATGGGAATGGAGGGCTTTAAACTCAGGGTTATTCATCACAAGGCTCATAGTTGCTAAGTAGAGGAATCGTCGCAGTCTGGACCTTCAACGCTTTGAAATGACAATCTGACCTTTCCATTTGCCTGAACTTGCTTCAGCTAGATGTAATCCCGCATGACGTAATAGAGAGTTTCCGTGAGAGAAACCTCTTAGATCTCCTGATTCTCCTAGTATTCCGGCTAATGAAATTTCACTTATTCCTTTAATCATAAGTAGTTTTTTGGCAAAAGGTATTTTGTAGAGAACTTCTTTAACTTGTTGTTCAACTCTTTCGAGTTGTTTTACAGCGAGGTCATATTCCTCTAATAATTGTTCTAAATGGAATTTATAAGCATCCAGAGCTTGTCCAGTCCCAATAGAGGATTTTGCTAGATTGATTAGTAATTGAGCCTTCTTGGGTCCTGGTTGTCGTTTCATTAAAGACTTCCAACCCCTCATGACATCTAGTGTTTCAAGTGAAGATATTTCATCCGGTGTAGGAAATAGCCTAAGGGTTGCGATGGCCCCTTTGCACGTAACATCTTTAAACACTTGTCTCAGTTCTGGAAAGACCACATCCACCCATCGATTTACTTGATTAATAGACATCACGAGACGTTTAACAATTACATCACGGTTAGAAATTAGAACTCTAAGTTTCTCAAATGATTCTGATGTTGGACGAACAAAGGAATAATAGCCGTTTTTCACCATATCTGCTATAACGAGGGCATCTTTTTTATCACTCTTCGATTGAGTATTGTCACGATTCTCTTTATTTCTTTTTACTAAGTGGGGATTCACAGTGCCGTTACTGGTTTATAGGGAGCTTGAATTAAGTAACTAACTGTGAGGCAAATTCTCCGTTATTTTGATCCCCTATAGTTAAGGAATCACAATCGGTGTTGGTTCCATACTTTTAGCCATTTGTAACTCAACAAGAGCAAGGGATTCACGCTTGCATGATTGTAGATATTCCGTCTGTGACACACCTTCTGGTGGTTTTTTACAAAATTCATATGTTACTCGTGTCCTCCCCTACCCCCAAATGTTGATTCTGGCGGTAGAACGTCGTACAACTTTTTTAATCTCCACGGCCTGGCATTAGAACTTAATATATTATTTCCCTCTAAGGTAAAGTCTATCGAGTCGTCTTGTAAATCACTTAAAAAACCATGGGGGATTAATACCAACTCCCCTTCCAGCACACCGTTGTCCCGGTTTAGGTAACCACTAAACATACTTGAAATTGCAGGACCTGGATCTCTATCAAGTCCGAACCACCAGACATGGCCGTTATACTCTCTAATATAATACGTTCCATCATTAAGATCGCTCCAAACACCAGTCAAATTGGTTTGGAAAGTTGATTGGATAACATCGATAGCATATACAGGGTGAATCTCCACGTTATGGACATCAGGATCATCTTCATGAAATCGATCAAAGAATCCATGGCCATCCAGAATCATAGGGCCTGTTATTCTCAACTTAGTTCCTTCGGAAACATTCGTCCTTGGATGAAGATGGAATCCTGCAATCTCAAACACCCCACGTTGATAAGGATCTTCGGAAGGGAAAACTGCTAATTGACCATTAATTGAACGTCCATTGATTCGAACACTGTTTACCCTTTTTTCCTGCCATCCCCTCAATAGGGGAGGACTGTCATAATGATCGTTATCTCCGCATTCTGCAGCCCTTCCATACATTACCGTTTCAACACCTATTATATAATTTCCATCCTCTAATTTATTTTTTATATCCATTGGATTTATGTCATTACTCCACCCCCCGCCGATCCAGAAGTTATCATTTGGTCTTTCTATTATCTGTACTTTAAAGTCAAGATCCCCGTCCGGTGGATCATCTCCGCCCCATCCTGCAACTCCACGAGGCCACCATGGTGCACAAATAAAATTTTCGTAACTAACAGAAGAGAAATTATTCGGGTCAACTGGGTAATTAACATGTGGTGCGTCTAAAACCTCCGCATAAAGTACCACTTGGTCCCGACATAATTTCAAATGATCTTCCATGCTGCCCCCATCATTTCTTCGAACCTTTTCGAATAACCAGGAAGTATCGCTGCTATTGATGTAGGAAGACACGTTAACTGATGAGGCTAGTTTATTCAAAACTCTCGCACCGAACCCACCGGTCGCTTTTGTAACCCTAAGTTGAATTCCTGGTGTTCTCAGATCTGTATTGAGTGTGATATCAAAAGCTAAAGAACCTCCCCTCAATACATTGCCACGAGGAACATCCATCCAATCTCCAGAAACTCGTATGTTATTGAAAACGGCGCCACGGAATACGTTTGTAAATGATAGTCCACGGTCTCCACTCATACCAACCCAGCAAAGAACGTAGTGAACATATTTAAAAAAATAAATACCTCCATCATCTGCTGTCCAGTATCCAGTTAATTCGTCTAAATTGATAGAAGTAGTGGGATCCCTAAAGAAAGTATTGATCCCCCATTGTGGATTCCAAAAAATTGTCCCTCCCTCGAAATTTTGAACGCGACCTATATCATCCAAAAAAGGTATCTCATTACTCAAGGGATTTCCTAAACGACCTTGGGAGCCCCCCTGCCTATTCCATTCCTCCCCTATCGCGCCAAATACTGAATATGTATCAGACATTGAAATCACCACTCCTTTGCTTCTAAACAATTATTCGCATAAGATGGCTTTTTTATTCTCCTGAAAATTGGAGATGTTGAATTCCGCTGCCACAATCGATTTTCTCGTACGTAGGTAAGGTCATAATCATGTTGGACTTCGAATTTCTGATGTTTTGGTCGTAATTTCAGGAAAATATATTTCAAAATTAGCAAATGAACACAGGTATGATAAAAATAATCCAGAAAAAAGAAAACTTTTGCCTAATGATTGGTTTCAATTAGATGAAAAGCAATTTGATTTATTGAAAAAGATGAAGAAGTTTTTTTTCCCTAATGATTCAATCTATTGTTTTATAGTTGATACATATTTTGATGATCACTTCTTTTTGAAACCTATTTTAGGTATATAAGTTCTTATGAGTCTTTTAATGATTATAAAAAACATTTGGAAACACATGTACAAAAACATTTTAAATTTTTAGATAGGAATCTTAAATCTAAATGGATTACAGCAATTGAAAACGAAGAGGAATAAGAAAGGTAAATGGGAGCATGATTTCTGGTATTGAAGCTGGAATTATCCGTCCTCTATGATCAAACTAGTACCAGGGTTATTTTATAATAAATTATACAATTGAAGAATTAGCAGATAATGTGTATCACCATAAAACAAAACAATATTTCGAGCAAGTTTTGAAACTTTATTCAAAATGAATCCTTTTCTTTTGCTGTAAAATACAAAGAGCTTTCTTCGCCTTGTTTGTTAATCCATTAAAAAAACTTGCGGGATAATAAGCAAGTACTTAATAAAAGGATCAATAAATTAAGAGGGATTATATTTTATTTGAAATTTTTAAGGCCAAACTTCAACGCTAGAGTGTATTTCTTATGTACATTTTTATAGCATCTTAGACAGTTGGTGTTTGATTATCAAGCATTACCCTTATATCTCCAACAGTATCAATGTGAAGTTTCTCTTCCTTTAAAGTTTCATTAAATTGTATATGTTCTTCTATTTTTTTCTTGCAAATTTCGACATCCTCAAAGATTATTGGGTGTTTCGTTACCTCAATACGTTCTTCACTTAAAGGAATATGTATCATTTCAACTTTTGTATCCGTGGTACTTTCGTGATTTAATATCTTTTTCTCAATAATTAATTCTTCATGGGTTACTGGAACCAAAATTTGCTTTTCTACGGTATAAGTCTTCTTATATACATTAACTTTTGCTGTTTCAATAATTTTTTTACTTACCTGAAATTCTTCCTTATGTAATTCAAGCCTTATTTCCTCGTGATGATCATGTGTTGAATTCTGCTTATTATCCAACTTTAATGCCCCCCGAAAAAAATGGTGAAAACACCTTTTCATTAAGTTATGAAAAGGTGTTTTTGATTTTACCTGTTATTTATATCTTCAAAGCCTGAACCATCGGTAATAATATCTACACTTCCAGTTGTATTAACATGTGCCTCTTCGTGTTTAAGAGTTTCTTGAACTTGCTGAGTTTCCTGAACTTGACGTTTAGAGGCGGAAATCTCCTCAGTAGTTACGCTGTACTTGTTTACCTCAACTTGTTCTTGGGTAACAGGAATATGAATAGTTTCCTCAGAGCTGATGGTTTCATCACTTCGCTCATTATTAATTGGTGTTCTCTTAATAACAACTTCCTCATGCATTACAGGAACATCCACGGTTTTTTGTTCTTCAACAACATCTTTAGATAGGACCACTTCTCCAGCATCGACATTATTTTTTGTAATATCTAACTCTTCTTTATGAAGTTGTAATGTACCGCTTGTTTGATTATCTTGGATTTTTGATTCAGTATCACTTTCTTGATTTCTCGATTTTTCATCACTAAATAAACCTAAAAAGTCACCCATAAAAATCCCCCTCACAAGTTAATTTAACTAGCCTTTTTTATAATGTACCCTTGAGGGATATTTATTCTTAAAAAAATATGTTAAAAAGTTTATTTGGATTCATAAAATTATAAATTGAGCATTTTATTAAAGGGACTTTTAAGTTTAAAAAATTTTGAGTCAAACACGATATTAAGGGGAATCGAATTTTTATTCCTCTTATTGAATTAACCTTCCAGATTAGTTCAACAAAAAAAAGTCGCCAAATGGATTCTAGAACTTCAACAAAAGCACCCGTTTGTTTAAGTGTAATCCTTCACAAACTTGGCTTAAATATGATTTGCTCTTCCCATTTTATTTCCGTCTGAAAAATAAATCAAATATTTTTGATAAAGTGGTTGACACAAGAATTGGGAATAGCATAAATAATAAAACAATTTCCCGAGGAGAGTGATTCTTTTTTTATGGCAAAAAGACGATACGGCTGCACTCCTTGAAATGAAGAACGCGTTAGTATGAAATCGAACAGTCTGGAATATTGGATATAAGCATAAAACAGGCATTGCCTGTTTTTTATTTTAATTAGTGTAACTTATAGAACTTTTTTACCCAAATTTATAAAAAATTGGTTATACTTACATTGGAGGTAAAGAAGTATGAAAAAAATATCCCTCATGAACAAAGGAGAACTAAAAATGAGAAAACTCGTTCTATTTCTGCACGCATCGCTTGACGGTTTTGTAGAAGGTCCGAACGGTGAAATGGACATCGGCTGGGTTTCCTACGATGCTGACTTGGAGAAACACGCGAAAGAAATTCTGAGTACTGCCGATACTGTCATATGGGGACGTGGGACTTATCAGATGATGCACAGTTACTGGACATCTGTGCCTTCGAACCCCTCAGCTTCGCAGCATGAACGGAATCATGCCGAGTGGATCGAAAAGACAGCCAAAATCGTTTTTTCCACGACGCTGGAGAAAGTCGAATGGAACAATTCCAGACTGGTGAAAGAAGATGTCGAGGAAGAGATCAAGAACCTCAAACAGCAGCCAGGCAAGGATATGGTTATCCTCGGCAGTCCTAGGTTAGCACACTACCTTATGCAGCTTGATTTAATAGATGAGTATAAAATTACGGTTTCTCCCGTCCTGATCGGCAGCGGGTTGCCGTTATTCCAAGGTCACAAGGAGAAGATCAATCTTAAACTTATCGAAAACAAGACATTTGATTCTGGAGCCATAGCCCTCGTTTACCAGACGGTGAGATGACCTTGTCTCCTAAAGCAGATTACGTCAGATACGAGAGCATTCCTGTAGATCGTTAAATATCAGGTTTGAAAAAAATAAAGCCCCTCAGTAAGATATGAGTATAGACACCACTCTAACTCACAACTTTAGGAGGAACCCTACCATGAAGTTAGCTTGCCTAACTCTTACAAGTATAGTGAGACTAACAGCAAGCTATTTTACATTTTCTAATTGGTGTATAATAGTGTGAAGAAATTTTATACTAACGGAGGGTATGAAATGAAGATTTTGTTTGATGAAACATACACTTCAAAAGACGGAAAGCTTACAAGCAGGAATATTTGGTATGGATATGCTGATATATCTGTTGATGGTCATCATGGAAAAACCATTAAGCTTAATGAAGATTTTATGGATCAATTATGCGAATTAATAAAAAATGACTTATCTAAGAATGCAGCAAATGCGCCTACTCAAACTAACTGGTATTTCTATGGAAGTGCTGTAACTAAGGACGCTATTGGAGACAATATCCGTCCGACAATTATGGTTCGTGAGAGATCTGACGAGTTTATAACTAATTTTAATATCAGTGACCATGATTTTGCTGTAAATATTGATGCTATTCTGTTGTTTAAAGCGGATTTTGAAAAACGTTTAGCGAGTCATTGATGAGTAATATAAGTATAACCATATTCAAACTATTTGAGGGGATGATTCCATAATGAATTCATTCTCCTTTTTCATGTGGTGGGAGTCTTTTTGTGTGGAGGAAAAGGACATTTAATAATACAGATTGTGAATAATTACACTTAAA
>Ga0213828_1003202_pt1 | contig 11029 bp, 10 predicted proteins | sample MC6MC0897MG_FD_180664 | JGI IMG/M metagenome (GOLD analysis project Ga0213828, IMG submission 180664) | Enriched soil aggregate microbial communities from Iowa State University, Ames, United States - MC6-MC0897-MG | ecosystem: Environmental > Terrestrial > Soil > Unclassified | place: USA: Iowa...
GCCGATGGCGAGCCCGTACCCGACTTCGCTTACAAGATCACCACCGCGTCGGGCAAGGTAATCCGCGGTGTCACCAATGAGCGCGGACTGACTCAAAGAGTGTCGACCCGCGCGAGCGAACTGCTGCATCTGGAGCCTGACGACCTGGCCTGAGCAGGAAAAACCAGTGGCTGAATTCACCTGAAGGGAGTTGTAACCAGCATGGCGCAGGCAATCCTCAACAATAACCGGGCTCCCTCGAACCGACAGGGTGGCAGTACGCATCCGGCGGTCGTTGTCACCAAATACACCAAACGGGCTGACGAAAACGGTTGGCTGAGTGTCAAACTCGAGCCTAAGGGCACACTTGTCGCCCTCTGCGAATACACCAAAGTGACCTTCACCAAGGAATCCGGTGGTCGGACCTACTTCCGCATCGCCGACGGCAATTCTGAGTTTGTCGGGCAGACGGCCAGCCTGAAAACCGAAAATGCCTTGAAGTACCTGATGGACACCCCGCCCACAGCGCCGGCCACCGTCAAGGTCAAGTACACCGGAGCACCGGCCCATGCGATATCGGAGTTCAAAGGCAAACTCCTGCAGCAATGGGCACAGGTCAGCTTCAATGGAAAAACGGCGAAGGTGACGCTGAACAGCCAGTGGGGCGGCGAATTTACCCCGATCCCTCCCGGACGCCACCGGATCATGGCCCCTGACCGCTCCCACGGAAATATCTCCACGGATGGCTACAAGGCACAAGGTAATCTGCATTGCACCGACGTCTGGTTTCCAATCGAACTGCAAGGCACAAAAGGCAACAGCAGCCGTTACATCCATGTCGGTCATTTGTCCGACGGCTGTGTAACCTTTTATGAGCTGATCAAATGGAACGATGTTTACGACTACCTGATCTGCCGGCGAGTCAAAGGTGAAGGCGGGAAATATGTCGGTGAATTGCTGGTGGAGAAATAATTGAAACGGTTGCTACTTATCCGATTGATACCCGCGCTGTTGCTGGTCATTGCCAACAGCGCCAGTGCCGACTTTGGCTGTGATGACTTTCTGTCGAAGCTCGCAGACAAGCCATCGTTTGTTGAATTCAAAGGCTGCACACAGGCGCTTGACCGCATGGGCCAGCCATTTTCCGCCAGCTATGAAGTATCCGGGGCCAATGCTTCGAAAGCCGAACAGTTCCTTGAACAGCACTTCGGGATTTCGCCGATCACGCGCGCCTGTTGTGTCTGGGACTCGACCCAAAATGGTTTCAGAGATCCAGCAACAGGCATCAACTACCTGATCAGCATTGGCTCAGAGGAAACAGAGGTCAGACAACGGGAGTCGTGGGCGAAGATCAATCGCTTCACGATCCAGGTCGATGCCTACGCTGAGGATCCCTGACCAGGCTGGATAAGGCGTCCGAGCACCGGCCTCAACAACTCTGGGCGCGCGACCCGTATCCCGAACTCAACCTCAAGCAGGCCGAGTAGATCTTCTACATCCGCGACCTCACGCCGCTCGCTTTCGGCGCCCATTCGATGCACAGCGAAGCTGCCGTTGTTCAGCGTCTTGCGCCAGCCCTCACCGGTACGCGCAACCATAAGACGGTTGGCGAACGGTGATTGCGGATGCGTCGAGACATACCAGTTGCCAATGGTGTAATCGATGTCTTCCTGGCGTTGCAGATCGAACAGGTACATCGATCGCCATTCCCCCGCCATCTTGGCACGCAGCATGTAGCCGTCGGGCTGTTTTTCAATGCGATAAGGTTCGTGTGGCGTTGGTTGCTCCGCTTCGGTGTCGAGGAGCAGCGGTGCAGTCGGCACCATGCCACCGAAGCCGACATCGGTGATGTAGCGCACATCGTCGATGGTCACCAGACTCAAGCGGTGCGTGCGCGCCGTCCAACTGCCTTCCGGCTGATTCATCACTACACGCCCGCTGATAGCGCGTGCGTCGAAGCCCAGTTCAAGCAACAAGGCAAAAAACAGATTGTTCAGCTCATAGCAGTAGCCACCGCGACCACCGAGCAGGACTTTTTCTTCAATGGACGGCAGATCTATCAGTACCGGCGCCCCGGTGATCGTCGCCAGGTTCTCGAAAGCAAACACGCCGGTGTGGCGCAGTTGCAATAATCGCAAGCTCTCCAGCGTGGGCGCCGGCGGGGCATCAAACCCGAGGCGTTGCAGGTACAGCTTCAGATTCGTCAGGCGTGGCTCACTCATTGCTCGATCCTTATGCATGGGGCCGCAGGTCACTGCGTTGATGGTCGCCATGTATACGGGATCGGGCACTGTTTTCGACAATTGATTTCGCCAATCGCCCGCTAGCGTTTCTTGCGCGAGCCGATACGAATCCACGTCGGCGCATGATCACTGGCGTGCGGTTCGTTGCGCACCCAGGCGTCTACGCCGGCCTCATGCAGATAAGGACTCAGCGCCGGATTGAGCAGCAGATGATCGATGCGCAGGCCGGAATTGGTTTGCCAGTGTTGGCGGAAGTAATCCCAAAACGTGTAGAGGCGATCCTCGGGATACAGATGCCGCAGCGAATCGGTCCAGCCCTGATCGAGCAAGCGCTGATAACACTCGCGACTCTCCGGTTGCAATAACGCATCCTTGAGCCAGGAACGGGTGTTGTAGATGTCCATGTCGGTGGGCACGACGTTGTAGTCACCCGCCAGCACCACCGGGTGATCGCTGCTTTGCAGGTCCTTCGCGTAGCTGATCAGCCGTTCGAACCAGGCCAGTTTGTAATCGAATTTCGGTCCCGGTTGCGGATTGCCGTTGGGCAGGTACAGGCACCCGACCAGAACGCCGTGCACCGCCGCTTCCAGATAACGGCTGTGCTTGTCATCCGGATCGCCGGGCAAACCGCGACGACTTTCCAGCGGTTGCGCGTCGCGGGCGAGAATCGCCACGCCGTTCCATGCCGCCTGCCCCTGCCATATCGCACCATAACCGGCGGCTTCCAGTTCGGCGGCGGGGAACGACGTGTCGACGGATTTGAGTTCTTGCAGGCAGGCGATGTCCGGTTGTTCGCGCTTGAGCCAATCCAGCAGATTTGGCAGACGCGCGCGTAAACCGTTGACGTTGTAGGTGGCGATCCGCAGGTTTTTCATCGGCGCAGGCTCCTGCCCGTGGGCTGTGAAAATTGTGACCTCGTGAACATCGTGGCGGTTGCATCGGATCCGCCCGGTACGGCGTAATAGGCGCTCGCCTTTCGCCCGCACTGCCGAGACCTGATCGCTATGAAAACCACGCTGCAAGGTCAGCGCATTCTTCTGCGCCCGCTTGAGTATGCCGATGCCGCCGCCCTGCTCCACGCGGCCGCCGACGGCGAGCTGTGGAATCTCACCGTCACGGTTGTGCCTTCAGCAAGCACCGTCGACAGCTACCTGACAAAAGCCCTCGATGGCCGTGACGCCGGTACCGTGATGCCGTTTGTCATTGTCTTGAAAGACACGGGGGAAGTGATCGGTTCAACACGTTTCTGGAAGATCGACCCGCTCAATCGCAAGCTGGAAATCGGCAGCAGCTGGATCTCCGCGAGTTGGCAGAAATCCTTCGTCAACACCGAAGCCAAGTACCTGATGCTGTGTCACGCCTTCGAAGTGCTCGATTGCGTGCGCGTGCAGTTCACCACCGACGAGACCAACCAGAAGTCGCGCAACGCGATTCTGCGCCTTGGCGCGCAACAGGAAGGTATCGTCCGCCACGAACGGATCATGCCGGACGGGCGCAAGCGCAATTCGGTGCGCTTCAGCATCATCGACGACGAGTGGCTGCAGGTACGCCAACAACTGGAACAGAAACTCGCCGGCTACGCATAAGGCTCAGGCGCGATTGCGCAGCCATTGCAGGAAGCCTTTTTTCGGTGCGACCACCGGCGTTTCCTCGGTCAGCGATTGCGCCTTGTGCAGGCGATAATCGAGCAAGGCTTGCATCGCATCGTTGATGTCGTGGCGGGCATCGAGGCACGGCTTGAGGTAGGACTTTTCAATGCGGTACAGCACGCAAAAGGTTTTCGCCGAAAAGTCCGCAGGCAGCGAGGTATCGGACAGAATCCCCGCCTCGCCAATCACTTCCCCCGGCCCCATGCGCCCGGATTCGAACGGCGTACCGTGGCGTTTCAACGTCACCGAAACCACGCCGGACTCAATAATGAACAGGTGATCGCTGACCTCGCCGCCCGCAAGAATGACTTCACCGGCGCGGAAGGTTTGCTGGCTCATGTTCTGGCTGAAGGTGTCTTTCTCCTCCTGGCGCAAGGTCGAGAAGATTGGCGAACTGTCGAGCAGCGCCCGAGGCCGCGACAGGTTGGTCGGAGCAGTGCTTTCATCGCTCGACAGCAGATTGACCCCAGACGCCTGCAAGTGCCGATAGGCCAGATCGAACAGCTGATTGCGCACCACGCGCTTCTCACCCATCGAAGCGACGAAACCGCTGATCTCGTATTCCGCGCCACTGCTGCCGGAGCTTTTCAGTGCCACGCTCGGTGCAGGTGTATCGAGCAACTGGCGGCAGCCCTGCATCGCCCGCTCCAGCGCATCGATTACCGAGCTGGGCCGGGCATGCGGGCTGACCTGCACGCTGACCGCGACGCCGAACATATTGCTCGGCCGGCTGAAGTTGATGATCTTGGCCTTGGCCGCCAGCGAGTTGGGGATCACCGCCATGCTGCCCTGACTGGTCTGCAGGCGAGTGGCGCGCCAATCGATATCGGTGACTCGGCCTTCGGTGCCGTCGATGGAAATCCAGTCATCCAGTTGATACGGCTTGGTGGTGTTGAGGACGATCCCGGAAAACACATCGCTGAGCGTGCTCTGCAAAGCCAGACCGACGATGATTGCCAGCGCACCGGACGTCGCCAGCACACCTTTGACCGGCAGATCCAGCACGTAGGCCAGCGCAGCAATAATCGCGATAAGGAAAATCACCGCGCCGAGCAAGTCCTGCAACAGCCGCCCGGTGTGGCCGACTCGCTGCATCATTACCGCGCCGATCAACACCGTCAGGGTGCGCGCACCGAACAACCACCAGCCAATCTGCAACCCGGTCGCCGCCAGATGCAGCGGCACGTTGTCGGCCCACGGTGCGGGCTCCATCGGGTTGAGACCTTCGTTGAACAGCAGCACGCTGAACAAAGTGAAAATCAGCACCCGCACCAGCAGTTTCCACTCACTGCCATGGGAACTGATCAGACGCCACAGGCCCAGATCGAGGAGGATCAGGATCAACGCGCAGAACAACGGGTGTTCAGTGAGCAGAGACAGCATCAAACAACTCCGACGGGGGCCAATCGCGAGAAGATCGCACAGATTGGGCAAGTGTAGGAGCAATTGATTTCAGAGCATGAACACCCGCGCCAAAACACCGCAAAACCCATGTAGGAGTGAGCCTGCTCGCGATGGCGGGCTATCAGTCGAAATCTCTTTGACCCACCGCTATCGCGAGCAGGCTCACTCCTACAGGTATTGCGTAAGGCTTGGGTTATTTGCCGTTGGTCAGGCTGTTGTAGCTGGTGAACAGGTTGCGGTAATCCGGGATGTGATTGGAGAACAGCGTGCCCAGCCCTTCGATGTCGTTGCGCCAGTCGCGGTGCAGCTCGCAGGCCAGCCCGAACCAGGTCATCAATTGCGCGCCAGCGCTGGACATACGATTCCACGCCGACTCGCGGGTCAGTTCGTTGAACGTACCGGACGCATCCGTCACCACGAACACATCAAAGCCCTCTTCCAGCGCCGACAACGCCGGGAACGCCACGCAGACTTCGGTCACCACACCAGCAATGATCAACTGCTTCTTGCCAGTCGCCTTGATCGCCTTGACGAAGTCTTCGTTGTCCCAGGCGTTGATCTGCCCCGGACGAGCGATGTACGGCGCATCGGGAAACAGTGCCTTGAGTTCCGGCACCAGCGGACCATTGGGGCCGGTTTCAAAACTGGTGGTGAGGATCGTCGGCAGCTTGAAGTACTTGGCCAGATCGGCCAGTGCCAGCACGTTGTTCTTGAACTTGTCCGGATCAATATCGCGTACCAGCGACAGCAGCCCGGCCTGGTGGTCGACCAGCAGCACTGCGGCGTTGTTCTTGTCCAGACGTTTGTATTGAGTGGTCATTGCAGTAATCCTCGCGGGTGGTAGAGGCCAACCGATGGTCGGCCTCAGGAGACTCGATCAGCGCTGGGAATCCAGCACTTCGTGTTCGTTCGCGACTTGCTGAGCCTTGAGGTAGCTCTCGATCAGCAATTGATAATGCGGCATGGCCTGGGCGTAGACCGCCGCCCACTGTTCGGCATCGGGACGGTTCCACGAGCCTTGCAGCTCGGAAAGCGTAGCCATGATGTCGATCGGCACCACCCCGGCCTGGGCCAAACGGGCAACTGTCAGATCAGTGGCCAGTTTCGAGTGATTGCCGGACGCGTCGACCACGGCAAAAACCTTGTAGCCTTCGTGCACGGCGGCGATCGACGGGAACGCCAAGCAGACGCTGGTGAGGGTGCCGGCAATCACCAGGGTTTTCTTCCCGGTGGCTTTGACCGCTGCGTGAAATTCCGGATTGTCCCAGGCATTGATCTCGCCTTTGCGTGCCACGTATTGCGCATGCGGCGCGGCTTCGTGAATTTCCGGAATCAACGGCCCGTTCGGCCCCTGCGGTACAGAGGCGGTGGTGATTACCGGCATCTTCAACAGGGTCGCGGCTTTGGCCAGTGCGATGGCATTGGCGCGCAGTTGCGGCACGTCCATGTCTTTGACGATCTGGAACAGACCGCTCTGGTGGTCGATCAGCAGCATCGCTGCGTCGCTGGCATCGATGGTCGGTTTCTGGCCGTCGAAGTTCGCTGCATTGACAATGTTCATGTGCGTTTCCTCTTTTCTATAGGCAACAGCCATCCCTGGCCTGCGAACCGGCCTACGCATCCTGTGTAGAGCGGAGTGGTGGTGCGTTAAGCGTGCATCTGGCCGAAGCGGCCGGACTGGAAGTCGGCGAACGCCTGGTGGATTTCCTGCTCGGTGTTCATCACGAACGGACCGTGGCCGACGATCGGTTCGTCGATCGGCTCGCCGCTGAGCAACAACACCACCGCGTCCTGGCTGGCTTCGAGAGTCAGTTGCTGGCCGTCACGTTCGAACAGCGCCAACTGCCCTTCGCGCACCGCTTCCACACCGTTGACCTGCACCGAGCCTTTCAACACCACCAGCGCCGTGTTGCGGCCTTCATGCAGATCCAGCGTCAGCAATTTGCCGGCGTTGAGGCGCAGATCCCACACGTCGATCGGCGTGAAGGTACGCGACGGGCCGGTGTGGCCATCGAACTCACCGGCAATCAGGCGCAGGCTACCGGCGTTGTCCTTGAGCACGATGCTCGGGATGTCGCTGTCGAGAATGGTCTGGTAGCCCGGCGCGGCCATTTTGTCCTTGGCCGGCAGGTTGACCCACAGCTGGACCATTTCCAGTTTGCCGCCGGTTTTGGCGAAGTTTTCCGAATGGAACTCCTCGTGGAGGATTCCGGAAGCGGCCGTCATCCACTGCACATCGCCCGGGCCGATCACGCCGCCGCTGCCGGTCGAGTCGCGGTGCTGCACTTCGCCTTCATAAACGATAGTCACGGTTTCGAAACCACGGTGCGGATGCTGACCAACGCCACGCCGCTCGGTGGTCGGGGTGAAATCGGCGGGACCAGCATGATCGAGCAGCAGGAACGGGCTGATGTGTTTGCCCAGGTTGTCGTAGGAAAACAGCGTGCGAACCGGGAAACCATCGCCGACCCAATGGCCGCGTGGGCTGGTGTAGATACCGATGATGTTTTTCATGGTTGTCTCCGATTTGGGTAAGTGATGCGATGGATCAAGCTTAAATCCATGCCCATTAATGCACTAGACTGCAAAAATCAGCCTTAGCGTTCTATATGGAGAACGATGGTGGAAGACCTCAACACCCTCTACTACTTCACCCAAGTGGTCGAACATCATGGTTTCGCTGCCGCCGGGCGGGCGCTGGACATGCCCAAATCAAAACTCAGCCGGCGGATTTCCGAACTGGAAGAACGCCTCGGCGTGCGCTTGCTGCATCGCACCAGCCGTCATTGTTCATTGACCGAAATCGGCCAGGCCTATTACCAACGCTGCCTTGCGATGCGCGTCGAGGCCGAAAGCGCCGCCGAGCTGATCGAACGCAATCGCTCCGAACCGCAAGGCCTGGTGCGCCTGAGTTGTCCGACGGCGCTGCTCAACTCCTGGGTCGGGCCGATGCTCACGCGCTACATGCTCAAATATCCGTTAGTGGAGTTGTTTATCGAGAGCACCAACCGCCGTGTTGATCTGCTGCACGAAGGGTTCGACATCGCGCTGCGGGTGCGTTTTCCGCCGCTGGAAAACACCGACATGGTCATGAAAGTGCTCGGCAACAGTACGCAATCAGTGGTCGGCAGCCCGGTATTTGTCGAACGTCTGTCGTCACCGCCCTCGCCCGCCGACCTCAATGGTTTGCCGAGCCTGCATTGGGGCGCCGCGCAGCGCGAGTATCAGTGGGAGCTGCTCGGGCCGAATGACAACACGGCGCTGATTCGGCATACGCCGCGAATGGTTACCGATGATTTGATTGCCTTGCGCCAGGCGGTGATTGCCGGCGTTGGCGTGGCGCATCTGCCGAGCGTAGTCGTGCGAGAGGACATTGCCGCCGGACGCGTCGTCGAGCTGATTCCGGGTTGGGCGCCCAAGTGCGGGGTGGTGCATGCGATTTTCCCATCGCGGCGCGGGTTGTTGCCGTCGGTACGCACATTGATTGATTTTCTCGGGGAGGAGTTCGCGCACAGCGACATTGCCTGAATCGGTGGTGCGCCCTTCGCGAGCAAGCTCGCTGCCACAAGAGCACGCATTCCAATGTGGGAGCGAGCTTGCTCGCGAAGAGGCCAGCCCGGACAACACAAATCCTGGAAATGATTCATGACTTCTGATCAACAGTGCTTTGTCCCGTCAGCGGTTTTTCTCAACCATCCGGATGCGGATACTCCTGGCCATTCCCACTGCAAACCCTGGAGTCCTTCATGTCTGTTCCCGCTTTCGGCCTTGGTACATTTCGCCTGCAAGGCCAGGTGGTCATCGATTCGGTCAGTACCGCTCTGGAACTCGGCTACCGGGTCATCGACACCGCGCAAATCTACGAAAACGAAGCCGATGTCGGCGTGGCCATTGTGGCCAGCGGTATCCCGCGCGAAGAGCTGTTCATCACCAGCAAGATCTGGATTGCCAACTTCGCCAGGGAGCGTCTGATCGCCAGTCTCAAAGAGAGCCTGGAGAAGCTGCAGACCGACTACCTCGACCTGACGCTCATCCACTGGCCATCGCCGGACGACCAAGTGCCGGTCGAAGAATTCATGGGCGCATTGCTGGAAGCCAAGCGTCTGGGCCTGACCCGGCAGATCGGCATTTCGAACTTCACCATCGACCTGATGAAACAGGCCATTGCGGCCGTCGGTGCCGAAAACATCGCGACCCACCAGATCGAACTGCATCCGTACCTGCAAAACCGCCAAGTGGTCGAGTTCGCCCGCAGCCAGGGCATTCACGTCACCTCGTACATGACCCTCGCTTACGGCGAAGTACTCAAGGACCCGCTGATCCAGCAGATCGCCGAGCGCCTGCAGGCCACCCCGGCGCAAGTCACTCTTGCCTGGGCGATGCAATCGGGTTATGCGGTGATTCCGTCATCGACCAAGCGCGCAAATCTGCTCAGCAACCGCGGCGCCACCGCACTCACGCTGAGCGATGCCGACATGATGCACATCGCCACGCTCGATCGTGGTTATCGCCTGACCAGTCCAACAGGCATTGCGCCACAGTGGGATTGAACCGTTAAGCTTCAAGACGCTGCGCGAGGCCGTGCAAGGCATCACGCAGCGTCTTGATCGCCATGACGACCGCCTCGGCTTCGGCCGCACGGCAGGCCTCTTCCAGATCAGTGCACGCTGACACCAGCCGCGCCGCGCCGACCATTTGCGCGCCCCCCTTGATGTGATGGGCTAACTCGCGCAGTCCGCCGCGGTCATGTTCATGGTTCATCTGATCGAGCTGTTGCAGATCGTTGTGCAGGCTGCTCAATACTTCTTCACGCAGGCGTCGGATCATCGAATGGTCATTGCCGGCCATCTGCTCCAGCGTACTCAGATCGAGTTCCTTCAGAGCGACCTCCTCGACCGACTGAACTTCACTTTCACAATGGCTGGCCCCCTTCAAGGCCTGCTGCAGATCGTGCAAGCGAATCGGTTTGAACAGGCACTCATCCATTCCGGCATCGAGGCAGCGAAGCTTCTCCTCCACCTGCGCGTTGGCGGTAAACCCGAGGATCAGGCAAGGTGCCCGAGCGCTCTGCGTTTCCTCATCACGAATGGCCCGTGCGAGCGCGTAGCCGTTACGCCGCGGCATGTTGCAGTCGGTGATCACCACATCGAACGCCTGTGCCCGCCAACGCTCCAGCCCGGCATGACCGTCCTCGGTGTCAACCGTGCGATGCCCCAGTTCACTCAACTGCCAGCACAACAACAAACGATTGACCGGATGATCGTCCACCACCAGAACGCTGAGTGAATGCCCTACCGCCTCCAATACTTGCGCGTGGGCCGGAACGTGTGACAACGCCTGCTGCAGTGGCATCTGGAGTCTGATTTCAACCCGAGTCCCGAGACCCGGTTCACTGTCGAGCCGCAATTCGCCGCCCATCATTTCGCACAGGCTGCGACTGATCACCAGGCCCAGACCGGAACCGCTGCGCGCCGATTGAACGTTATTGCTCGCCTGCACGAACGGACTGAACAGCCGTTGCCGGTCCTCATTGCTGATCCCGATCCCGCTGTCTTCGATGAGCACCTTCACCGCCAGTCGCTCGGCTGACGTTGGCGTCACAACCAGCCACAGACTCACTTCGCCATCTTCGGTGAACTTGATCGCGTTGCTCAGCAGGTTTGACAGCACCTGCTTGAAGCGCGTCGGATCAATCAATACATCGACGTCGCTATGAGCATCCAGTTCGATGTGCCACAGCAAGCGTTTCTGCCG
>Ga0213828_1003204_pt1 | contig 11021 bp, 12 predicted proteins | sample MC6MC0897MG_FD_180664 | JGI IMG/M metagenome (GOLD analysis project Ga0213828, IMG submission 180664) | Enriched soil aggregate microbial communities from Iowa State University, Ames, United States - MC6-MC0897-MG | ecosystem: Environmental > Terrestrial > Soil > Unclassified | place: USA: Iowa...
GCTTCAAAAGCCGCATCACCCGCCTGAACGGCCTCAAGGCCGGGGTTTCCAGCGGCGACCGGCGCAACCCGGCCTGCACCCGGGTGGTGTGGGAGTACCTGGGCGAGGAGATCAATCGCATCAATGCCTATCGTCAGGTAAAGCTGTACCGGCCGGATGACCCACGTATAGATGATGATGTGCGTGAGCGGTTGAGTGTGGGGCCGTTGCGCAACAGCTTGTTTGAGATTGAATAGATTGAGTGTCTGTATGGGTCTTGTTGCCGGGGCCTCACCTGTTGGGAAGTGGTGGTGCTCCCGGCTCAATGACTATTCAGAAAAGACTAAGTTGCCGTAACCAGTCCCCAGCCGGATGCCCCTTATCGAGTAAAAGCTTCAAGGACATCAAGCAGCAAACAGTGATCAGCAGTGGCTTGATTAGCCGTGGTCCGAAGTAGATAGCGCAACGTGCGCCGAGTTGGGCGCCAACAATGGCACAAAGCGCCATTGCCAGGGCTAAAGGCCAGATGATTGCGCCGCTAAAGGCAAAGACTGAAAGGGCGCCTAGGTTGCAGGATGCATTGAGCAATTTGCTGTTGCAGATCGCCTGCATAAGATGCTGACCCAAGAGTAAGGTGAAAGCGACCATGAAAAACGAACCCGTGCCTGGTCCAAAGATCCCGTCGTAGAAACCAATGACTGGCGCAACTGCCAGCGTGAAGCCCAGATACGACATCCTCTGCCGACGATCCTTGGTACCAAGCTTGGGGCTGAACGTAAAATAGCCGGCTACTGTAATTAGCAAGATGGGGACAATTGACTCGAGGAGCGCTTTATCGAGCATGCTGATCGACAACGCGCCTGTAACCCCCCCCCACGAACGACAAAGCGGCCATCGGCCAGCCAGTCCGCCACTGGATCATTCTCTTTCGGGCGAACGCCCACACTGCTGAAACACTTGCTGAAGAGGCCTGAAATTTATTGGTAGCCATTGCAGCCAATGGATCGACACCTGCAATGAAAAAAGCTGGTAACGTGAGTAATCCTCCGCCTCCTGCTATCGCATCAAAAAAACCGGCGAGCAAGGCGACAGAGGCCAGCACCAAGAGTATTGAAACTTCAATCTCCATTTTTCTTTCCCCGCCTTAGCCGCGTACGATCAATGGGTCTTGTTGTAAAATCACAGGCCGGGCATCAGGTGAGTACCCAAATAGTCGAACCAGCAGTCTGCGGTTGTCCTTGATGACGTCGCGGGCGTGAAGTGCCTGGCAATTATTGATCAATAGTGCGGAGTCGGGGCTTGGCAGAAAATCGTAGGGTTGCTCTTTGTCCAGCAAGTCTCGCAATGTTTGATAAGCCTGTCGTGTCGAATGGTTAGCTTCATCATGCAGTGAGTGCCTATAGCTGCTATATCGGAGGGTGAAATCGCCTCTAACATCGAACTGAAGAATCGAATTTGCGATCGTCGCCTGACTCTCATCCTTCACGAAGCAGTCGCTGCGGGTAAAGCAGAATGACTTGGAAGATAGCGCCAGTGCCTCAAGGCCGTTGAGCTTTGAGATCGCACTGCGCACGGGTATGAGTTTGGCCGGTTCCTGTAATGGATTCCATCTTGCACTCAGGATCAATGCGCTTGGAGCAGGGGAATGCTCACCCTCGAACTGAACTGAGCAGTTGTAAGGAGGTTCAGTGTGTGGGCCCAGTTGAACGCCTGCATGGGAGCTCAGTTCGGCTTGATGCAGGTTGAGTTCATTCGGTAGCAATCGAACTCCGCCACCTTTGAAATTTCCAACAAGCCGTACTTGCATACCGCCATTGTCGATATCGAAAGCGAATGAGCGGTAGTCGACAAGGCTCAAAAGAATCTGGTTTCGTGAGGCCATATAGACGGTAACCGGATCGGTCTTCAAAATATCAATGTCTGCCAGGTCGCTCGGTACAGGGCCCACATTGGGAAATTTCATTGCAGCGAATTCAAGTGCTGCTGCTTTTCCGGAGGCAAATATTTCTAGCAAAGCAAGCTGTGCGTCATCCAGTGAATTCTTCAAGACTTTTGCCTGACAGGCCGATAGGGCAGCAGCTCCCGCGACATCTGGGCCGCCGACAGCGGCAGTTTGTCGTGATCCGTGATCAAGTATGCTGGCTTGCATTTTACTAAATGTGAGATGAAGGATCTCGGTTCCGGCCTTAGCGTTTACCCCTGCCATTTTTATTCTCCTTGTATGTAGGGAAAGGTGACTCTTCTTGTTAGGGCGGAGACTATTTAGCCAGAGACCTTTTACCGATGATGTAAGGTCGAGCCCTTGCGAGCTGTAGGGAATGTCTATGGGTGTGGTAGGAATCGTCTTGGGTGGGTAGTGCTGTCAGCCTCAGGGTTGGACTTCCCCGCCCGGAAACCGCAAAATGACCCCTTTCCTTCATCAACCTCTCGGATCTGCTGACTCTATGCGTATGCGCCTAATGCTGTTGGGTGGTGGCAATGCCCTCGGGCAAGCGCTGATTCGTCTTGGGGCCGAGGAGGACATTGCTTTCCTGGCGCCGCGCCCGCCCGAGAATGGCTGGACGCCGGCCAACCTCACCCAGTTGCTCGACGATCACCGCCCCGACGCCCTGGTCAACCTGGCCTATTACTTCGACTGGTTCCAGGCCGAGTCGGTCAGCGAGCAACGCCTGGCTCAACAGGAGCGGGCAGTGGAGCGGCTGGCAGAGCTGTGCCAGCACCACCAGATCACCCTGGTGCAACCTTCCAGCTACCGGGTATTCGATGGTTCGCGGGCAACGGCCTACAGCGAAAAGGACGAGCCCGTGCCGCTGGGGCTGCGTGGCCAGGCCTTGTGGCGCATCGAGCAGAGTGTGCGCGCGACCTGCCCGCAGCACGTACTGCTGCGCTTCGGCTGGTTGCTCGACGAGAGCATCGACGGCTCGCTGGGCCGCTTCCTGACCCGTGCAGAGCAGCCGCAAGAGCTGCTGCTGGCCGATGACCGGCGTGGCAACCCGACACCGGTCGACGATGCCGCACGGGTGATTCTGTCGGTGCTCAAGCAGCTCGATTGCAGTGCGCCGCTGTGGGGCACTTACCATTACGCCGGCAACGAGGCGACCACGCCGCTGGCGCTGGGCCAGGCTATCCTTACCGAAGCAGGCCAATACCGCCAACTGGCGGTGCAGGCGCCGACACCGCAGGCCCATGCCGCACGGCCGGATGCCAGCGAAGAACCGCAGCACGCGGTTCTGGCCTGCAAGAAAATCCTTCATACCTTCGGCATCAAGCCGCGCGCCTGGCGCGCCGGCCTGCCGCCTCTACTGGACCGGTTCTACCGCCATGGCTGACGCCCCCATCCTGATCACCGGCGGTGCCGGCTTCATTGGCTCCCACCTGTGCGATGCGTTGTTGGACAAAGGCTACGCCGTACGCATTCTCGACGATTTCTCAACCGGCCGGCGGAGCAACCTGCAGGTTGGCCACCCACGGCTGGAACTGATCGAAGGCGATGTCGCTGATGCCGGGCTGGTCACGCAGGCTGCAGCAGGCTGCAGTGCCGTGGTGCACCTGGCGGCGGTGGCCTCGGTGCAGGCCTCGGTCGAAGACCCGGTGCGTACCCACCAGAGCAACTTCATCGGTACCCTCAACGTGTGCGAAGCCATGCGCGTGCACGGTCTGCGCCGGGTGTTGTTCGCCTCCAGTGCGGCGGTGTACGGCAACAATGGCGAGGGTGAATCGATTGCCGAGGACACGCCCAAGGCGCCGCTGACCCCCTACGCCGTGGACAAGCTGGCCAGTGAGCAGTATCTGGACTTCTACCGCCGTCAGCATGGCCTGGAGCCGGTGGTGTTCCGTTTCTTCAATATCTTCGGGCCACGCCAGGACCCGTCCTCGCCGTATTCCGGGGTAATCAGCATCTTCTGCGAGCGCGCAGTGCAGGGCTTGCCGATCACCATCTTCGGCGATGGCGAGCAGACCCGCGACTTCCTCTACGTGGGCGACCTGGTGCAGGTGATGGTGCAGGCGCTGGAGCAGCCGCAGGTCGAGGAGGGGGCTGTGAACATCGGCCTCAACCAGGCCACCTCGCTGAACCAGTTGCTGGTGGCGCTGGAGAAGGTGGTGGGCAGCTTGCCGGCGATCACGCATGTGGCGGCGCGTGCCGGTGACATTCGCCATTCGCGGGCGGACAACCAGCGGTTGCTGGCGCGGTTCGAGTTTCCGCAGGCGACGCCGATGGTCGAGGGTCTGGCGCGGCTATTGGGTAAAGGCTGATTCCCTGGGGGCGCTTTGCGCCCCTATCGCGACGCAAGGCCGCTCCTACAACGACCGCGTAAAGCCAATGGACTTGCGGTCACTGTAGGAGCGGCCTTGTGTCGCGATGGGGTGCGCAGCAGCCCTAAAAATCACCCATGCCGCACAACCCTGCGCAGGCAATCCTCGGCCCCCAGTACCCGCCCATCCAAAGCTCGCACCTGCAAAGTATCGATAGCCTGCCCTTTGGCAGCCTCGAACAATTCAGAACGCGCTTCCCCCGCTTCAAACAGATACCGCTCCCCCCACTGCCTCAAGCCAACCACCACCGGAAACACCGACCGCCCTTTCTCGGTCAGCACATATTCCTTGTAGGCACTGCCATCCGACGCCGGCTGTGTGATCAGCAACCCGCTTTCCACCAGCAGCTTGAGCCGTGAGGCGAGGATGTTCTTCGCCAGCCCCAGGTTCTTCTGAAATTCACTGTACCGCCGCAGGCCGTCAAAGGCATCGCGCAGGATCATCAGTGCCCAGCGATCACCCAGCACCTCCAGCGCCCGGGCTACGGGGCACTGCGCATTGTTTTCATCGAGCATGGCTCAAACCTGTGTTGATTACCTGGTTGCAGATTAAAACCACATTTGCTAAATAGCCAGTGTGTGGTTTCAAAACGAAACCAGATTGACGAGAGCGGTCCTATGAAGCCTTCGCTGACACGCTCGATAACGCTGTTGCTTGCCACCACCAGCGCCATGGCCGTGGCGACGGTTTACTTCGCCCAGCCTCTGCTTGAGTCGATGGCTACCGACCTGGGAGTGGCGCAGCAGCAGATTGGCTGGGTGGTCGGCGCGACCCAGGCGGGCTACGCCGTGGGTCTGCTATTGATCGTGCCCCTGGGGGACCTGGTCGATCGCAAGCGCCTGTTGCTCTGGCAGTTGCTGTTCTCGGCGTTGGCGCTGGTCGGTGTCGGCGTGGCGCCGAACTGGGCAATGTTGCTGTTGGCGCTGGCCATCACCGGGTTGATGGCAGTCATGGTGCAGGTGATGGTGGCTCACGCCGCGAGCCTGGCCTCACCGGGCCAGCAAGGGCAGGCGGTAGGCACCGTCACCAGTGGTGTGGTGTTGGGCATTCTGCTGGCACGCCTGGTGTCGGGCGGGTTGGCTGATCTGGCCGGTTGGCGCAGTGTTTATCTGGTCGCCGCAGGGGTATTGATGTTGCTGGCCCTGGTGCTGTGGCGCAGCCTGCCCGGTGGGCGGCCGATGGGGCAGCGGCCGGGTTACCGGGCGCTGATCGTGGCCCAGTTCAGTTTGTACCGGCACGACAGGTTGCTGCGCCAGCGCGGCGTGTTCGGGGTGTTGATCTTCGCCGCGTTCAGTGTGCTGTGGAGTGCCATGGTCATGCCGCTCAGTGCTGCGCCGTTGCTGCTGAGCCATACCGAGATCGGCCTGTTCGGCCTGGCAGGTGTCGCGGGCACATTGGCGGCTTCGCGTGCCGGTCGCCTGGCAGACCAAGGGCAGGGGGAGCGCACCACCGGGCTGGCGCTGGCCTTGCTGACGCTGTCGTGGTTGCCCACGGCCTTTGTCGGGCATTCGCTGATGGCTTTCGTGCTGGGTGTGCTGATGCTGGACTTTGCCGTGCAGGCGGTGCATGTCACCAACCAAAGCCTGTTGCTGGCGGGGCGTGGTGAGATGGCCAGCCGCTTGATTGGCGCCTACATGTGTTGCTATTCGCTTGGCAGCGGGTTGGGGGCGGTGCTGGCGGGCTGGGTGTTTGCCCATTGGGGCTGGGCTGCGGTGTGCGGGCTTGGCATGGCCATCAGCGCGGCCGCGCTGGGTTACTGGCTATGGCTGCAACGCGCGAGGGCGGCCGAAGCCGCCCTGCAGTGTTCAGGTCAGAACTTGTAGCCAAGGCCGACCATGTACACCCACGGGTCGACGTCGACGTCGACCTTGGTCTTGCTATAGCCAAGCGCGGTCGGGCCGTTGACGCTGGCCTTGGTGTCGATGTCGACATACCAGACCGAGGCGTTGACCAGCAGGTTGTCGGTCAGCATGTAATCCATGCCCAGTTGGCCAGCAATACCTACCGAATCCTGCAGCTTGAGGTTGCTGAAGCCTTGTTGCTTGCGTGCGCTGCTCAGGTCTTCGTCAAAGAACAGGGTGTAGTTGATACCCACGCCGGCGTACGGCTGGAAGCGCGAATTTGGCTCCATCGGGTAGTACTGCAGCGACAGGGTCGGTGGCAGTTGCTTGATGTCGGCCAGCTTGCCGTCCAGCCCCCCGCCCAGGCCTTTTACGCCGACGGTGTGCTTGAACGGGGTGGCTGCCAGCAGCTCCAGGCCGATGTGGTCGGTGAGCATGTAGGCAAAGGTCAGGCCCAGCTGGGTGTCGCTGTCCAGGGTCGCCTTGGTGCCCGACACCTTGTTGCCGTCGAACTTCAGGTCGCCGCTGCTCTCGTTCGGGGCAGTGGTGATGGCGCCTGCGCGCAGGATCATGTCCCCCGCCTGATAGGCGTGGGCGGCAGGGGCGGCGAGCGCAAGGGCCACAAGCGAGGCGCCGAGCAAGGACTTGTTCATGGAAGCTCCCAAAGGACGTTATTAATCGAGTAGTCCAATGGTACGGAGGTGGTTAAACAGAAAGTTTGACCCAGCTCAAAGAAGCGTCTTCACGAATTCGAAACAGTTCTCATCTCAGCTCATAAACGTATATTTTCTCGGCTTCCATCTGGTAGCCGGCGTCGGCCAGTTCGCTGCTGGAGGCTCTAACCTGCATCTTTCCCTCGATCCAGTAGGGCTGGTAGAGGTCTTCGACGCGCACGCCCATCTCGCTGAAAATATGCACGATCTGGTTCGACGGTGGCGGCGGCACGTGGATGCACGCCCCGTAGTAAGGGACCAGCAGGAATTCGGTGGTGCGGCCTTCTTCGCTGACCTCCAGTGGCACGATGTAGCCCGGCAGCTTGACCTGCTGGCCGTCGAGGCCCTTCACCACTGGGGCATCCGGGGCTTGCTGGCGCGCGGGTGGGGCGGATTCGGCAGACAGGGCGTTGCTAAGCTGTGACATGTCGTGCAGCGGCGCCAGTTGTGGCGGGATGACCGGGGCGCCTTCGGGGATCAGGGCGGGCCAGTCCAGCTCCTTGGGTTCGGCGGCCCATAGCGGCATCGCTACCAGCAACAGCAGGGCCAGCAGCATGCGCATGGCCGGCCTCTTCGCGGGCATGCCCGCTCCCACAGGTCCTCTGCAAGGCCTGAGGCTAGTGGAGAACCCTGTGGGAGCGGGCGTGCCCGCGAAGCAGGCGGTGAGGTGTCTGATCATTACGCGCACTCAGAGGTGTATGGACAGGCCATCGGCCAGCGACTGCCGATAAGCCCGCCACGCCGGCACGCTGCCCATCAGCAACGCCGCCCCCAGGATGATAGCCAGCAAGGTCCATTCATGTGCGCTCGGCAAGGCCAGTGGCAGATACAGGCCATAGTTGGCCTGCACGAACCCCTGCGCCAGGGCAATCCCCGCATACAGCAAGCCAAGCCCGGCCACGATCCCGACCGCGGCCAGTGACAGCGCCTCCAGTACCAGCAGCCCCGCGATATGCCACGGCCTGGCCCCGACCGAACGCAAGATCGCCATCTCCCGGCGGCGCTCGTTGAGGCTGGTGAGAATAGCCGTCAGCATGCCGATCAGGCCGGTCAATACCACGAACAGCGACACCACGAACAACGCTTGTTCCGCTGTGCCCATCAGGCTCCACAGCTCTTGCAGGGCCACACCTGGCAGGATTGCCAACAAGGGCTCGCTGCGGTACTCGTTGATCTCGCGCTGCAGGCTGAAGGTCGCGATCTTGTTGTTCAGGCCCAGCATGAACGCGGTAATGGCGGCAGGTTGCAGGTCCATCGTGCGTGCCTGGTCTGCGCTGATGCGCCCGGCGCCTCGGGCCGGGACGCCGTTGTGCCAGTCGATATGGATGGCCTCCATACCGCCCAGGCCGATATGCAGGGTGCGGTCGACCGGTGTGCCGGTGCGCTTGAGCACACCGACCACGGTGAACGGCTTGTCGTCATGCTTGACCAGGCTGATGGCTGCCACGCCGTGGGCCAGCACCAGCTTGTCACCCAGTTTGTAGTGCAACGCCTCGGCCACTTCGGCGCCGAGCACCACCTCGAACGGGTCGCTGGCAAACTCACGCCCCTGGCTCAGTTCCAGATGCTGGCGGCGGCCGTACTGGTAATGGCTGAAGTAATCCGTCGTGGTGCCCATCACTCGGTAGCCGCGGTGCGAGTCGCCCAGCGAGATCGGGATCGCCCACTTCACGCGCGGGTCCTGTGCATAGTGCTGGAAGCTGTCCCAGCGGATGTTGTTGGTAGCGTTGCCAATGCGGAACACCGAATACAGCAGCAGGTTCACCGAACCGGAGCGGGCGCCGACGATCAGGTCGGTGCCGCTGATGGTGCTGGCGAAGCTGGCGCGCGCTTCTGTGCGAACACGTTCCACCGCCAGCAGCAGGCACACTGACAGGGCGATGGCGAAGGCGGTGAGAAAGGCGGTGAAGCGGCGGTTGGCCAGGCTGGCCAGGGCAAGGCGGAGCAGGTACATCAGGCCTCCCGGGGCTTGGCGGCGCGGTTGAGGTCGGCCAGGGAAAGGTGACGGTCGAACAGTGGCGCCAGGCTCTGGTCGTGGCTGACGAACAGCAGGCTGGCACCGGCGGCGCGGCATTCATCGAACAGTAGGCGGATGAACGCTTCGCGTGTGTCGGCATCCAGCGCCGAGGTCGGTTCGTCGGCAATCACCAGTTCTGGCTGGCCGATCAGGGCGCGTGCGGCGGCGACCCGCTGTTGCTGGCCGATCGACAGGCTGTCGGCGCGGCGGGCGAGCAGGGCGGGGTCGCCCAGGCCCAGGTGGGCCAGCAGCGTGCAGGCCGCCTGGTCGACACTGCCATGGCGCTGTTCGGCGCGGGCCTTGCGGCTGCGCGAGAAGTGGCAGGGCAGCTCGACGTTTTCACGTACCGAGAGGAATGGCAGCAGGTTGAACTGCTGAAAAATGTAGCCCGTGTGATCGACCCGAAAGCGGTCACGGGCACCCTGGCCCAGCTGGCCGAGGTGCTGCCCGAGCAACTGAATGCTGCCTTGGGCCGGCACGTTCACCCCGCCCAGCAGGCCCAGCAAGGTGGTCTTGCCACTGCCGCTGGGGCCCTTGAGGAACAGGGCTTCACCGGCGTCCAGGTGGAATGCCGGAATATCCAGCAGCGGCGGCTGACCTGGCCAGGCGAACACCAGGTCATGCAGTTCGATCAACGGCTGGCTCATTCAGAAGGCGACCGCGGCCTTGGCCGGCGTGGTTTCCACGCCTTTCTGGCCGTCGGGGCCGATCAGTTGCACGTTGATTTTCTGGGTGGCCGGGAAGGCCTTGAACAGAGGCGCCAGGTCCACCTGTGCCAGTTTGTCGGGGTTGGCGCAGGTCAGCTGGTAATGGGCACCGATGTCGCTGTGCGGGTGGCCATGCGCGTGCTCATCGTCGTCGTCGGCTTTCGGGGCATCACCGAACAGCGGGCTTTCCAGCTCCTGCTGTTCCTCTTTGCAGTTTGCTGCTGCAGAAAGGCCGAACAGCTTGAGTGGTTGTTCGAGTTGCTGGCGCACGGCGGCAACCTTGGCCTTGTCGGCATCGCTGCTGGCGGCATGCTCGAAGCCCACCAGGTTCATCGCCGGGCTGTCCAGCTCCAGCTCCAGGGTGTTGCCATCGAGCACGACGTTGAGCTTGGCCACGCCATGCTCGTGGGCGCCCAGCGTGCCATGGGCGTGATCATGATCATGGTCGTCATCGTGGGCATGGGCCACGGCCAGTGGCAGCAAGGCGAAGGGCAGGGCGAGCAGCAGACGACGCATGGACGACTCCGGGGCGGGCTGGAAGATTGGGTAATGTTATAACAACTTTTCTGCGCGCCGCCAGCCTGCGTGGCTAAGGTTTCATGTTGCGGTAGCATGGCTGCATTGACCTGGGCTCAAGGAATGCATCATGCGAATTCGTGGACAGATTGGTGACTGGCCGGTGGACCTGACCATCGAGCTGGCGCCTGAAGAGTGGGCGCAACTGGGTAAGCAAATCGAGGTGCCCGCTGTGGCACAGGGGGCTGCGACGCCTACTGTTGCTGCACCGCGCCAGGACGACGGGCAATGGGCCGCAGCGCGTGAAGTGTTGCGCCTTGCCGGGCAGATGAGCGGGCCGGAATTGCTGGACCGGCTGGAAGGGCTGGCGGGAAGCACGGCGGCGGGCAAACGGCTGCTGGTGCGCTTGCGGCACAGCAGTGAGGTGAAGGTGGAAAGTGGCGTGGATGCGCCGGTCTATCACTGGGTTGGGTGAATTGGTATTGCCTGTTCTGGCCTCTTCGCGGGCGCGCCCGCTCCCACAGGATTTCACCGCACTTGGGAGCTGTGCAGCACCTGTGGGAGCGGGCGTGCCCGCGAACGAGGGCGAAGCCCTCGCAAATGCCATCAGGTCAGAACATCGCCGCCGACAGCTTGCGGCGATAAACGCCCACCAGCGGGTGATCCCCCCCCAGCAACTCGAACACCTGCAGCATCGCCTTCTGCGGCAGCCCGTTCTCGTAGCCACGGTTACGCTGGAACAGCTTCAGCAACCCATCCAGCGCCGCCTCGTACTGCTGGCGCGCCAGTTGCTGAATGCTCAGTTGGTAAGCCGCCTCGTCATCCTGCGGGTTCTGCGCCAGGCGGCTTTTCAGGTCTGCCACTTCCGGCAGGCTGGCGGCCTGGCGCAGGAAGGTCAGCTGGGCCTTGGCACCGGCCAGCGCAGCCTTGTGCT
>Ga0213828_1003206_pt1 | contig 11019 bp, 8 predicted proteins | sample MC6MC0897MG_FD_180664 | JGI IMG/M metagenome (GOLD analysis project Ga0213828, IMG submission 180664) | Enriched soil aggregate microbial communities from Iowa State University, Ames, United States - MC6-MC0897-MG | ecosystem: Environmental > Terrestrial > Soil > Unclassified | place: USA: Iowa...
ACATCGAGAAGTCGGTACTCGACGAGCTGGTGGTGACCAACACCATCCCGCTGTCGGCCGCTGCTCAAGCCTGTGACCGTATCCGCCAGTTGGATATTGCACCGGTTGTCGCTGAAGCGGTCCGCCGCATCAGCAACGAAGAATCGATCAGCGCGATGTTCCGCTAAGCGGAACCCCGTTGACGAAAAGCGCCCCGCCCCGACCCTTATGTCGGGGCGGGGCTTTTTTGCCCACCCCGTTTGGCGCTGGTCGCAAACGCCTGCGGGTGCTGGCTATTTTGGAGAAACAAAATGACTGATTTTACCCTGAACGCAATCAAGCGTACTGACCTGGGGAAAGGTGCGAGCCGCCGCCTGCGTCACACGCAGAGCATCCCTGCCGTCATCTACGGTGGCAACAAAGAAGCTGAGTCCGTGACCTTCGTTCTGAAGGAAATCGCCAAGCTGTTCGAAAACGAAGCTGCCTTCAGCCACGTGATCGAGCTGAACGTTGACGGCGCCAAGCAGAACGTCATCGTCAAGGCTCTGCAGCGTCACCCGGTCAAGCAGTTCATCATGCACGCCGACTTCATCCGTGTTGTCGCTGGCCAGAAACTGACCGCTCAGGTTCCAGTGCACTTCATCAACGAAGAAGCACCGATCAAGAAAGGCGGCGAGATCTCGCACGTTGAAGCTCAGATCGAAGTTTCCTGCGAAGCCAAAGACCTGCCAGAGTTCATCGAAGTTGACCTGGCTAACGCTGAAATCGGCACCATCATCCACCTGTCGGACCTGAAAGCTCCTAAAGGCGTAGAGTTCGTAGCTCTGGCCCACGGTGATGACAAAGCTGTTGCCAACGTTCACGCTCCGCGCGTTGTTGCTGACGCTGAAGAAGGCGCTGCTGAGTAATCTACTCGGCGCGCCGGTGTTGACCGGGTTACAGTGCCCAGCACTGTGACCCACCAACTCCAAGGAAGAGCCCCTACGTGACCGCCATCCAGTTGATCGTCGGCCTGGGTAACCCCGGCCCCGAATACGAACAGACCCGGCATAACGCAGGGGCTCTTTTCGTTGAACGCATTGCCAGCGCCCAGCGGGTTTCACTCACTGCTGACCGCAAATATTTCGGCCTGACGGCAAAATTCAGCCATCAGGGCAACGACGTTCGTCTGTTGATCCCCACCACCTACATGAACCGCAGCGGCCAGTCCGTGGCGGCCTTGGCCAATTTCTTCCGGATCAAACCGGAGGCCATTCTGGTGGCTCACGACGAACTCGACTTGCCTCCGGGCGTCGCCAAACTCAAACGAGGTGGCGGCCACGGTGGGCACAACGGGCTGCGCGACATCATCGCGCAACTCGGCAACCAGAACGACTTCCATCGCCTGCGGCTTGGCATCGGCCACCCAGGTGACGCCAAGCTGGTCTCCAACTTCGTCCTTGGCCGCGCACCGCGCGCCGAACAGGACAAGCTCGACGCCAGCATCGACTTTGCCCTCGGCGTGCTGCCGGACGTGCTCGCCGGCGACTTCGCCAAGGCCATGCGCGAGCTGCACTGCCAGAAGGCCTGATCTCACCAAGAGGGGAATTTCCATGGGTTTCAATTGCGGCATCGTCGGCCTGCCCAACGTCGGCAAGTCCACCCTGTTCAACGCGCTGACCAAGTCCGGCATCGCGGCTGAGAACTTCCCCTTCTGCACCATCGAGCCGAACAGCGGTATCGTGCCGATGCCGGATGCGCGCCTCGCGGCTCTGGCTGAAATCGTCAAGCCGAACCGCATCCTGCCGACCACCATGGAGTTCGTCGACATCGCCGGCCTGGTTGCTGGTGCCTCCAAAGGTGAAGGCCTGGGCAACAAGTTCCTCGCCAACATCCGCGAGACCGACGCCATCGCCCACGTGGTGCGCTGCTTCGAAGACGAGAACGTGATTCACGTCTCCAACAGCGTCGACCCCAAGCGTGACATCGAGATCATCGACCTCGAGCTGATCTTCGCCGACCTCGACAGCTGCGAGAAGCAACTGCAGAAAGTCACCCGCAATGCCAAGGGCGGTGACAAGGAGGCCCTCGCGCAGAAGGCCATCCTCGAGAAGCTGATCCCGCACTTCACTGAAGGCAAACCAGCGCGCAGCCTGATGAAGACCATGGCTGACGACGAGAAGGCCGTGATCCGTGGCTTCCACCTGCTGACCAGCAAGCCGGTGATGTACATCGCCAACGTTGCTGAAGACGGCTTCGACAACAACCCGCACCTGGATGTAGTGCGCGCGATTGCTGAAGAAGAAGGCGCAGTGGTGGTACCAGTGTGCAACAAGATCGAGGCCGAGATTGCCGAACTCGATGACGGCGAAGAGAAGGACATGTTCCTCGAAGCCCTGGGCCTGGAAGAGCCTGGCCTGAACCGGGTGATTCGCGCCGGTTACGAGCTGCTCAACCTGCAGACCTACTTCACCGCCGGTGTGCAGGAAGTACGCGCCTGGACTGTGCGCATCGGTGCTACCGCACCGCAGGCGGCTGGCGTGATCCACACCGACTTCGAGAAAGGCTTCATCCGTGCTGAAGTAGTCGCCTATGACGACTTCATTCAGTTCAAAGGTGAGAGCGGCGCCAAGGAAGCAGGCAAGTGGCGCCTGGAAGGTAAGGATTACATCGTCAAAGACGGCGATGTGATGCACTTCCGCTTCAACGTCTGATTGGTTTCAGGTTGATGTGAAAAATCCGATGCCTTGGCGTCGGATTTTTTTTGTGGCGAATTCAACAAGGAAGCAGAGCAGCATGGAACAGCAGATTATTCTTATGCGTCATGGCCAGCCGCAACTGGCTGTGACCAGTCGAGTTGCCCTCGGTGACATGCGGGGTTGGATCGAAGACTATGATCGCTCAGTCATCACCCAGGACCCTGCACCTGCTGCCAGCGTGCAGTTGGCGGCTGGTGCGCAGGTAATTGCCTGCAGCAGCGCGCCGCGTGCGCTGAGCTCGGCGCAGGCGCTTGGGGTCGAGCCTGCTGTGGTTGATGCGGTGTTCTGCGAGGCGCAGTTGCCGGGTGGCCGTGGGCGGTTGGCGAAGCTTTCGCCGTTTACCTGGGCGGCTGTGCTGCGGGTGCTGTGGTTGTGCGGCTATTCGGCGGGGGTTGAGTCGGCCAAGGCGGCGGGTGCGCGGGCGGATGACGGGGCTCGGCGGTTGCAGTCGATGGCTGAGGGTGGGCCGGTGTTGTTGGTTGGGCACGGCATCATGAATCGGTTGATTGGCAAGCGGTTGCGGGCTGCAGGCTGGGTGCTGCAGGCGTCCGGTGATAGTCGGTATTGGAGTGCTGTGGTGTATCGCCGCAGCTGAGTAGTTTTTGCTTACGGTTGTTGTGGGGGCTTATCCGAATTTTGACCCGCAAAGCATCAAAGAAAATCACCGGATACATCGGCTCCAGTGGCCGCTGTTGCCATGCGCCAATTTCTTCCATGACCTCATCGGTCACGGAGCTGATGAAGTCGGGCGAGACCTCTGTTCCGTACTGCTCGGGAAAAAAGCCCGGATCTCTCTGACTGTCATCCCACGGGGCCACTCAGCCCGGCACGCCCCCTCATAAGTCGAGGCTACCCTGCGAGCTTTGCAGATAAATTGTATAGGGCAGCAACAGGGTGTCGATAACCCCGGATGGGATCAAGTCGATGATCTGGAAGGGAATCAAGGCAGGCGCGGCCGGGTCTCGCTCAGTCACCTGCGGTGGGCCATGCATCACACACAAGTCATACGACAGCCCACTATAAACACGCGGAACAGTCTCGCACCGGGTCTTTGCTTTTCTCAGCGAGTTTATCGTGTCGGCATCCGAACTAAATACCGTATTGATGGTGCCGCACCCGGACAGTACCGCACCCAACAACACATATAATGTAAGTTTCCTTAGCATCACTCACTCTCATTTAAACGTCGTTAACTGCGAAGCGGTTGACTCCGCACACTACCTCCAGTTTGAACAAGACACTGTCGAAGGACGGGCATTTCCTGGAGACTTCCACAACACGGACCACTACTTTAGTTAGTTGCAGGCCACTCTCGAATAAGACAATTCCTAAATCGTGCAGGCGCATTATCAATTCAGCGGATTGAACCCTGACAGCAGCAGATCGGTACAATTTTGGCCCCCATTTCTTGGTCATCTGGAGCAGCACGCATAAAGGCTGATCATCAGCCGGCTGACCAGACGGCGATCAGCCCACCGCATCAGTTCACAAATCCCTGAACTAATTATTTCTCCCAGCAGATTCTTCGCCCCGCAAACCCTGCGCAAAATCCGCCCACCATAATCACAATAACCGTGAGGCCACCGCAGTGGACCAGACCCTCCAGGTAAGCCAGGCCGCCGCCGAGCTGGTAGCCGCCTTTGCCAGCAACGACACCCAGCGCTACTTCGCCTGCTTCAGCCAAGACGCCAGTTTCGTCTTCCACACCCTCCCCCAGCCTCTGTTCTCGCGTCAGCAATACCAAACCCTCTGGCAGCAGTGGCAGGCCGATGGCTTCAAAGTGCTCGATTGCCAATCGAGCAATGCCAGCATCACCCTTCAGGGCGACCTGGCAATCTTCATCCACGATGTCGACACGCGCATCAGCCTGAACGGTGAAGAACAACAACTGGCCGAGCGCGAGACCATCCTGTTCCGCCGTCACGACTGCCGCTGGCTGGCGTGCCATGAGCATCTCTCGGTCGTTTCGCCAGCCTGACTCAGCAGCACACCTTGCGGCCCTGCCGCTTCTGCCAACGCACCCACAAAAGCGTCCGCGCCTTGCGCCGACCAACAACAACCGCGCTGGAGCATCAACATGAGCCACTCGACCGGTATCGAGAGCAATGGCGTCGAGCAAATCCCCGACGAGCAACGCCATGCCACCCCGCTGGACCTGTTCCGCCTGATCTACGGCGGCGCCAATACCTTTGCCACTGCCGTGCTCGGCAGCTTCCCGGTGCTGTTCGGCCTGTCATTCCAGGCCGGCGTCTGGGCGATTCTGCTGGGCGTTGGCATCGGTGCCGTGATCCTTGCGCCCATGGGCCTGTTCGGAGCACTCAATGGCACCAACAACGCTGTATCGTCCGGTGCACACTTTGGCGTACACGGGCGCATTGTCGGCTCATTTCTGTCATTGCTGACCGCCGTCGCGTTCTTTTCCCTGTCGGTGTGGAGCTCCGGCGATGCCTTGGTCGGCGGCGCCAAAAGGCTGATCGGGCTGCCGGAAACCGACCTGACTCTGGGTCTGGCCTATGGCCTGTTCGCGGTGCTGGTGCTGGTGGTGTGCATCTACGGTTTTCGCTTCATGCTGTGGGTCAACAAGATCGCCGTGTGGGCCTCGAGCCTGCTGTTTCTGCTGGGCATCTTCGCCTTCGCCGGGCCTTTCGATGCCGGCTACGCGGGTAGCGTCAATGTCGGCCAGGCGGGCTTCTGGGCGGCGTTTGTCGGTGCGGCGATCCTGGCCATGAGCAACCCGGTGTCGTTCGGTGCGTTTCTCGGCGACTGGTCACGCTACATCCCGCGCGAAACGCCAAAAGCGCGGATCATGCTGGCCGTGATTGGCGCCCAGGCCGCCACCTTGATCCCGTTTCTGTTCGGCCTGTGCACGGCCACACTGGTCGCCAGCCAGGCGCCTGACTACATCGCTGCCAACAACTATGTCGGCGGCCTGCTGGCGATTTCGCCGAGCTGGTTCTTCTTGCCGGTGTGCCTGATTGCGGTAATCGGCGGCATGTCGACCGGTACCACCGCGCTGTATGGCACCGGGCTGGACATGTCCAGCGTGTTCCCGCGGCTGCTCAGCCGCGCGGCGGCCACGCTGCTGATTGGCGTGGCGGCGATCGGCTTTATCTTCCTTGGCCGCTTTACCTTCAACCTGGTGCAGAGCGTGTCGACCTTCGCCGTGCTGATCATCACCTGCACCAGCCCATGGATGGTGATCATGATTCTTGGCCTGATCACCCGCCGTGGCTTCTACCATGCCGACGACCTGCAAGTGTTCACCCGTGGCCAGCGTGGCGGCCACTACTGGTTTCTGCATGGCTGGAACTGGCGCGGCATGGGCGCCTGGCTGCCCAGCGCGGCGCTGGGCCTGTGCTTCGTCAATCTGCCGGGGCAATTTGTCGGCCCGCTGGGTGAACTGGCCGGCGGCATCGACGTGAGCCTGCCGTTAACCCTGGGCGTGGCCGCCCTGCTCTACCTGGGTTTGCTCAGGCTGTTCCCTGAACCTGCTGGCGTGTACGGGCCGAATGGTCCGCGCTGGGTGCGCTGCAAAAGCACTGCGCCCCAACCAGTAACCTCTGCCGCCAAACTAGCCTGACTGGAATCCCCCCCATGAACATCTCTCACTACATCGATGGCTGCTGGGTCGAAGGCCAAGGCACTGACTGCATCACCGTCCACGACCCCGCGCTGGGCGTGCCGTTCGCCGAGCTGATGGCCGCCAGCACGGCCCAGGTTGACCTGGCGGTCACTGCCGCGCGACAGGCGCTGCCTGCCTGGAAAACCACCCCGGCAAGTGAACGCGCCCGGCTATTGCACGGCTTCGCCGAGCAGCTGAGTGCGCGCCGTGAAGCGCTGATCACACTGCAGATGCGCAACAACGGCAAACCCCGCCACGAGGCTGAAGTCGACCTCGATGACGCCGTGGCAACCTTCAGCTATTACGCAGCGCTGGCCGAGCAATTGCCGGCCAGCAATCGTGAAGTGCCGTTGGCGGCCCCCGGCTTTACCTCGCATACACGGCTGGAGCCAATCGGTGTGGTTGGCCTGGTCGTGCCGTGGAACTTCCCGCTGGTCACCAGCGCCTGGAAGCTCGCCCCGGCCCTGGCGGCAGGCTGCACGGTGGTGCTCAAGCCCTCCGAAGTCACGCCACTGGTGGAGCTGGCCTACGGCGAAATCGCCAGTCAGATCGGCCTGCCCGCAGGCGTGCTGAACATCGTCAATGGCAAGGCCGAGACTGGTGCCGCACTGAGCGGCCACCCCGGCCTGGACAAGCTGTCATTCACCGGCAGCAATGGCGTTGGCAGCCAGGTCATGCGTGCCTCAGCGGCGCACTGCCGGCCGCTAACCCTGGAGCTGGGCGGCAAGTCGGCAATCATTGTGTTCGACGATTGCGACGTGCAGCAGGCAGTTGACTGGATCATCGCCGGCATCACCTGGAACGCCGGCCAGATGTGCTCGGCGACCTCGCGTTTGTTGGTGCAGGAAGGCATCGCCGACGCGCTGCTCAGCAACTTGCAGCGTGCATTGACTCAACTGCGGGTGGGGAGTCCGTCACGCGAAGAAGTCGACATGGGCCCGCTGACCAGCCAGGCGCAGTGGCTGAAAGTGGCAGGTTACTTTGCCAGCGCGCGCGATGAAGGCCTGCGCTGCCTGGCCGGCGGCAAGGCGCTGGACCGCGACGGCTGGTTTGTCAGCCCGACGCTGTATGTCGATGTGCCCGCGAGCAGCCGCCTGTGGCAGGAAGAGATCTTCGGCCCGGTACTCTGCGCGCGGCGTTTCAGCACCGAACAGCAGGCAATCGAGCTAGCCAATGACAGCCGCTTCGGCCTCGTAGCCACGGTATGCTCCAGCGACCTGCAGCGCGCCGAACGGGTCGCCGACAGCCTTGAAGTCGGCCATGTCTGGATCAACTCGGTGCAAGCGGTGTTCGTCGAAACGTCCTGGGGCGGTACGAAGGCTAGCGGGATTGGCCGCGAGTTAGGGCCATGGGGGTTGTCGGCCTATCAGGCAGTCAAGCATGTGACCCGCTGCCTGGGCTAGCCGACGCGCCCCTTGGCCAGCAAGGGGCGCGCCGCTACCACGATCAGGCGGGTTCGTCGGCGGGCTTGGGCGCTTCCTGCACCAGCACCATGCTCTGCGGCGAAGACAGCGGAATGTCGGCATCGCGCAACCGGCCGAGCACGGTGAACAGCAGGTCGCTGCGGGTGCCGGAGACCTGCCGCGGGCTGGCCACATAGCCGCTGACGCTCAGCGTCATGCCACTGGCGGTAAGGTCCTTGAAGGTCACCGAGGGCGCCGGCGCATCCAGAATCGCCTCGTGCTCGTGGTACGCCGCCATCAGCAGGTCGCGCACCTGATCAGGGTCGGTTTCCAGCGGCAGGGTCAGGGTGATACCCACCACACCCAGCGCATTGCCCATGGTCACGTTGCGCACGTTCTGCGAGATGAACTGCGAGTTCGGCACGATCACCGTCGAACGGTCAGACATCTGGATCTCGGTGGCGCGCACGTTGATCCGGCGGATATCGCCTTCGACACCAGCCAGGCTGACCCAGTCGCCGACCTTGACCGGGCGCTCGGTGAGCAGGATCAGGCCGGAGATGAAGTTCTGCACGATCTGCTGCAGGCCGAAACCGATACCCACCGACAACGCACTGACCACCCAGGTCAGGCTGGTCAGGTTGATGCGCAGGGTCGTCATCACCAGCATCGCCAGGAACAGGAAGCCCAGATAGCCGACCAGGGTCACCAGCGAGGCACGCATGCCGGCGTCCATATCGGTCTCGGGCAGCAGACGCTCGCTCAGCCAGCGCTTGACCACACGAATGGCAAACAGCCCACCGAGGAACATCGCCACAGCGATGAAAATATCCTGCGGCACGATGTTCAGATTGCCGAGCACCTTGCCGCCGCTGCCGTCCCAATCAGCCAGGCTCATCAGCAGCTCGCTAGGGCTGGTGCCGGACGGCATCAGCGCCAGCAGCGCGGCGAGGAACAGCAACAGGGTGCGTCCGATGCCAGCCAGAACAGTGCTGGCCTGGGCCTGATGACGCGGCTTCAAGCCGAGCGTCGAAGCCAAAGCCAGGCCACCAGGCTGGCGTGGCGAGAGCAGGGTTTCGCAGAGGTCGCCGAATACCGTCACCAGCAGGTAGGCGCAGGTGACGACCACGCTGATCCAGAGCATTTTCGCCGCGAGGAAGTACGCCAGGGTCAGGTAGCCCGCCAGCAATGCCAGCAGGATCAGCAACACCCAGACCACGATCACGAACGGGATCAGCCCGGCGAGGCCGCTTGGTCGCTCGATCTGGTGCTTGCGTCGGGTGCGGCGGTAGCGCACCAGGGCGGCGAAGAACACCAGCGACACCACCAAAGCGGTCAGGCCATTGGTGGCAACGGTCAACGCCAGGCTGGTGCCAATCACACTGTTGATCCGCTCCTGGGTCAACAGCACCATCAGCGCTACGGCCAGCACCTTGGGGAACCAGCCCAGCGCGCTGGCCACTTCGTCGGGAATCGGCGGCAGCCGCCAGGACGGCCGCTGCAGCATCAGCATGGCCCGGCCCAGGCCGGTGATGAAGGCACTGAACACCACCAGCGTCAGCACGTGGTTGATCAGGCTGGCGATATCGGCGCCCAGCTCGGCGCTGGTCTCCAGCCCCCAGCGCACCAACGACACCGAACCGGCAATGGTCGCCAGCGTGGCCAGGCTGACGCCCAGCGCCAGGGCGCTGCGGCGCAGGCGGCCTTCAGGCAGCCAACGGACCATCGCATCGGCCAGCAGACGCTCGACCAGCAAACGCGCCAATGTCCATACCAGCAGCGCGGCAACCAGGCTGGCGATGAACAACCAGCGGTGTTCCGGGCTGAGCGCGCTGGCCAGGGCATCACTGGCCTCGGTCTTCAAGGCCTGCAAGCGGGCGACGTCATCGTCGGTCGGGCGAATCATGCTTGACCAGAACGCCGGGCTCAGCGGGCTGGCGGCGCGGCTGGTGACCTGCGAGTTGAACTGGCTGCGGCGCAGGTTGACGATCTGGGTCGACAAGTCACGCGCTGACTGAGTCAGCTGGGTGGCGTTCTTCTGCTCGGCCAGTAGCTTCTTCTTGTCACTGGTGAGCTGCTGACGCTGGCGGGTGATGCTTTCGCCCTCGTCGGGCAGCACATCGCCAAGCACCTTGAGCTGATCATCCAGGCGAGTAATGTCGGTGGTGCGCACGGTGGTCAGCGCATCGGCCTGGCGCTGCACCTGCATGGCCGCCTGACGCAGCTGTGACAGCTGGTCGTCATTGGCATTGCTGGTAACGCCCTGGCGGATCTGGTCGAGCCGATCGGTCAACTGCTCCAGGCTGGCGTTTTCTTCCAGCGCCGGCATTTCCCCGGCCAGCAGTTGCGATACCGGCGTAGCGCCTGCCGACCAGGCCGGAGTCGCCACCCACATAAGCAGGGCCAGTAACCCCACACACAAACGGTCAAGGCTTACACGCCTCATCGAAATCACCTATAGACAGACTCTGCTGGCGGCGAATTCTACGCCGCTTGCCGGCTTAGGGAAGTGCCGTTTCTCGCTCCAGCAACTGCCGTTTACGCTCAACTCCCCAGCGGTAGCCGCTCAGATCACCGTCACGGCGAACGACCCGATGACAGGGGATGGCCACGGCGATGCGGTTGGCTGCACAAGCGAGTGCTACTGCCCGCACGGCTTTTGGCGCACCGATGCGCTCGGCGATATCGGTATAGCTGACGCGCTGGCCTGCCGGGACTTCACGCAAGGCCTGCCAGACCCGCTCCTGAAACGCCGTGCCCTGCACATCCAGCGGCAGGTTAAGGCCCAGCGCGGGTTGTTCAACAAAGCCCACTACCTGCGCGATCAACTGCTCGAAGCGGCTGTCTGCACCGATCAGTTCGGCGTTGGCGAACTGATCCTGCAGGTCATTCAGCAACTGCGCAGGGTCATCGCCAAGAAATATCGCGCAGACCCCACGCGCACTCTGTGCCACCAGTATCGCGCCCAGCGCGCACTGCCCAACGGCAAAGTAGATGGTCGCGCCTGCACCACGTGCGCGGTACTGCTTGGGCAACATGCCCAGGCGTTGGCCGGCGCCTTCGTAGAAGCGGCTGTTGGAGTTGTAGCCGGCATCGAACAGCGCTTCGGTCACGGTCGCCGCCTCGCCTTGCAAGCGCTCGCGCAGGCGCTGGGCGCGAAATGCCGAGGCATAAGCCTTGGGGGTAAGGCCGGTCTCGGCCTTGAACAGGCGGTGCAGATGAAACCGGCTGACCGCGAGCTCGGCCGCCAGTTGGTCAAGGCTGGGCAGGCTCTCAC
>Ga0213828_1003208_pt1 | contig 11004 bp, 9 predicted proteins | sample MC6MC0897MG_FD_180664 | JGI IMG/M metagenome (GOLD analysis project Ga0213828, IMG submission 180664) | Enriched soil aggregate microbial communities from Iowa State University, Ames, United States - MC6-MC0897-MG | ecosystem: Environmental > Terrestrial > Soil > Unclassified | place: USA: Iowa...
GCCATGTTCAAAAGACTCATGATTGTCCTGCTGTGCGCGGTGCTGGCTGCGTGCGGCCGCGCTCCCGATGCCGACACCCTGCGCGCAGACGTCACGCGCAGCCTGGACGCGACCTATGGGCAGGACCTGTTCCGCATCGCAGATCTCAAGCGCATGGGGTCGGCCACGGACAGCACCGCCCCGGCGGGCGAAACCCGGCGCGTCGTGTACTACGACATCGACCTGGAACTGACCCGCGACATTTCGCTGGGCGCATGGGATCAGCCCGGCGCGGCGTCGCTGGTGACGTTGCTGGGCGCCGGTCCCCGCAGCATCAGCGGCGTGAAGTCCGGCGGCAACAAGGCCGGCGATCGCATCATTGCCCACGCCAGCGCCATCTACCGCGAAGCGGACGGCGCGTGGAAGCTGGTGACGCCCGCAGGCTTCAAGGCGGCCGAGGCGCCGTCACTGGATACCGGGGCGCCGCCGCCCGTCACGCGCCAGCTGCTGGACACGCTCGACCAGATCACCCACTCGGTAACCTACAGCGCGTCCAGTACGGCTCAGCATGTGGTCCAGCAGGAGCTGGAACGTTCGGTGGCGCGCATCAATGGCCGGCTTTCCCGGCTCCAGCAGGGTTATCCGTTGGCCGGCGGTCCGGACCGCGGCGAGTACCTGGCTTTTTCCCGCGCCCTGAGCGACGTGGCGCGCGCCCGCCAGATCCGGGTGTCGCCGCTCATCACCGGCGGCGGCGCCGACAACATCGCATTGCTGCGCAGCGGCGACGCCGTCGTCGGCCTGGCGCAGGCCGATACCGCACAGATGGCCTACGAGGGCACGGGTCCCTTCGCGGGTCAGGGGCCGTTTCCCGGCCTGCGTGCGCTGGGGAGTCTGTATCCGGAGATGGTCCATATCGTCGTGCGCGACGATCCCGCTCTGCGTGGCGTGCGAGATCTGAAGGGCAAGACGATCGCATTGGGTCCCGAAGGGTCAGCCGTGCGCGCTACCCTGCAAACTGTGCTGGCCGCGCATGGCCTGCAGGCCATGCGCGATTACCAAGTGTCCGACACCCCGTTTGTTGCCGCCCTGCCGCTGCTGCAATCCGGGGCGGTCGACGCCGCCGCCCAGGTGATCGGCGTGCCCGCCACGCCGCTGCGCGACGCGCTGATTCCCGCGCAGCTCAAGCTGCTGCCGCTTGACGCCGATGCCATCAAGACCCTCACGGCCGGCGACAGCGTGCTGATGCCGCTGGACATCGCGGCGGGCACGTATCCCAATCAGCAGGAACGCATCCCGACCGTGGGCGTGGCGGCCCTGATGCTGACCACCACCGACCTCACGCGCGACGAAGCGCTTGTGGTGGTGCGCGCGGTCTACCAGGCCGGCCAGGACCTGCTGGCGGCCGGGTCGACGCAGGGTTCGCAGGTGTCGGCGGCCACCGCCCGGCTCGGCCTGAGCGTGCCGCTGCACGACGGCGCCGAGGAGGGAATCGCCCAACTGGAGCACGCCAAACCGCGCTGAGGCGCGTTGCGTCTATGATGGCGCTCCCTATCAGGAATTCCGATGAACAAATTCGATCTTCAAAAGAACCAGGCCCTCAAGCTGGCCGGCCAACTCAAGCAATCGGCGACGCCCGACCGCTTTGGCGCCTCGTCCCAAGTGCCCGACCGCCGCGAGCAGCGCAAGCTGGATCAGGCCGCCGGCCTGGTGCCCTTCCCGCTGAAGCTGTCGCAAACGCAGGCCGACAAGCTGCGCGCCGCCGCTGCCGAACGCGGCGTATCGACCAACGACCTCGTGGCCGAGGCGCTTGAGAAAGCGCTGGGCAAGTAAACGCGATGCACATCTGGGTCGACGCGGACGCGTGCCCCGGCGTCATCAAGGACATCCTGTTCCGCGCCGCGCAGCGCTGGCAGGTGCCCTTGACGCTCGTGGCCAATCAGGCGCTCTACACGCCACCGTCGCCGCTGATCCGGGCCGTGCAGGTGCCACGCGGCTTTGACGTGGCCGACGCGCATATCGTGGAGCGGGCGGAAAAAGGCGACCTGGTCATCACCGGCGACATTCCGCTGGCTGCGCAGGTGCTGGAAAAAGGCGCGATGGCGCTCAATCCCCGCGGCGAACGCTATTCGCCGGAAACCATCCGCGAACGGCTGGCGATGCGGGACATGATGGAAGAACTGCGCGCCAGCGGCGTGGACACGGGCGGCCCGTCGTCGTTCAGCCAGTCCGACCGCAAGGCGTTCGCGAACCAGCTCGACACGCTGCTCGCGCGGGTAGCCCGCCAGCAGGCGCAAAAAAACTGACTCCGCCGGCAGGGCCCGCGGTCAGTTATCAGCGGTCAGTAAAAGGTGATGTACGCCTTGTAGATGATCGCGCCGATCGCGGTGACAAGGCCCAGACCCATCAGGGTCATGCCGAGATTGCGGTCACGAAACCCGAAGCCGATCAACATGAGCGCCACGCCGGTGCAGATGATGATGAGCATGGTGTTGGTATGCGGTCCCATGGCCTTCTCCTGTTTTGCTCGGCAGCGATTCGCCGTTTTATCGATGATAGACAGGCGTGAAACAGGCTTGGCGCAACCGAAAGCTGGCCGATTGCGACAGATCAGAAGAAGATTAATGAATCAAAAACAAAAAAGCCAACCGATGAAGGTTGGCTTTTTGCTTGGGCATTACTGCCCGACGTAATTACTGCCCAAAGTATTTATTGCCCGAATAACAAAACCGATATCGCTGAATTACTGCTGCGACATGGATGTTGCCTTTTGGGGCTCTTCAAAGAGCCGCTAAGCCCCAGAAGGTCTTTGGTGGGTAGTACTGGGTTCGAACCAGTGACCCCTGCCGTGTGAAGGCAGTGCTCTACCACTGAGCTAACCACCCCGAAAGAGGCGAAATAATAGCACGAATTTTTAAACGTGTGCAAGTCGCCTCGGGAAAACTTTCAAGCGGACGCCGCCACAGGCGCATCGAGCTTGCGCCAGATGCTCTCGCCGCCCACGCTCTTGTCCAGCGCAGCCACGTAAGCCTCGTGCTCGGCCAGCTCTTCGGCGTTGGCGTACAGCACCGGCAGCCCCGATGCGTCGAACTTGGCCAGCACCAGGCCATCGCTGCCGGTGCCCGCGTTGTCGTCCACGTCGATCAACAGCGCGTCCTGGCCGCGCGTCATCGCCAGCCAGACTTCGGCCAGAAGCTGCGAGTCGAGCAATGCGCCGTGCAGCGTACGGTGCGCGTTCGAGATGCCGAAGCGGTCGCACAGCGCGTCCAGCGAGTTGCGCTTGCCGGGGAACAGCGACCGGGCATGCAGCAGCGAGTCGGTGACGGTCTCGCAGAACTCGGTGATGGGACCGCGCCCGGTCTTGGCAAGCTCGGCGTTGAAGAACTTCACGTCGAACGCGGCGTTGTGCGCGATCAGCTCGGCGCCCTGGATGAACTTGACGAATTCGTCCGCGACCTCGGAAAAGCGCGGCTTGTCCGACAGGAACTCGGTGGTCAGCCCGTGCACCGCGAGTGCCTCGGGATCGCTGTCGCGGTCCGGATTCAGATAGATGTGCAGGTTGTTGCCCGTGGCCATCCGGTTGACGAGCTCCACGCAGCCGATTTCGACGATGCGATGACCCTGTGCAGGGTCCAGTCCGGTGGTTTCAGTGTCAAAGATGATCTGGCGCATAACGATTCCGACGCGTCGATTCCGACGCGTCTATTCCGAAGGGTTTATTCCGATGCTTGAGGCTGCGAGGCCGGCGGCGTATGCGGTTGATGCGCTTCGCTGCCGGACTCGCCTGGCTTCTTGCGTGCGGTGGCGATCAGCGTGTAGGCCACCGGCACGACGAACAAGGTCAGTAGTGTACCCAGCAACAGCCCGCCGACCAGAACCCAGCCGATCTGCTGCCGCGATTCCGCGCCCGCGCCCGTGGACAGCGCCAGGGGGACGGTACCCAGCACCATGGCGCCCGTCGTCATCAAAATGGGCCGCAGGCGCAGCACGCTGGCTTCGACCACGGCCTCGAACAGCTCCCTGCCCTCGTCGCGCAACTGATTCGTGAATTCCACGATCAGGATGCCGTGCTTGGTGATCAGGCCGACCAATGTAATAAGCCCGATCTGGCTGTAGATGGACAGCGTGCCGCCCGTCAGCCACAGCGCCAGCAATGCGCCGGTCATGGACAGCGGTACCGACAGCATGATGATGAACGGATTGCGCCAGCTTTCGAACTGCGCGGCCAGCACCAGATAAATGAACGCCAGCGCCATCGCGAACACCAGATAGATGCTGCCCGACGAATCGCGGAACTCGCGCGACTGGCCGTCCAGGTCCGTGATGATCGTGTTGGGCAGGACCTCGCGCGCCACCTGATGCATGTGTTCCAGCACTTCGCCCAGCGCGTAGCCCGGCGCGACAGCCGCATCGATCTTCACGGCGCGCAGGCGGTTGAAGTGGTTGAGCGACTGAGGCGACACGCCTTCGTGCACGCCCAGCAGGTTGTCCAGCTGGACCATGCTGCCGTCGCGCGCGCGCACATAGATGCCTGAAATGTCGGTGGGATTGGCGCGGTCGCGCGGCGTGACCTGCACGATCACGTCGTACTGCTCGCCTTCGTCCTTGTAGCGGGTGACCTGGCGGCCGCCCAGCATCGATTCCAGCGTGCGGCCCACGACGTCCACGTTGGCGCCCACGTCGGCCATCTTGTCGCGGTCCACGCGCACGCGCAGCTCCGGCGTGTTCAGGCGCAGGTCGGTGTCCAGGTTCAGCAGGCCGGGATACTTGCGCAGCTCGGTCAGGAAAATCTGGGTCAGCCGCGACAGCTCTTCGTACGAGGCCTGGCTCATGATGATGAACTCCACCGGCTTGGATCGGGCCGACTGGCCCAGCGACGGCGGATTGGTCGGGAAGGCGCGCACGCCCGGCAGCGATGCGAACTGCGGCTGCAGTTGCTGCGTGATGGTCTGCTGCTTGCGCTCGCGTTCTTCCCAGGGCTTCAAGCGCAGGATCGCCGTGCCGTCCGTGACCGTGGGAAAGCCCACCGTGACCTGGCTGCCGCTGGCTTCCGGAATGTCGGCATAGAACTTCTCGATGCCCAGCATGCTGTCCAGCGTGTAGTTCAGGGTCGCGCCCTCGGGCGCGTTCACGATGCCGAACACCACGCCGCGGTCCTCGACCGGCGCCAGCTCGCTCTTGACCACCTTGAACAGCACGCCGCTGCCCGCGGCCACGGCCAGGCCGATCACCACGACGATCCAACGATGCCGCAGCGACGCGCCCAGCATGCGGCGATAGCCGTTGCTCATGCCGTTCAGCCAGCCTTCGATCAGGTTGTACCAGCGGCTATGGCTGGTCTCGTGCCGCAACAGCACGGAACACATCATGGGCGTGAGCGTCAGCGCCACGAAGCCCGACACCAGCACCGCGCCGGCCAGCGCCAGCGCAAATTCAATGAACAGCCGGCCGGTGCGCCCCGTGGCGAACGCCAGCGGCGCATATACGGTGACCAGCGTCATGGTCATGGCGACCACCGCAAAGCCGATTTCCTTGGAGCCGCGCAGCGCCGCTTCCTTGCGTGGCATCCCGTCCTCGATGTGGCGGTAGATGTTCTCCAGGACCACGATCGCGTCGTCCACCACCAGGCCGATCGCCAGCACCATGGCCAGCAGGGTCAGCGTGTTGATGGAAAAGCCGAACAGGTACATCAGCGCACACGCGCCCACCAGCGACACCGGGATGGTGACGATGGGAATGATGCTGGCGCGCAGGTTGCGCAGGAAGAAGAAGATCACCAGCACCACCAGCACGATGGCCTCGATGATGGTGTGGAACACGGAATCGATCGACCGCTCGATGAACACGGACGAGTCGTACGCGATGTTCAGCTTCATGCCGGCCGGCAGGGTCTCGTTCAGCCGGGCGACTTCCTGGCGCGCCGCCTTGGACAGTTCCAACGGGTTGGCCGTGGACTGCCGCGTGACGCCGATGTTGATGGCGGGCTTGCCATTGAAGCGGGACAGGATGCGGTCATTGGCTGCCGCGATCTCGACCTTGGCCACGTCGCGCATCCGCACCGGATAGCCCTTCACGTTGGCGACGATCACGTCTTCAAATTGGGCCGGCGTCTGCAGGTCGGTCGCGGACACCACCGAGAATTCCCGCGCGCGCGATTCAATGCGCCCCGCCGGAATTTCCACGTTCTGGCTGCGCAGCGCGGCTTCGACGTCCTGCACCGTCAGGCCGTACGCGGCCAGCTTGTCGCGGTCGACGTAGATGCGCATGGACGGCAGCCGCTCGCCAAAGACGCGCACCTCGGCCGCCCCCGGCAGCACCGACAGACGGGTCTTGATATAGCGGTTGATGTAGTCGGACGTCTGGATGGCCGAGAACGATCCGGATTCCACCGCGATGTAGATGATGGGCTGGGAATCCGCCTCGACCTTGCCGATGATGGGCTCGTCGATCTCATCCGGCAGAAAGCGCCGCGCGCGCGAGACCTTGTCGCGGACTTCGGCCGCCGCGGCGTCCGGGTCGCGCGTCAGGTTGAACTTGATGTTGATCTGGCTGCGCTCTGACCGGCTGCGCGAGGTCATCACGTTGACGCCTTCGATGCCGGCCAGCTGGTCTTCCAGCGGCTTGGTCACCTGCGATTCGATCACCTCGGGTGAGGCGCCCTTGTACGTGGTGTCGACCGACACGATGGGTTCGTCGATCTTGGGGTATTCGCGCACCGTCAGGCGCGAATACGAGATCAGGCCGATCAGCACGATGATCAGCGACAGGACCGACGCGAACACCGGGCGCTTGATACAGGTTTCCGAGATACGCATGGCGCTATCGCTGAAAGGGTAAGGGGCCGGCTATTGGCCGTTGCCCACGATGGTCACGGGCGCGCCATCGGTCACGCGCTGCAGGCCCGAGACCACCAGCTGGTCGTTCAGGGCGACGCCGGTCAGGATCTCGACACGGCCCTCGCGGCGCTCGCCGATGGTCACTTCGCGCCGATGCGCCACGCCGTTCTCGACCCGGTAAACGTACTGCGTTTCGCCCGACGGCGATAGCGCGGCCTCGGGCGCGACCAGCGCCTTGTCCTCGTTGAACAGCAGTTGCACCCGCGCGAACATGCCGGGGCGCAGCACGCCGTCCTGGTTGGCCACGGTGGCGCGCAGCAGGATCGACCGGCCGCCCGCGTCGACCAGCGGGCTGACCGCGTAGACGAGTCCCCGGCGCTCCTGGCCGGGCAAGGCGTCCAGGCGCAGCGTCAGTTGCTGGCCGACCCGCACCTTGCTCAAGTACATCTCGGGCACGCGGAAATCCACCTTGAGCGGATCAATCGCCTCGAGCGGCGCCAGGTCCTGCCCCTGGTTCACGTAGTCGCCCACCGACACGCTGCGCAGGCCGACGATGCCCGCGAAAGGCGCGGTAATCGTCATCTTGTCGAGCCGCGCCTGGGCCAGCGCCACGGCGGCCTCCTGCACCTTCAGCGTGCTGGCCGACTCGTCGCGCGCCTGCTGGCTGACGAAGCCCTTGCCCTGCAGTTCGACGGCGCGGCGGTAATGGCTTTGCGCCAGCGTCAGGTTCGCGCGCGCCTGTGCAAGTTCGGCGCGCGGCACCGAATCGTCCAGGCGGATGAGCAACTGACCCTGCTTGACGGGCTGGCCTTCCTTGAAATCAATGGCCTGGATGCGTCCGGCCACCTCGGGGCGCAGGACGACGGACTCATCGGAACGCAGGCTGCCCACTGCGGACAGGCCGCGAGCAAAGGGAATTTCCTGGACGGCAGCCACCGCCACGCGGGACGGCGCGGCGGGCGCGGCTTGAGATTTGGTGGTGACCGGGGCGGGAGCGGCGGTCGGCGCCAGCCAGCGCGGCACAAATACGCCGAGCGCGGCCCCCGCGGCCAACCCTGCCGCGACGGCGGCCAGCAGTACAGCTTTTTTCATGCGCGAAAGTGGCGGTGTTGCGGCGCGGACCGGGCATGCCCCACTCGGACGTCGCCGCAGGAACTGGAGGAAGGGAAGGCACTTTAGCACCCGGATTTACATACTGGAACAATCCTGAAGCGCGATGAAAGAACTAAATCTGCCCTAGTGGGCCGATTTGAGGGTATTTCCGGATGCCGGCGGGGCGGCCGATGCCGTTCAGGCGCGGCGCGCGACGTCGACGCCCATGTTGGCAAGCTGGTCGGCGCGCTCGTTGCCGGGGTCGCCCGCGTGACCGCGAACCCAGCGCCACGACACCGTGTGCCGCTGCACCTGCTCATCCAGCGCCTGCCAGAGCTCGGCATTCTTGACCGGCTTTTTCTCGGCGGTGATCCAGCCGCGCCGTTTCCAATTGGCCAGCCACTCGGTCATGCCTTTCATGACGTATTGCGAGTCGGTGTGGATGGTGACGACGCACGGGCGCTTGAGGGCGCGCAGGCCTTCGATGACCGCCAGCAGCTCCATCCGGTTGTTGGTGGTCTGGAGTTCGCCGCCATGCAGCGTCTTTTCATGCGCGCCGGCGCGCATCAGCACGCCCCAGCCGCCGGGACCCGGATTGCCCTTGCAGGCGCCGTCGGTCCACATTTCCACTTTCTGATCGTTCGCTTTGTTGTCCTGCATGGTGCTGCGTGCGTGTCCTTATTCTTGCAATGTGAGGCCGGCCCGGCCGTTCAGGAGGGGTCGAAGCCGTCGTCCGCCTGGCGGTTGACCACCACCGACGCCGCGCGTGCGCGCTTGGGTTTGGTCTTCCAGGCAGGCCCGATGATACGCATGCCGGTCACGCGCTTGACTGCCGAGACCATGTACACCGCGCCGCCAAGGCTCCACCAGCGGGCGCCGGCGGATTCCAGGAAGCTCCAGCGCTGCAGCCATTTTTCGCTGCGGCAGGCCGGTGCGTAGCAACCGAACTGACTTTCATCGACTTCCAGCGACAGCAGCTTGAACCAGTCCTTGAGCCGCACCAGCGACACCTGGGACGACGGCGGCTGCGGCAGCCAGGGTTCCATGCCGGGCATGCGGGTGCGCGCGCCCCACATGCTCCAGGGATTGAACCCCGAAATGACGACCCGCCCCTCGGGCACCAGCACGCGCTCGACCTCGCGCAGCACGTTGTGGGGATCGGGCGTGAGTTCGAAGGTGTGCGGCAGGATCAGGAGGTCGACGCTTTGCGATTCGAACGGCAGGGCCTCGGGCTCAGCGACGACCACGCGCGACTGCCACCCGGGCATGTTTTCCGGCGCGGGGGTCTCGGTGCCCACATAGCCCTTGAACGGCATCCGGTTCGCCCGCAACAGGTTCAGGTCGGCAAGGCCGACCTGCCAGGCGTAATATCCGAAGACATCCGCGACGGCCGCGTCGAACTGGGCCCGCTCCCAGGCCAGCACGTACTGGCCCGGCGGCGTCTGGAACCATTCGGCCAGTTCTACAATCGGCGGAGTTTCTTCTGCCACGTTTTTTCCTTCGAATCCCATGCAAGCCTTGACCGCCCCCGCAGGCGGCCGCGAACGCAACGCCGCGGTCTTGCCTTTGCCAGCCTTTTCCGACAACTACATCTGGGCAATCGTCCAGGACGGCCTGGCGGCTGTCGTGGACCCCGGCGAAGCCGGCCCCGTACTGCAATTCCTGGATCAGCATGGCTTGAAGCTGCGCGCCATTCTACTCACGCATCACCATGGCGACCATGTGGGCGGCGTGATCGAATTGTCCCGCATCGAGGGCATCACCGTATATGGTCCGGCGCGCGAAAAGCTGCCGCGCTGCGACGTCCGTCTGGCCGAAGGCGACCGCGTGACGCTGCCGGAACTGGACCTGGACCTTACCGTGCTGGACGTCCCGGGCCACACCGCCGGGCACATCGCCTACGCCGGCCGCGCGGCCGGCGTCGAGCACGCGCTGTTCTGTGGCGACACGCTTTTCGCGGGGGGCTGTGGCCGGCTTTTCGAAGGCACCCCAGCGCAAATGTTTGATTCCTTGGAAAAATTTTCCGCTTTACCGCCGGATACAAAAGTTTTTTGCGCACACGAGTACACTCTAGCGAACCTTCGCTGGGCATCGGCCGTCGAACCGGCCAACCGCGACCTGCAAACGTGGCACCTGCGGGCCCAGCAATTACGCGCGGATGGTCTCCCCACGCTTCCTTCGACCATCGGCCAGGAACGCGCGACCAATCCGTTCTTGCGCACGCAGCAGCCCGACGTCGTCCAGGCCGCCGCAAGCTGGGCCGGACGCCACCAGCAAACGCCGGTAGAGGTTTTTGCCTCCCTTCGTGAATGGAAGAACGATTTCAAGTGACCACCTGATGAATCTATCCCGACTCCTTCTGCCGCTCATGCTGGCAGTCCTCGCCGGTTGCGCAGGAACCAAAGCCCCCGATAGCAAGAACCTCACCACCAATTCCCAAGGCCGATACATCGCCCGGGACACTTCCCGCACGATCGACCTGACCAACCCGCCGGCCGACGCCTGGGACCGCATCCGCCGCGGTTTCGCGATCCCCAACCTGAATACCGACCTCTCCAAGCAGTGGACCGACTACTACGCGTCCCACCCCGAGGCGGTGCAGCGCATGGCGGAACGCGCGGGCAAATACCTGTACTTCATCGTCGACGAGATCAACCGCCGCGGTCTGCCGACCGAGCTGGCGCTGCTGCCCTTCGTGGAAAGCGCGTATAACCCGACGGCGCTGTCCCGCGCACAGGCTTCGGGCCTGTGGCAATTCGTGCCGGCCACGGGCCAGCATTTCAACCTGAAGCAGGACTGGTGGCGCGACGAGCGTCGCGATCCCATCGCCTCGACCAACGCGGCCCTGGACTACCTGGAAAAGCTGTTTGAAATGCAGGGCGACTGGTACCTCGCCCTGGCCTCTTACAACTGGGGCGAAGGCTCGGTGCAGCGCGCCATGGCCAAGAACGAGGCCGCCGGCCAGAACACCGACTACCTGTCGCTGAACATGCCGGACGAGACCCGCAACTACGTGCCCAAGCTGCAGGCCATCAAGAACATCATTGCGGATCCGCAGCGCTATGCCGTGGCCCTGCCGCCCGTGGGCAACACGCCGTAC
>Ga0213828_1003209_pt1 | contig 11000 bp, 11 predicted proteins | sample MC6MC0897MG_FD_180664 | JGI IMG/M metagenome (GOLD analysis project Ga0213828, IMG submission 180664) | Enriched soil aggregate microbial communities from Iowa State University, Ames, United States - MC6-MC0897-MG | ecosystem: Environmental > Terrestrial > Soil > Unclassified | place: USA: Iowa...
CAAGGACACCATCACAGTAGGCATCTCCGTAGGCACCGCTGAAAAAATCTTCGACGTCGTCAAGCAAGTCGCCGCCCGTGACGGCCTGCAGATCAAGCTCGTCAAATTCAACGACTACCAACTCCCGAACGCCGCGCTCAACGCCGGTGACCTAGACGCCAACGCCTTCCAGCACAAGCCCTTCCTCGACAACCAGATCAAGGCACGCGGCTTCGACATCGTGCCTGTTGGCCTTACCGTCACGGCGCCGCTTGGCTTCTACTCCCGCAAGATCAAGTCGCTAGACGAGCTGCCCGAAGGCGCCTCCGTCGGCATCCAGAACGACCCCTCCAACGGCAATCGCGCCCTGCGTCTGCTTGCCGCCTACAAGCTCATCACCCTCAAGCCCGAGGCCGAGCAGAAGAACACCGCCACGCCGCTCGACGTCGTCTCCAACCCCCGCAAGATCAAGTTGATTGCACTGGACGCCGCGCAGCTGCCGCGATCGCTCGATGATCTGACCGCTGCGTCCATCAACAACGACTACGCCGAACAGGCCGGTCTGGTGCCCGCCCGCGACGCCATCGGACGAGAGGCTGCCGATGGCCCCTACGCCAACCTCATCGCCGTGCGCACCAAAGACCGCGACCAGCCCTGGGTCAAGAAGCTGGTCTCCGCATATCAATCGCCCGAAGTCCGCGCCTACATCGAGCGCGAATTCAAAGGCTCGCTTGTTCCCGCCTTCTAACGCATTGCCCCGGCAGATCATCATGAGCATCCTCACCCTGGCGGGCAGCCCGTCGCAGCGGTCCCGTTCCTCCGCATTGCTCCGCCACGCCGCACAGATCCTGCGTGCACGCGGGTTAGGCATCAGCGAACTCGGCCTGCGTGACATCCCCGCCGAAGAACTCATCGAAGGGCATTACACCGGCGCGGCCGCCGGCGCCCTGCGTGCGCGGGTCGCGGCTGCCGATGCCGTGCTCATCTCCACGCCCGTCTACAAGGCGTCGTTCTCCGGCGGCCTCAAAGCCGTGCTCGACCTGCTCGATGAAAAGGCGCTCGCCGGCAAGGTCGTCCTGCCCATCGCCACTGGCGGCAGTCCCGCGCATCTGCTTGCCCTCGAATACGGCCTCAAGCCCGTGCTGTCCGCGCTGGGCGCGCGCCACATCCTGGCCGGCGTCTACGCCACCGACAAACAGGTTCGCCTCGACGAGCTGGGCAACGCCGACATCGACGACGACGTGCGCGGGCGGCTGGAGGATTCCGTCGAGCGCCTGTCCGAACACGTGCAGCCGCGCGCCGGCGCCGTTCACCCTGCCTACGACCTTGGCCGCCTCGCGCTCGCGGGCGGATTCAGCGTCTGATCCGGAGTTTCAGCATGGATGTTTTCTGGTTCATCCCCACGCACGGCGATTCCCGTTACCTTGGCACCAGCCGCGGCGCGCGCGCCGCCAGCTATGACTACTTTCGCCAGGTTGCTGTGGCCGCCGACACGCTCGGCTACGACGGCGTCCTGCTGCCCACCGGGCGGTCCTGCGAAGACGCGTGGGTCGTCGCCTCCAGCCTCATCGGCGCCACCCGCAACCTGAAATTCCTGGTCGCCATCCGCCCCGGCGTCAGCTCGCCGCAGGTGTCCGCGCGCATGGCCGCCACCTTCGACCGTCTGTCCGAAGGCCGCCTGCTCGTCAACGTCGTCACCGGCGGTGACCCTGGCGAGCTCGAAGGCGACGGCGTCTTCGTCAGCCATGACCAGCGCTACGCCATCACCGCTGATTACCTCAAGATCTGGCGCGGCATTCTTGAAAACAGCCACCAGGCCGAAGGCTTCAGCTTCGAAGGCGAGCAGCTCGTCTCCAAAGGCGGCAAGGTCATCTATCCGCCCGTCCAGAAGCCGTACCCGCCGTTGTACTTTGGCGGCTCGTCCGAAGCCGCGCACGAACTCGCGGCCGAACAGCTCGACGTCTACCTGACCTGGGGCGAACCGCCCGATGCCGTTGCGCGCAAGATCGCCGACGTGCGCGCCCGCGCCGCGCGGCATGGGCGCACCGTGCGCTTCGGCATCCGGCTGCACGTCATCGTGCGCGAGACCAACGAAGCGGCGTGGGCCGCGGCCGATGAGCTCATCAGCCATCTCAGCGAAGACGCCGTGCAGGCCGCGCAGGCCGCGTTCGGCAAGATGGATTCCGAAGGCCAGCGCCGCATGGCCGCGTTGCATGGCGGCAAGCTGACCGACGGCAACGGCGGCCGCGCGCACCTGGAGATCTCGCCCAACTTGTGGGCGGGCGTCGGCCTCGTGCGCGGCGGCGCCGGCACCGCGCTGGTCGGCGATCCCGAAACCGTCGCCGCCCGCATCCAGGAGTACGCCGACCTCGGCATCGACACCTTCATCTTCTCCGGCTATCCGCACCTGGAAGAGTCGTACCGCTTTGCCGAACTGGTGTTCCCGCTGCTGCCCGGCAAGGGCGAGCGCAAGCCGGGCAGCACCGTGCTCACCGGCCCCTTCGGCGAAGTCATGGCGACCGAGCTGGTGCCCAAGGAAGCGGCAAGCTGATGTCTGCCCCGCGCAAGCCTCCCAGCCCGAACCTGCGGGCCGCGCCTTGGCTGGTGTCCGTTCTGGCTCCCGCGCTGTCTCCACTGCTGGCCTCCCTGTTCGTCCTCGCGGCATGGCAGGCCGCCGCGCAGGCCGGCTGGCTGTCCGGCCGCCTGCTGCCCGCGCCATCGACGGTTGCCGCCGCCGCGGTGGCGCTGGCGCGCAGCGGCGAGCTGTGGAGCCATGCGGGCGCCAGCCTGCTGCGCGTGCTCGCAGGCCTGGTGTTGGGTGGCGGGGCGGCCTTGATCCTGGGCGCGATGAACGCCACCGCCCGGCGCGCCGGCAAACAGGCCGACGCCCTGCTGCAGGCGTTGGGCCTCGTGCCCGTGCTCGCGTTTGCGCCGCTCATCCTGCTGTGGCTCGGCGTGGGCGAGGCGGCCCGGCTGGCGCTGCTGTCGCTGGGCGCATTCTTTCCGATCTACCGCCAGACGGTGCGCGGTATCCGCGCGGTGGATCCCGGATTGATCGCCACGGGCAGGTCTCATGGCCTGCACGGCTGGGCGCTGTTCCTGCACGTCATCCTGCCTGGCGCACTGCCGTCGATCCTGACGGGGCTGCGGCAAGGCTTGGGACTCGCGTGGCTGATCCTGGTGGCGTTGGAAGTGTTTGCGGCTCCGACGGGCGTTGGCCTGCTGGCCGAGCACGGCCGCATCGCCGCGCGCGCCGACCTGCTGTTGCTCGGCATCGCGCTGTATGCCGCGATGAGCGCGGCGTCGCAGGCGCTGGTGCACCTGCTTGCGCGCCACCTGCTGCGCTGGAGCCCGGCGCATCGGCCCGAACTGTTTTCAAGGATCGATTGATGGCCAAGATATCCCTGTTGCGCCAAGCGCGCCACGATGAAGGCGCCAGCGCCGGAGCGGCCGATGCGACCGATGCGGCCGGCGCTGCGTTGGAAGCGTTGGCGGCCGAACTGGCTGCCACCGCCGTCGAACGCGACCGCGCTGGCGGTCATGCGGCCCATGAGCGCGAACGCATCCGCGCCAGCGGACTGCTTCGCCTGTCCATTCCCACCGCCTACGGCGGCACGGGCGCGGAGTGGTCCACCGTGCTGGCGGCGGTGCGCCGCCTGGCCGAAGTCGACAGCGCGCTCGCGCACGTGTTCGGTTTTCATCATCTGCAGGTCGCCGGCGTGCTGCTGTACGGCACGCCCGAGCAGCAGGCCTACTTTCTGGCGCCCACCGCCGAGCGCCAGCTCTTCTGGGGCAACGCGCTCAATCCGCTGGACCGCCGCGTCATCGCCCGCGCGGAGCTGGACGGCTACCGCATCGACGGCGTGAAAAGCTTCAGCTCCGGTTCGGTCGGATCGGACCTCCTGACATTCTCGGCCTGGCACAAGCCTTCGGGCACCGCGCTGATCGCCGCGTTGCCCACGCAGGCCGACGGCATCACCGTCAATCCCGACTGGGATGCGTTCGGCCAGCGCCAGACCGACAGCGGCACGGTGCGCTTCGATCACGTGCGCCTGGAAGCCATCCAGGTGCTGCAGGCGCCGGGCGTCACGCCCACGGCCCGCGCCACGCTGCGTTCGCAGGTAGCGCAACTCATCATGACCAACCTTTATCTGGGCATCGCGCGCGGCGCCTTTCACGAGGCACGCCGCTACGTGCGCGACGAGGCGCGGCCGTGGTTCGCATCCGGCGTCGATCGCCATGTCGACGATCCCTACGTGCAGGAGCGCTTCGGCGAATTCTGGCTGCGCGTGCAGGCGGCGGAGGCGCTGGCCGATCTGGCCGGATTGAAGCTGGACGCGGCGCTGGCGCGCGGACCGTCCGTCACGGCGCAGGAACGCGGCGACGTCGCGGTGGCCGGCGCACAGGCCAAGGTGCTGGCGCATCGCGCCGCGCTGGCGGTGGGCTCGGAACTGTTTGAAGTGACCGGGGCCAGCGCCACCTCCGCGCGTTACGGCTACGACCGCTACTGGCGCAACGCGCGCGTCCACACCCTGCATGACCCGGTGTCCTACAAGATCCGCGACCTGGGTCGGTACGCGCTGCTTGACCAGGCGCCCGAACCCACCGCCTATTCCTGATGCAATCGCAATGACCGATATTTCCGACATCCCCGCCGTGCCGCAGCCCGTCATCCGCCTGGATGCGGTGAGCAAGTCGTTTGCCACGCGTGCGGGACGCTTTGACGCCGTGCGCAACGTGTCGCTGTCGATCCGCGCCGGCGACACGTTCGGCATCATCGGCAAGAGCGGCGCGGGCAAGTCCACGCTGCTGCGCCTCATCAACCTGCTGGAGCGGCCGGACGAAGGCGCCGTGCGCGTGGCCGGCACCGAACTTACCGCGCTGTCCAAGCGCGACCTGCGGTCGGCGCGGCAGAACATCGGCATGATCTTCCAGCAGTTCAACCTGCTGCAGAACGAGACCGTGTTCGAGAACGTGGCCTTTGCGCTGCGCGTGCACGGCGGGTGCAGCAAGACGCAGATCGCCGACCGCGTGCGCGACTGCCTGGAGATCGTGGGCCTGACCGACAAGGCGGCCAGCCATCCCGCGCAGTTGTCGGGCGGCCAGAAACAGCGTGTGGCGATCGCGCGTGCGCTGGCCAGCGAGCCGGCCGTGCTGCTGTGCGACGAGCCCACCTCCGCGCTCGACCCCGAAACCACGCGCTCGGTGCTGAGCGTGCTGCGCGACATCAACAAGCGCCTGGGCGTCACCATCGTCATCGTCACGCACGAACTGGCCGTGGTGCGCGCACTCTGCCGTCATGTGGCCGTGATGGAAAACGGCGAGGTGCTGGAACAGGCAGAGATCTCGGGCGCCAACGTGCACCTGTCCTCGCCGCTGGGCCGCGAGTTGATTCGCGAAGCCACCCACCCCTACGAAGAGGTTGCATGATGCTGGACACCTTTGTGCAGTTGCTGCCCGAGCTGGGCGTGGCGGTCGGACAGACCTTTCTGATGCTGGCCATTGCATTGGCCGCCTCCATCTTGCTCGGCGGTCCGCTCGGCATCCTCGTGTTCCTGACCGGGCCCGGCCAATCGCTGGACCGTCCGGTGCTGCACCGGTTGCTGAGTTGGACAGTGAATACCGTGCGGTCGTTTCCTTTCATCATCCTGCTCGTCGCGCTGGTGCCGTTTACGCGGGTGATTGCAGGAACGTCGATCGGGCCGGTCGCCGCAGCGGTGCCGCTGTCGTTCGCGGCCATTCCGTATTTCGCGCGGCTGGTCGAGCAATGCCTGCGCGAGGTGCCGCGTGGCGTGATCGAAGCCGCGCACGCCGCGGGCGCATCGGAATTGCAGATCGTGCGCCGCGTGTTGCTGGTGGAGGCGCGTTCGGGCCTTGTGCTGGCCTTGACGGTTCTGGCCGTCAGCTTCCTGTCCTACTCGGCCGTGGCCGGCGTGGTGGGCGGCGGCGGCATCGGCGACCTGGCCATCCGCTATGGCTATTACCGCTTCCAGACCGACGTGATGGTGCTGACCGTGGCGCTGCTCGTGGTGCTGGTGCAGATCATCCAGTTCGCCGGCAATACCGTCGCGCGACGCATCGACAAACGCTGACCCCAAAGGACACTCATGCTGCTTACCAATCGCCTCGCCCCGACGCTCGCCGTGCTGGCCGTGTTGGCCTTCGGGGGAACCGCCCACGCGGCCGACCCCGCCAAAAAAGAAATCGTGTTCGGCGCGACGGCCGGGCCGTACAGCGACCAGATCAAGCTGGGCATCAAGCCCATCCTGGAAAAGCAGGGCTATACGGTCAAGATCGTCGAGTTCAACGATTACGTGCAACCCAACTTTGCGCTGGCGCAGGGCGCGCTGGACGCCAACGCGTTCCAGCACATCGTCTACCTGAAGAACTTCGCGGCCAAGAACAAGCTTGAACTGTCCGAACTGGTCAAGGTGCCGACCGCGCCCATCGCCATCTACAGCAAGAAGTACAAGCGCGTCGATGCGGCGCCCGACGGCGTGAGCGTGGCGGTACCCAACGATCCCACCAACCAGGCGCGCGCGCTGGTCGTGTTGCAGGAATTGGGTTGGGTGAAACTGCGCGACGGCTATGACCCCTTGCAGGTGTCTGAGAAGGACGTGGCGGTCAACGTGAAGAAGATCAAGATCATCCCGCTGGAAGCCGCGCAACTGCCGCGTTCGCTGGAAGACACCGACTTCTCGTTCGTGAACGGCAACTTCGCGCTGGCCTCGGGTCTGAAGCTGACCGAGGCGCTGGCGCTGGAAAAGACGACGCCCACCTACCAGAATCTGGTGGCCGTGCGCACGGCGGATCGCGACAAGCCGTTCGTAAAGGACATCGCAGCGGCCTACGCGTCGCCGGAGTTTCTGGCGGTCACCGAGAAGTCGTTCGCCGGCTTCGTGAAGACGGACTACCAGCAGAAGCTGGAGGCGGCCCGCTAGGGCCGCGCACAGGGGCATACGCCGGCAGGCCGCCATGTTCATCCACCCCAACGAGTTCGAGCTCTTCCAGCACCTGCAGGCGCCTGACCGCGCCGAGCGGGACAACGCGCCGGACGAGGACGTCGCGCGTCCTGCCCCCCTGCGTGTGACGTTGCGCAGGCTGGCCGGGCGTGTTGGCGGCGACGTGCTGCATCCGCTGGACCTGGACATCGCCGCCGGGGAATTCGTGGCGGTGGTGGGGCGTGCGGACAGCGGCAAGCGCGCGCTGCTGCGGATGCTGGCCGGCGAAGCCACCCCGACCGGCGAACAGGGCGGCGCGCCGCAGCGCTCGCCCGTGCTGTTAGACAACTTTCCGCTGTGGGCGCCAGACCATCGTGTTCGCGCGTTGCGGGCGGATGCCCGCCTGCTGCCGTGGAAGCGCGTGATCGACAACGTCGCGCTGGGATTGCCCGAGCGCGACCGGGCGCTTGCCGAGTTGCGGCAGGTGGAGCTGGCGCGCCACGCCAACGAGTGGCCCGCCAGCCTGACCGACGCGCAGTGCCAGCGCGTCGCGCTCGCCCGCGCGCTGGCGCACCGGCCCGGCCTGCTGCTGCTGGACGAGCCCCTGGGCCGGCTGGACGCGCTGGCCCGGATCGGCATGCAGGGCGAGCTGGAAGCCGCATGGCGCCGGCAAGGCTTTACCGCCGTGCTGGCCACCCATGACGCCGCCGAGGCGGTGGCCGTGGCGGACAGGATCCTGGTGCTGGACGCGGGCCGCGTGACGCTGGACGTGCGGGTGGACCTGCCGCGTCCGCGCGTGCGCGGATCGGCCGCCTTTACGGCGCTGGAGGCGCGCGTGCTGCGCGCCGCGCTGGGACAACCCGACACGCCGGGTCCGGACGGCAGGCCGCTTGCGCCTGTCATCCAGATCCGGCATCTGAGGCTCGCGGTCTGACGCCGCGGGCCGGCAGGCACAACCCGGCGCCGCCCTGGCGCCATCCTCACCTTTCAGGAGCAACACCATGAGCATCCAGTCCATCAATGCCCGCAACCAGTTCCGCGGCAAGATCAAGGAAATCATCCTCGGCCCGGTGGTGTCCGAAGTCGACGTCGACACGCCCGCCGGCATCGTCACGTCGGTCATCACTACCCGCTCGGTCAAGGAACTGGACCTGCAGATCGGCACCGAGGTCCTGGCATTCGTGAAGGCGACCGAGGTGTCCGTCGCCAAGCTGTAGGCCGATAGGCGCGGTTCGGGCGTACTACCGCTGGCGCTTCCAAACGGCCAGCGTTAGGCATATATTGTCTTCGCGATATCCGGCGGTTCCCTCCTGGCTTGTGGCGTCTTGCTCTGTGTGCGGAGAACGGAAATGCGGCGACTGCGAACGTGGTTCTTCGGCCTGATTTGCCTGGGGCTGTCACTCTCTTTTCCCGCCATGGCGCAGACCAAGCTGAGCAACGCTCAGCTTGATCAGTTGATGGCGCCCGTGGCGCTCTATCCGGACGCGCTGCTGTCGCAGATCCTGATGGGATCCACGTACCCCGATGACGTCGCGGCGGCGGCCAAATGGTCGGCCGCAAACGCCAACCAGTCCGGCGATGATGCGGTGCGAGCCGTCGACGCCGAAACCTGGGATCCCAGCGTCAAGTCGCTGGTGGCCTTTCCCTCCGTCATGGACATGATGGGCCGCGAGCCCGGCTGGGTGAAGTCCGTGGGCGACGCGTTCCTGGCGCAACCGGAGGCCGTCATGGATTCCGTCCAGCGGCTGCGCACACAGGCGCAAAAGGCCGGGAACCTGAAAAGCACGCCGCAGCAGACGGTCAAGACCACCACCGCGAATGACAAGACGGTTGTGGTGATCGAACCGGCGGATCCTCAAGTCGTCTACGTGCCCAGTTACAACCCGACGGTGGTCTATGGCGCGTGGGCGTATCCGTCGTATCCGCCTTATTACTATCCCCCGCCGCCGGGGTCGGTGTTTGCCAGTTCGCTGGTGGCCGGGATCGGATTCGGCATCGGCGTCGCGGCGATCAATTCGATGTGGGGCGACGCGAACTGGGGGCATGGCGACATCGATATCGACGTGGATCGCTACAACAACATCAACGTCAACAATCGCATCGACCGCAACAACGTCAACAACAACCGGTCGACGTGGCAACACAACGCCGCCAACCGCGGCAACGCGCCGTACGCGGACGCCGCCAACCGCCAGCGTTTCGACAGCCAGCGGCAGGCCGGCTTGCAGAACCGCGCGCAGGCGGGCGGCCAAGGGCTTGGCGCGGCGGGCGCGGCGCCGGTGGCCGGGTCACGCGATGCCGCCAGGCAGCGGGCGGCGCAGTCTTTTGAAGGGCGGACCGGGCAGCCGATCGCGGGTCATTCCGGCGCGGACGGCGGACGCGGCCAGGGGGCAGGCCGGGGCGACGGCGCGGCGGGCCGGGGGCAAGGGCAGGGGCCGCAAGCCGGACAGGGCGGTCGGGACCGCGGCGCCGGGACGGCCGGTGTCTCGACCCAGGATCGCGCTCAGAACCGGTCAACCGGCGTCTCGACCCAGGATCGCGCCCAGAACCGGGCAACGGGCGTCTCGACCCAGGATCGTCCGCGCGACGGCGCGTCCAGCGTCGGGACGTCCGGCATCTCGACCCAGGACCGGCAGGCCGCCGCCCAGCGCCAGCGCGCCGACGAGACGGCCGCGCGCGACCGGGCGCGCGCGTCGAACAGCAACAACGCGCTGAGCGGGGCGGGCGACGGCGACCGCATGCGGCAGCAGAACCAGCGCGGCGAAATGAGCCGCGGCGGCGGCGGGCATCGCAGCACCGGCGCCAGCGCGCCGCATCGTGGCGGCGGGGCAGGCGTCCATCGCGGCGGTGGCGGCGGGCGCGGCGGCGGCGGCCGGAGATAGGCACCATGGACAAGGGACTTTCTATGACGATCGCTCGTTTGCGCGCGCTGTGCGTGGCTTCGGTCCTTGGGCTGGGCGTGGCGGCGCCCGCCATGTCGCAGGCCGTGTATCCCAGCGCCCAGGCGGCGGCGCAGGCGTTTACCGATGCGCTGGCCTTGAACGACGTCGACGCCCTGCGCACCGTGCTGGGTCCGAACCACCGGCAGCTCGTGCCGGGCGGCGTCGATCAGGAAAACATCTATCGCTACCTGGCGGCGTGGGTGCGCAAGCACGACATCGTCGCCGACGGCGGGCGTTCGTGGGTGGCGGTCGGCGATTCCGGGTGGACGCTGCCGGTGCCGCTGGTGCGCGCCGGCCAGGGATGGCGATTCGACCCGGTGGCGGGCAAGGCGGAGATCCAGCGCCGCGCCATCGACCGCAATGAGCTGACCGCCATCGAAACCCTGCAGGAACTTCAGGCCGCGCAGACCCGGTATGCGCAAGGGGTCGGCCAGGGCCGGTACGCCACGCGGCTGGTCAGCCGAGCCGGCGAGCGCGACGGCCTGTACTGGCCCGACGTGCCCGGTGCGCCGCAGCAGGCCTTTGGCCCGGATGCGCTGGCGATGGGGCCCGACGTGCCCGTGGACGACGCGTTTTTCGGCTATCGCTACAAGGTGCTGCCGGGTGGCGCGGGCAATACGTACCGCATCGTGGCCTGGCCCGCGCGTTACGGGCACACGGGCATCGGCACGTTTGTCGTGGGGCCGGAAGGCGGCGTGCTGGAGAGTGATCTGGGACCGTCCTCGGCTTCCCGCGCGGCGGCCTTGCGAGACGCCGATATCCGAACTGGAAACTGGGTGGATGCGAACGGTCAGCCGGCGCCTGCCAGGTAGGTTTTTTCGGGGCCGTATGCCGCTTTTCACGTGCCTGTTGCGGGGTCGCAACAGGCTTGCGTGTTTGCCGTCAAAGCCTGCCGCCGCGCCGCGTTTCCGTCGTCACCTGTGACCCATTTGTCAGGCGCCTGTGCCTAAAATGGCGAGCACCGGGTGCCTGCCCGATTTCCCCTTGCCGGATCTCCAAATTGAACCCCATGTCTTTTGTCCGCTACGCCCTGTTCGGCGTGGGGATGGCGCTTAGCGCCGCGGCGGCTTCCGCCCCGATATTTGTCCTGAATTCCCTGGACGCCAACGTCAGCATCATCGATCCGGCCACCTACAAG
>Ga0213828_1003213_pt1 | contig 10991 bp, 12 predicted proteins | sample MC6MC0897MG_FD_180664 | JGI IMG/M metagenome (GOLD analysis project Ga0213828, IMG submission 180664) | Enriched soil aggregate microbial communities from Iowa State University, Ames, United States - MC6-MC0897-MG | ecosystem: Environmental > Terrestrial > Soil > Unclassified | place: USA: Iowa...
AGAAAGGTAGAAGTGACGGAAAGAAAGCAGAGCGACGGATAGGAAAGTTGAAGCGACGGAAAGAATCGCCAGAGCGACGGATGGAAAGTTAAAGCGACGGAAAGAATCGTCAGAGCGACGGATAGAAAGGCGAAGTGACGGAAAGAAAGCAGAGCGACGGATGGAAAGTTAAAGCGACGGAAAGAATCGTCAGAGCGACGGATAGAAAGGTCGAAGTGACGGAAAGAAAGCAGAGCGACGGATAGGAAAGTTGAAGCGACGGAAAGAATCGCCAGAGCGACGGATAGAAAGATCGAAGAGACGGAAAGAAAGCAGAGCGACGGATAGGAAAGTTGAAGCGATGGAAAGAATCGCCAGAGCGACGGATAGAAAGGTCAAAGCGACGGAAGGAAGAGGCGAAGTGACGGATAGAAAGGTCGAAGTGACGGAAAGAAAGCAGAGCGACGGATGGAAAGTTAAAGCGACGGATAGAATCGTCAGAGCGACGGATAGAAAGGTCGAAGCGACGGATAGAAAGGTCGAAGTGACGGATAGAAAGGTCGAAGTGACGGAAAGAAAGCAGAGCGACGGATGGAAAGTTAAAGCGACGGAAAGAATCGTCAGAGCGACGGATAGAAAGGTCGAAGTGACGGAAAGAAGAGTCGAAGTGACGGAAAGAAAGCAGAGCGACGGATAGGAAAGTTGAAGCGACGGAAAGAATCGCCGAAGCGACGGATAGAAAGGTCAAAGCGAGGGAAGGAAGAGTCGAAGCGACGGATAGAAAGGTCGAAGAGACGGAAAGAAAGCAGAGCGACGGATAGGAAAGTAGAAGCGACGGATAGAATCGTCAGAGCGACGGATAGAAAGGTCGAAGTGACGGAAAGAAAGCAGAGCGACGGATAGGAAAGTTGAAGCGACGGAAAGAAGAGCCAAAGCGACGGAAGGAAGAGTCGAAGTGACGGATAGAATAGTCAAAGTCGTGGATAGAACCCTCAAAGTCGTGGGTAGAACCCTCAAAATCGTGGATAGAACCGCCAAAATCGTGGATAGCCCCGACAGAACGAAGGAAAAAAAGCCAAAACGACGGAAGCTACCGCCGAAGCGACGAGTAGCCACCGTCAAAGCAACAAAAAATTTCATCCCAAAATAATTGGTAGCTTTACTTCGAGTGAATGGCTTTCGCTTCTTTTAGCTGTTTGATGCGTTCATCAGTCACATGTAATGATTTTAAAATTTCTTCATTATGTTGTCCTAATGTAGGAGCAACATTGGTTAGCTGACCTGGTGTCTGTGAAAACTTTGCAGGGAAGCCAAGTGTGCGCATTGGACCGGCAACTGGATGTTCATAGGCAAGTACCATACCACGCTCTAAAATGTGCGGATCATTCAATGTTTGATCGTACGAATAAATTGGACTAGAAGGTATACCATGTTCATCTAATAGTTGTAGCCAATGAGTCGCTTTATGCTGTATCAATTCGCTTTCGATTGCTGCTTCGAGTGCTTTCACATTTTGAGCACGTAAGTAGTTTGTTGCAAAGCGTGGATCATCTAACCAGTCTGGTCGAGTCACGACTTTCGTGGCAAAAATCTCCCACAGCTTTTGATTGCCAGCTCCAATTAAAATATAGTCGTCTTGTGTTTTAAAACCTTGATACGGAGCGGATACACGATGAGCAGTACCTGTACGATCAGGAAGCTCGCCCTTTCCAAAATAAGCGGCTGCCTCCCAAACAGTCCAAGCAAGCCCGGACTCGACAAGTGACACGTCGATGTATTGTCCCTTGCCACTACGAAGTTTATAAATATAAGCCATTAAAATAGACTGTAAAGCAGTTTGTGCGGCTGCAATATCGTTCACTGCAAAGCCAACCTTTACTGGTCTCCCATCAGCTTCGCCAGTCATATGCATTAAGCCACTAAGCCCTTGCGCCATAATATCGTAGCCGCCTTTTTGACTATATGGACCTGTTTGGCCATAACCGGAAATGGAGCAATAAATAAGCTCAGGATTAATTTCTTTTAATGTGTCATAATCAATGCCAAGTTTTTTTGTAACACCAGGTCGATAGTTTTCTACAAGAACATCCACAGACTGTATAAGCTCTTTGAATAATGCCAACCCTTCGGTAGTTTTTAAATTTAGACAAACCCCTTTTTTATTGCGATTAACCATCATATACATATGACTTTCTTCATTGATGAAAGGGCCCATTGTGCGCGTATCGTCCCCGTTTGGGTATTTTTCGATTTTGATCACTTCAGCGCCCATATCCGCTAACACCATTGTGCAATAAGGGCCAGCAAGCACTTGCGATAAATCAACTACTTTTAAGCCTGCTAATGCTTGTTTCATTGATCATCGACTCCATCTTTTTTCACAATTGTGATATTACGTAGTCCCTTTACTGATGTAGCACCTGCTAAAGCGATAGAAACTTTTAATTCATCATATAAATTTGTCATTACTTTTTCGACTCCTTGCTGACCGTCCAGTGCAAGCCCGTAGACGAAAGGACGACCAATAGCAACAGCATCCGCGCCTAAAGCGAGTGCCTTGAGGGCATCCATGCCACGATAAACACCACTATCTAAAATAACAGGAATTCGGCCGTTTACTGTTTTCACTATTGCGGGGAGTGCATCAAGTGAGGCAATCACACCATCTAATTGACGACCACCGTGGTTTGACACAATAATGCCGTCAATGTTGTTTTCTATAGCTAGCTCTGCATCTCCAGGATGTAAAATGCCCTTCAATAAAATAGGGAGGTTGGAACGGCGCTTTAATTCGCGTACATTTTCCCAATTTAATGTTGGATGGAAAACATTTTGCAAAACGCCTTGTACATACGACTCGAATGAATTGTCTGGCAAGGAAGCTGTAAAAACAGGGTCATTCATATAGTTTCCTCGGGCATATCCAAGCTTTAACGGAGAAAATTGATTGCGAACATCTTCCTCACGCCAACCGAGCATAACAGTATCGACAGTTAAAACAATAGCCTCGAAACCAGCAGCCTCGGCTCGATCGGCCATACTATAGGCAATGTCCTCATTTGTGGACCAATATAATTGAAACCATTTTGTAGCTGCGGGTGCCGCTTGTGCGACACCTTCAAGTGCATAGCTTGAAACTGTACTTTGAATATACGGGATTTTTAATTGTTCAGCTGCACGTACAACTGCAAGCTCTCCCTCGTCATGCGCCATTCTATTCATGCCAACCGGAGCAAATAAGAACGGAGTAGGATGTGTTTTACCAAAAAGCTTAATGGATGTATCAATATTTGAAACATCATGTAAAAAGCGTGGAATAATCGAGTATTTTTCAAAAGCTGCACGATTATTATGTAATGTTTGTTCACCGCCAGCACCTGATCGTATGTAACCAAATGGGCCAGTTTCAATTTTTTCTGCCACAGCCTTTTCTAAATCTGTAAAGCAAATAGGGAAGGGGGCTTGAGCATTTATATTTTTTAAAAGTAAATCGCCATCTGTATTGTTTGTCATCGTTCCTACCTCGCTTACTTATTGAAAATAGGCGTTCTTTTATGTAAAAATGCTTGAATGCCTTCGTTATAATCATCAGAGCTAAATGAATCAAGAATGATTTGGGCTAGCTCGTCGCTTTCTTCGTTGTCGCCGTCAACAATTGCTTGAATAATTTTTTTGATGCCAGCATTGGCAACAGATGATTTACTTAATAAATGATTTACGAACTGAAGTGTTTCTTTTTCAATATCTTCGGGCTCATGTAAAGCAGTAATCAAACCAATATTTTTTCCTTCTTCCGCTGTGAAAATATTTGCTGTATATAAAATTTCCTTTGCCTTCGCAACACCCACGATGTTCATAAGACGTTTTGTACTTTCAAGATTGTAGACGATACCGATATTCGCAGCAGTAATGCCAAGCTTGCTTTTCGGTGTTGCTAGTCGGAAATCACAAGCATTGGCTAGCTCTAAGCCACCGCCAATAGCTAATCCTTGAATCATAGCAATTGTAGGGTGTGGAAATTTATAAACGGCATCAATGGCTTTTAATGCTAAATCATTATAGGCTTTTGCATTGTCAGCAGCATAACGAATATCTAAAAACTCGGTAATATCAGCACCGGAAGAAAAGGCAACTTCATTTATGCCACGAACAATTAATACTTTAATAGAAGAATCCGTACGTAAATCTTCAAGATGATCTAAGATGGATTGAAACATATCTCTCGATAAAGAATTGCGTTTATCAGGGCGATTTAACACCAATGTAGCAATATAGCCATTTTTCTCTACATAAATTTCATTTGTCATCGTCATCCCCCTCCTAATCTTTTTTTAGTTTTGCGGCAAAGTGGTTGCCTATTGATTGAATACTCTGAACAAGGATGATTAAGATAAACACTGTCGCATACATCACATCGACCTCATAGCGTAGATGACCATAACGGTATGCCAGATCACCTAAACCACCGGCACCAACCATTCCTGCCATAGCTGTTGCACCAATAAGACCAATAGTGGCAATCGTTAAGCCTAAAATAATGGATGGGCGAGCTTCACGTAATAAGACGTTCCAAATAATATGACGACGTTTAATACCCATTGCTGTATAAGCTTCCACAACACCTGGGTCTACTTCTAAAAGTGCTGTTTCCATAAGTCGAGCAATATAAGGCGCTGTATAAACAACAAGTGGCACAATAACACCCTTTACACCAATAGTTGTGCCAACGATTAGCTTCGTGAACGGTAAAATGAAAAATAGTAGAATAATGAACGGTACAGATCGAATAATGTTAATAAATAAATTGAAAAATTGGTATAGAAATTTATTTTCAAACGATTGCCCCGGGCGAGTTAAAACGATTAAAAGCCCTAACGGAATCCCAATTATAATAGAGAAGAATAAAGATATTCCGACCATTTGGAATGTTTCGATAATAGATTTGCCAATAACGTCTGACCAATCTGTAAAGAAGCTTTGAATGCTATTCATTTAATTCGCCTCCTAATTCCTCAACGCTTACTCCGTTTTCTGTAAAATACTTAAGTGCTTTTTCAACGATATGAACCTCACCGTGTAAATGCACAACAATATTTCCGACAATGCCGTTTTTTAATTCGATAATATTAGCTGTTAAAATATTTGGTTGTACATCATAAACTTTGCTCACTTCTGCAAGTAATGGTTTCCCTGTACTTTCACCAAGGAATGTTAGACGAATAACACTTCCGGAAACATTTAATTGCTCGATAAGGGAAGGAGATAAATTACGTTGGGAAATGGTATTTAAAAATTTTCGTGTCGTTGGATGCTGAGGTTTCGAAAATAGCTCTATAGCAGAGCCATATTCTACAACCTTCCCTGATTCAAGAACGGATACATCATCGCAAATTTTTTGAATAACATTCATTTCATGTGTAATAAGTAAAATAGTGATGCCAAGCTCACGATTAATTTTCAAAAGAAGTTCAAGAATGGCATCAGTTGTTTCGGGATCGAGTGCGCTTGTTGCTTCATCACTGAGTAAAATCTCAGGCTCTTGGGCAAGGGCACGTGCAATAGCGACACGCTGCTTTTGACCACCTGAAAGCTGGCTAGGGTAGCTATCTAATTTCTCCGTTAGGCCAACAATTTCTGCATACTTTGCAACGCGGTTTTTTACTTCTGTTGCGTTATAGCCAAGAAGCTTTAACGGTACCGCAATATTGTTGTAAACAGTTTCTGTTTTTAAGAGATTAAAATGCTGGAAGATCATCCCTATTTTTTGACGTGTTTTGCGAAGGTCATTTAGAGAAAGGGAAGTAATATCTACATTATCGATTAATACTTTTCCTGTTGTTGGACGCTCTAATAAATTGACACAGCGAATAAGAGTACTTTTTCCTGCACCACTGTAGCCAATAACCCCATGAATTTCACCTTTTTTGACATGCAAGTTAATACCATCTACTGCTTTGACGATACCTTTTTTAGTTTTAAATTCTTTTGATATGTTTTCTAATTGAATCATACTGTGAAATCTCCTTTCTAAGCCCTTCTATAAATCAAGAATCTGCTAGCCTTCCTATAGGAGTCTCGCAGATTCTTTATTTTATGAAAGGGTCTTAATCGTCACTTACCAGCTTGGAATTACAGAACCTTTGAATTCTTCTTCAATAAATTTGCGTACTTCATCAGATTGATAAGCTTCAACGAATTTCTTAATCGTTGGGTCGTCCTTGTTTTCAGCACGTACCACAATGTAATTTACATATGGAGAGTCAGTCGATTCTAAAAGAATGGAATCATTTTTAGGATCAATACCGGCTTCAAGAGCGAAGTTAGTATTAATGGCTGCTACATCTACTTCACTAAGCTGCTTCGGAATTTGTGCAGCCTCTAGTTCAATGAATTTTAAGTTCTTTTTGTTTTCTTCCACATCGCGAATAGATGCTGTTAAATCTGCTCCATCTTTTAATTTTATATAGCCAGCTTCTTGAAGGACAAAGAGAGCACGAGCCCCGTTTGTTGGATCATTTGGTAACCCGAATGTTGCACCGTCTGGGATTTCATCGAATGATTTATATTTTTCAGAGTAGATACCCATTGGATTTAAAATTGTTTTTCCTACTGGCACTAAATCTGTATTGTGATCTTTGTTAAATGTATCGAGGAATGGCTTGTGTTGATAGCTATTTGCATCAAGATCACCCTCAGCTAATGATGTATTTGGTAAAACATAATCAGAGAAAGGTTTTAGTTCTACCTCTAAGCCTTTTTCTTTGGCAACCTTTGCAGCAACCTCTGCAATTTGTTCGTGTGGACCAGAAGTTACACCCACTACAATTTTATCTTCATTAATAGCCTTACCTGCACCTTTGCTGTCTTCCTTAGTACCACAGCCCACTAATGCTACCGCTAATGTGAGACTCGCTAAACCTGCTAAAAATTTGTTTTTCTTCTTCATGAATATACCTCCAAAGTTGTATTATCGGTTTTTTTAAAAATAATTTGGCCTTGGTGGAATTGCGTCCAAAGGCTTTATCTTCATTTGATGAAAATAAAAAAACTCTCTTACAAACTAAGAGAGGCTCATGAAAAAACGTCCTCTCTTATCTATCAAACGACAATCGTTTGCAGGATTTAGCACCTTCCTTAAAAAAGGAGGTTGCCGAGCTTCATAGGGCCAGTCCCTCAGCTACTCTTGATAAGAGATTTATAATATTTTTTTGTAATTCCGATAGAACTAATATAAATTATAGGGTATAGTAAGTCAATGGAATTTTTAAAAATTTTTCATTTAATCTTAATTGTATGAATGTTCCCTGTATTGAAAATGGAACGTCAGCAGTAATTTTGTTAAGACAAAATTGATTATATTATTTAGTCATGAAAGAGGGATGGCAATGTCTATCAGAGTAAACTATGGTGTTGGCTCATTTGGCAAGGTTATTAGTGCGCGTATTCTAATGGGAACAGATATCATTGAGGGAATAGAGGCAGTCTGTGAAGAGAACGGTATTGAATCAGCTACGATTGTTAGCTGCATCGGTAGCTTTCAAAAAAGTAGCTTTGTTTATTTAGTACCAGATGCATCATCCAAAATTAAAGTACGTTTTAGTGAAGTGATTGAAAAAGAAGGTCCGCTTGAATTTATTCAAGGTTCAGGTGTTGTTTGTAAACGTGATGGTGGATATGAAACCCATTTTCATGGCTCGATGAGTGATCAATGGGGAACTGTGTCAGGTGGGCATTTTATTAAAAGCGGGAATATTGTTATTACTGCTGATGTCGTACTAGCAGAAGTACAAGGGATTCAGCATAACCGGAAGTTTGATGAAGAAACAGGGCATGTTCAATTTTATCCGCTAGAAGTAGGGTTTGAACAGCCGAGGAAGATAGAGATATAAAGAGAAAACTGTCCCGTAGCGAGTGTTAGCTGTTAGGACAGTTTTTTCGTTAGTACATAAAGGAAACGCTCATACATTAAATAAGTTTAATTTTTCAATTCTATCGATCGCTTCACGTAGGCGGTCTTCGCTAACAAGTAAACCAACCCGCACATAGCCTTCACCATATTGGCCGAAGCCGTTGCCTGCAGCTACTGCAATATCGGCTTTGTCGAGCAGTAAATCGGCAAATTCTTCACTCGTAAAACCTAATGGGACAGGTAGCCATGCAAAGAAAGAGCCTTTAGGTGCTGTTACTTGCCAACCAATTCGCTGAGCTTCTTCGATCAGGACGTTTCGTCGACGCTCATAAGTCGCTCTTAGCTTATCAGCGCAACTTTGGGAAGCAGTAAGTGCAACTGCCGCTGCTTGTTGCACTGCAGGGAATTGACTACAAAATAGATGATCTTGAATAAGGTTAATGGCTGCAACAAGATCAGGGTTACCAACGGCAAAACCAATGCGCCAGCCTGCCATATTATACGTTTTGGATAATGTATACATTTCAATGCCGACATCTTTTGCACCGTCAGCTTGCAGGAAGCTGATAGGTTTATTGCCATCAAATCCAATTGCTCCGTAGGCAAAATCATGTGATACGATAATGTTGTGCTCTTTTGCGAAGCGTACTGTTTCCTCGAAAAATTCAATTGTTGCAGTACCACCAGTTGGGTTATTCGGATAATTTAAGTAAAGAAGCTTCGCCTTTTCTTTTACTTCATTGGATAAAGTATGATAATCAGGCAGAAAACTATTTTCTGCAAAAAGTGGCATCACTTCAAAATTAACATCACCTAATACAACACCCGATAAGTAATCTGGATAACCAGGATCAGGTAATAGCATTGTGTCGCCAGGGTTTAAAACGGCTAACGGTAATTCAACAAGACCAATTTTCGTACCACCGAGAATAGCTACTTCTGTCTCAGGATCAATGTCCACATTGTATTCACGTTTGTAGAAGTCAGCTGCTGCTTGACGTAATTCTGCGATACCACGAAATGGAGAGTATTTATGATTTTGAGGATTGTCAGCTGCCTCCTGTAGTGCTTGAATAATATGGGGAGGAGTAGGCTGATCTGGATTGCCTTGACCAAGATTGATAACATCGCGCCCTTCTGCTAGAGCAGCGTTTACTTTTTGCACAAGTGCTGCAAAAAATTGAGTTGGGAGTTGCTGTAGTTTTTTTGAGAATTCCATGCATGTTCACCTTTTTCAGAATATAATAATTATTAAAGATATGATGCACATATTATTACTTTTTTTAGTAATTGTCTAGAGCATTTTCAAAAACTATAAGCGACCCAATACGTATATGGGGGTAGGAAAAATGAACAAAGTCTCATATTTTATCGTCAATGCTTTTACTACAGAACTTTACAAGGGAAACCCCGCTGCAGTATGTTTACTTGATACGGCAATACCTGAGTCGACCATGCAGAAAATTGCTCAGGAAATCTCCGTACCAACAACAGCTTTTGTCCAAAAGAAGGATAATGATTTTTTTCTTAGATGGTTTACGCCAGCAAAGGAAATACCGATTTGTGGACATGGAACAATTGCTAGTGCTTTTTTACTTTGGAAACAAGGGATTGTACCCGTCAATTCTTCAATTACATTCCAAACTTTTAGTGGTCCTTTGCAAGCGATTTGGTTTAATGAGCTAGTTGAAATAACAATTCAAAAGTATCAGTTAGAAGAGATTGAATGTCCTATGGAGCTTGAAGAATGGCTTGGTATGAGGCCAACATATGTAGGAAAAACAGAATTGGATTATATAGTGGAGCTAAGTCACGAAGAATATATTGCAGATTTCAAAGCTAATTTTCATGCGATGAAACAGTTCCCTGTACGTGGTGTCTGTATTACGAGTCTTTCTAAGGATGAGGGGATTGATATTGTCTCAAGATTTTTTTCTCCAGCACAAGGCATTGATGAAGACCATGTAAATGGTTCCACTCATGGTGCGTTAGGACCTTACTGGTGTGAAAAATTATCAAAAGAAAGCATCGTTAGCAAACAGCTTTCAAAACGCGGTGGATTATTATACGTTACGCCAAAAATAAAAGATGTGGCAATTGCGGGCTCGGCAGTTCGAGTATTAAGTGGTGAAATATTAATCTGAACATTGAGCTAAAACTATGGCAGTAAGGTTGTTTTATTGTAGTATAAAATACAGAAAAGTACAGTCTAGAGGAGGAATAACAATGAAAATAGGGTGTATCCAATTAAATGTAGGCTTCGGCAAAGTAGAAGAAAATTTTGCTCGCGCTGAGGACAAGATTCGTGAAGCGGCAAAACAAGGTGCAGAAATTATTGTACTACCAGAAATGTGGAATACAGGTTATGCACTTGAACGTTTACCGGAGCTTGCGGATGTTGATGGAGAGCGTTCGAAAGCATTTTTATCAGATCTAGCCAAAGAACTTGGTGTACATATTGTTGGTGGCTCTGTTTCGACGAAGAAGGGCGATAAATTTTACAATACAATGTATACGTTTGATAAGCAGGGTGAACTAGTAGGTGAATATAGCAAGGCGCATCTTTTCCGTTTAATGGACGAGCATTTATATTTAGAAGCCGGGGATGAAATGAATCGCTTTGCACTGGGAGACATCGAGGCTGCGGGAGTGATTTGCTATGATATCCGCTTCCCTGAATGGCTACGCGCTCACGCTTTAGCGGGTGCAAAGGTATTGTTCGTCCCAGCGCAATGGCCGACACCACGTATTGATCATTGGAAAACATTGCTACAAGCACGTGCTATTGAAAATCAATGCTTCGTGATCGCGGTTAATCGTATTTCGAAAAAGGTAGAAAATTTCAATGGTCAATCCATGATTATTCAGCCGTGGGGCGAAGTACTTTGGGTTGGCGCGGAGGATGAAGAGGTCGCTGTCATTGATGTGGACTTTTCGATTGTTGATGAAGTACGAGGTAGAATTCCTGTTTACGACGACCGCAGACCTGGATTATATAGTGGGGTAGTTGCTGAAAATTAGCATGGTGGGCACGCTCAAGGAACAAAGTGATCTTGAGCGTGCCATCGCCGCTAAACCCGAGACCATCGCCGCTAAACCCGAG
>Ga0213828_1003214_pt1 | contig 10989 bp, 9 predicted proteins | sample MC6MC0897MG_FD_180664 | JGI IMG/M metagenome (GOLD analysis project Ga0213828, IMG submission 180664) | Enriched soil aggregate microbial communities from Iowa State University, Ames, United States - MC6-MC0897-MG | ecosystem: Environmental > Terrestrial > Soil > Unclassified | place: USA: Iowa...
ACCAAGCTCAAGGTGCTGGACCGTTTCGATGGCGGCGTGGCCGGACGTGGTGATTCGCACCATGGCGAAGTGCACGTGGTGCGCCGCGTGGCCGGTTACAAGAAGATCCGCTACTACACCCACGAGAACATCGGCTACGGCCCGGTCAACCTGCCCGACCAGGAACTGCACACCACCGCGGTGTGGTGGCAGCTTCCGCAGGCGCTGCTGCTGCGCGCCTTCGCCAGCAAGCAGGATGCGCTGGATGGTTTCCTTGGCGCCGCCTATGCGCTGCACATCGTTGCCACCGTGGCGGTGATGGCCGATGCGCGCGACCTGCAGAAGTCGGTGGGCAACGGCGATGGTACCTGGATCGCAATTGCCGACCAAAGCGGGCGCGGCCAGCTGCGGGGCAGCGATGGCGAGCCTGGCACGGTGGAACTGCTGCAGGAATTCGTGCCGACCGTATACCTGTACGACAACTTCCCCGGTGGCGTCGGTCTGAGCGAGCCGCTGTGGCAGCGCCAGGCCGAGCTGGTGCAGCGCGCGCGCGAACTGGTGCAGCGCTGCGACTGCAAGGCGGGTTGCCCCGCCTGCGTCGGCCCGGTGCTGGCCGCGCAGGAACAGGATGAAACATCGCCGCGTGCGCTGGCGCTGCGCGTGCTCGACCTGTTCGATGCGCAGGCCTGCCAGCATGTGGCCGATGTGGTGGTGAGCACGCGCGACCCGATGGAGCTGATCGCCCCGTGAGCCTGAGCCTGGACAAGCTGCGCCTGCTGCGGAAGCAGGCGGGTGACCCGAAAGCAGCCACGCCTGCCGCGCCGACGCAGCAGACGCCGCCGGCACGGGTGGCCGCCAACGATGCGCGGCAGCCACCGGCCGAGCGTTCGGTGTTTGCCTGGGTGGAACAGGAGATCCGCCACAAGCCGACCGGCACCGCCACCACCACGCCTGCGCCGGCAACACTGCGACGGCCCGAGGTCGGCAGCCTGCATCGCCTGCTCGGCATGCGCTCGCGGGGTGGCCCTGCGCCGGCACGCGCCAGCGCGCAGGATCGCCAACTGCCCGGCAACGAGATTGCGCCCGGCCTGTTCCTGATCGAGTCACTGCTGCCGCAGCCGATTCCCGCCATGCCGCTGTCGCTGGCCTTCGCCAAGCGCGAGGGTGAGCACGTGGCTGCGCGCGACCTGCTGTTCTTCGATACCGAGACCACCGGCCTGGCCGGCGGCACCGGCACCCGCGCCTTCATGATCGGCGCCGCCGACTGGCATGTGTGCCCGCAGCGTGGCGAAGGCCTGCGCATCCGCCAGCTGCTGATGTCGACGATGGCTGCCGAGGAGGAGATGCTGGCCGCTTTCGCCAGCTGGCTGCAGCCGCATACCGTGTTCTGCAGCTACAACGGCCGCAGCTACGACGCCCCTCTGCTGAAGACGCGCTATCGGCTGGCCCGCCAGGCCGATCCCATCACCGCGCTGGACCATGTCGACCTGCTGTATCCCACTCGCCGCCGTTACCGCGGTACGTGGGAGAACTGCAAGCTGTCCACCATCGAGCGGCAACTGCTGCGCGTGGTGCGCGAAGATGACCTGCCCGGCTCGGAAGCCCCCGCCGCATGGCTGCGTTACCTGCGTGGCGGTGATGCGGTGAATCTGCGCCGGGTGGCCGACCACAACCACCAGGACGTGGTGACCCTGGCCCTGCTGCTGCAGCGGTTGGTGCGGGAAGAGCAGCGCGAACGGGAGACCCTGGCGCTGGTAAGCGGATGAACGGAGAGGGCGGATCCAGGCCGCGTTGACATCACTGACACAGGGCTCGGCGACACTGCCGCTACTGAACACCACCCAGGAGTACTGCCATGCGTCGATCCCCCCTGTTGCTGCTTGCGGCCATCCTGCCGCTGGCCGCCTGCAGCCATGCCGGTGGCAACGCCACTGCCGGTACCGGCAGCCTGCCGGCCAAAGTGTCCGATGGCCCGCAGGAATGCAGGCCCGATGCGTTGGAGGCCTTCACCGGCAAGACCGCCGACGAAGCGACGATCAAGAAGCTGGTGGCCGACAGTGGCGCGCGCAACGCACGCGTGGTCAAACCGGGGATGGCGGTGACCATGGACTTCCGCCAGGACCGGGTGACCGTGCAGGTGGACGCACAGAACCGTATCGAGCGCGCCAGCTGCGGCTGATGGGGTAGCGCCGGGCCCTGCCCGGCGGATTCCATTCGCATACGCGCCGCTGCGGGCGCCGGGCATGGCCCGGCGCTCCGCTCTGTCAGAGCCGCTCGGCCTTGCCGCTGGCCAGCGCACGCGCGATGACCTGCTCTGCCTGCTTCGCTGCCTGTGCCTGCAGCCGTGCCTGACGCTCACCCAACGCGGCCTGTTGACTGCCCAGTGCCGCCTGCTGGCTTCCCAGCGCGGCCTGCTGGCTGGCGAGTCGGCTCATCTCGCGGCTACGCTCGGACTGCAGCGCCTGGCTGCGGGCAACCTGTGATGCGCGCTGTGCTTCGGCCGCAGCCTTGCGTGCAATCGCCGCATCATCCACCGCGCCGCGTGTAGCCCGCGCCGCTTCGGCTGCCGCTTCGCGATTGATGTCGCGATCGTTGATCGCACTGCGTGCAGCCCGTGCGGCGGCGAGGGCGATCTCACGCGCCTCTTCGCCCTGCAGCCTGCCCAACTCGCCCTGCTCGCGGCCGAGCTGGCCCTGCTGACGACCCAGCACACTCTGCTGGCGCCCCAGTTCACTCTGCTGGCGGCTCAGGTCGACGGCGCCGGCATAGGCACGCTGCAACGACTGGATCAGCATCGGATCGCGCACGACGTAGCGCTTGTCGCCCTGGCGGAACCACAGGGCAGGGCCGTCACCAAGCCGGCTGCGCGCCTGCATCACATCGTCCATGCCGGCATTGGCGAACGCCTGGCCGTGATCAACGAGGACGAAGGCCTGCTGTGGCGGCGTACCCAGATCCAGCTGGCCATGGGTGACGATGGTGGTCTGCGAGTGCGCATGGGTGCCTGCGTCCTGCTCCTCGTCTTCATTGACGTCGGCAGGTTCGTCAGGTTCGGCGGGTTCTGCCGGCTCGGCCCAGTCAGCCGGCTCTGCCGGTACCGCTGCGGCAGGCGGCGCTGCCGGTGCCGGGGGTGCTGCGGGCGGCGGCGGCGGCGCTGGCACAGCGCGTGACGGTGCCGGCGGTGCAGGCGGGACCGGCGCGGCCACCAGCCGCATCGGCGCCACTCCCACGGCCAACACAACCAGGGTCAAACCGACGGCCAGCAGGCGTGGGCACGCCCGGTGCGATTGCAGCGACAGCAGGCGGCGCTTGAGGCTGGTGGTGCTGGGCGCTGCGCTGGCCACGCCGAGGTGTGGCTGCGGCGCCACACCCAGCTGCAGCAGCAACCGGCCATAGGCATGGCGGCTGGCACCGTGCTGGCCGACCACCGCCGCATCCACGGCTTCCTCGCGGGCCTGGGCGTATTCGCGCACGGCCAGGCGCAGCAGCGGATGGAAGAAGAACAGGTGCTGGGCCAAGGCAGGCAGCAGCCCCCACTGCAGGTCACGACGCTGCAGGTGTTGCAGCTCGTGGGTCAGCGCCAGGTCCAGCGCATCGCCCTGCAGCGCGTTCATTCCCGCCGGCAGCAGCAGCACCGGACGGAACGGCCCGACCAGCTGCGGCGCGTCCACCTGGTCGCTCATCCACAGGCGCGGCGCGCGGCGCAGGCCGTGCGCATCCGAGGCCAGCTGCAGCGCCTGCACCAGCGCCTGGTCCTCGCACGGATACGACGCCGCCAGCAGCGCACGGCAACGGCGCCATTCGCCGAAGGTCCGCAACGCCATCAGCAGTACGCCGGACATCCACAGCGCGGCCAGGGCCAACGCCCACCAGGCCACCGGGGTGCTGCCGACATCACCCATCGGCGTGTTCGCCAGCAGGTGCGCCGATGCCTCCGGTGCCATCGTATATATCGCGTCCGCCGCAAGATCCACGGTCGTCATTGCCACCGCATCGGGTGCGGGCAGCCAGGCCAGCTGCAGCGGTTGGCTCCACAACAGGCCGACCACGGCCTGCAGCGACACCAGCCACCACAAGCGGCAGCGGGTGGCTGCCGACAGTGCCGGCAGCGCGCGGCACAGCAGGTACACCAGCGCCACCAGCAGCACGGTCTGCAGGCTCGTCCAGCCCAGCCGTTCCAGCATCGGAATCAACATCGAGGTATCCATGGCTCAGTCCTCCTGGCGACGCGATTGCAGTTCGGCCACCAGCGCTTCCAGTTCGGCCAGTTCGTTGTCGCTGACCTTCTGCCGCTGCGACAGGTACGCCACGAATGGCGACACCGAGCCCTGCAGCGTGTTGTCGACGAACTGGGCGACGGCGCCCTGCAGCACGCTCTCCGGGCCACGGGTGGGCTGGTAACGGTAGACACCCTGCTGCTGCCTGCGCTGCAGGTAACCCTTGGCGCGCAGGCGCTCCATCATCGTCAACACGGTGGACCGGGCCAGTCCGCGCGGTTCGCCATAGCCGCTGGCGACCTCGCCGACGCTGGCCGGTGCCTGCTCATCCACATACTGCAGCAGGGCCAGTTCCTGGTCCCCGATGGTCTTGCCACGCATGACAACACTCCCTTGACTACACGTGTCGCTACTGTTGCCATGACGACACCTGTAGTCAACCCCCCGGAAGTCATGGGCCGACGAACGGTAGGGCGCGAGGCCGGCTTAAACCTTTCACGCCGGGCGCGCATCCGACCCATGGCCTGTCGCCTGCGGCAGCCGTCATCGCCGCCGATCTTTCCGCCCTCCGGGAACCCGCATGCCTCGCCAGACGCTACGAACCCTGCTCATGATCATCAGCCTGCTGCCCTTCGCCGCCGTTTCCGCCAACCAGGATCAGGCCAACGACAAGACCCGCCGTTTTATCCGCCAGACCATGCAGGAACAGCGCATCCCGGGCCTGCAGATCGCGGTGGTCAAGGATGGCCAGGTGGTGCTGTCGGAAACCTATGGGCTGGCCAACGTCGAGAACGGTGTGGTCGCCACCCGCAGCACCCGGTTCCCGCTCAACTCGGCCACCAAATCCTTCACCGGCGTCGCTCTGGCGCAGCTGGCACAGGACGGGCGGGTGGATCTGGACGCGCCCATCGCGCGCTATCTCGACGACCTGCCCGAAAGCTGGCGGGCGGTGCGGGTGCGCCAGCTGCTCGCCCACACCTCCGGCCTGCCCGACATCCTCGATGCAGAGGGATTGCTGGGTGGGGGTTCGGAACAGGACGCATGGCAGGCGGTCCGCGCGCTGCCGGCAGAGGCCAGGGCCGGCGAGCGCTTCCAGTACAACCAGACCAACTACCTGCTGCTGGCGAGGATCATCGCGCGGCAATCCGGCATGCCCTACGAACGCTTCCTGGCCACCGGCCAGTTCTCCACCGCGCGCATGGCACGCACCACCTTTGGCGACAGCTACGACCTGATCCCGGATGCGGCGACGATGTACAGCTACCTGCCACGCGCCACCGATGCAAAGGATGCAACGCCGCGCCTGTCGCACTGGTTCTACGACATGCCGCCCAGCCTGTGGGCCGGCGGCGGCATCCTCACCACGGCCGATGACACCGCGCGCTGGTTGGTAGCATTGCAGGAGGGACGCCTGCTGGAGCAGCGCGCGGTGCATCAGATGTGGACGGCCGAGCGCCTCAACGACGGCAGTGCCGGCGACTGGGCCGCAGGCTGGCCGGTGTTCAACACCGGACCCGACCTGCAGGTGGGTGGCATGGGTGGTGCGCGCTCGGCCTTCATCGTCTATCCCGAGCGGGACCTCGCCGTTGTCGTACTGACCAATCTGGTCGGTGCCAATCCGCAGCAGTTCATACCGCGCATCGCCGGTTTCTACTCCGCCGCGCCCAAGGGCGTTGCCGCCGCGCGCTAGCCGCGCGGCCCGCCCATCACCGGCAGGATCACCCCGCTGATGTAGCTGGCGCAGGCCGGCGAGGCCAGGAACACATAGGCCGGCGACAGTTCTTCCGGCTGTGCCGGCCGGCCCATGTCACTGTCCTTGCCAAACTCGGCCACGTCCTTGGCCTGCTTGTCGGCCGGGTTCAACGGCGTCCACACCGGCCCTGGCGCCACGCAGTTGACCCGGATGCCGCGCGGCAGCAACTGGCTGGCCAGCGCCTTGGTGAACGCATGGATCGCCCCCTTGGTAGCCGAGTAATCGATCAGTGCCTTGCTGCCGAACAGGCCGGTTTCCGAGCCGGTGTTGATGATGCTGGCGCCCTCGCCCAGGTGTGGCAGCACTGCGCGTGCCATCTGGATGTAGCCGCCGATGTTGGTCTGCAGGGTTTCCTGCAGGTGCGCGTCTTCCAGATCTTCCAGGCGCTCGCAGTGCAGCTGGAACGCCGCATTGTTGACCAGGATGTCGATGCCGCCAAACGCCTTGGCCACCTGCTTGACGGCCTTGTTGCAGAAGCGGGGGTCGCGTACGTCGCCAGCGATCACCACGCAGCGACCGCCCTCTTTTTCCACATGCTGGCGGGTCAACTCGGCGTCCTTGGCTTCGTCCAGATGCAGCACGGCAACGTCGGCGCCTTCGCGGGCGAACAGTACCGCCACCGCACGGCCGATGCCGGAATCACCACCGGTGACGATCGCCCGCATCCCTTGCAGCTTGCCGCTGCCAATGTAGTCCGGGGCCAGGAAGCGCGGGGCCAGTTCCAGTGCGTGCTCGTGGCCGGGCTTGGCCAGCTGCTGCGCCGGCATCTTCTCCGGCTGATGGCGCGGCCCGGCCTGGGTGGCGGTCTTCTTTTTTGCCGCCTTCTTCGCTACGCGTACATCCTTCGCTTTTTCCTGGTCCTGCAGGCGCCGCTGCCGTGCTGCAACACGCGCCGCGCGCGGATCGGAAGCGGCGGCCTTGCGGGTGGCGGTCTTCACCACGCGTGGGCGCTCGGACGTGGTGGCTTCGGCGGCGGCTGGCGCTGCATGCGTGCCTTTGCGTACCTTCGGCGATGCCTTGCGGCGGGCGGGGGTCTTCTTGGTGGTGGCCATGCAGGTCTCCTCGGGAGGATGGGGGTTGCCGGCCAGCGGCCGGCACTACCGGGGCGCGTGCGCCGCAGTACCGGGGGCGGCGTGCGCCGCTCGTGCAGTGTCTCCACGCAGGCTGTTGGCGGCAGTGAGCGCATTGTGTCCATCGCGTGCACGGCATTCATTCCGCCACCACGCGTGTCGTCGCACCCTGCAGGCCACAACACGAGGAACGCCCCCAATGAAACATGTCATTGCCACCGCCGCCGTCTGCTTCGCCCTCGCCGCCTGCAGCAGCAGCCCCATCGCCCAGATCCAGCCCATCGATGGAGTGATTTCCGGCCAGTGCCATTCCGATATGGTGCGCGGCGCGGTGGGCCTGGCGGCATCGGACGCGACCGTCGAGCGCGCCCGCGTCGACAGCGACAGCCTGCACGTGCAGGTGCTGCGTCACGACGGTCCGCGTGTGCCGCCCGCCAGCGAAGGCGGTGAACGACTCACCATCGAGAAGGGCCGCACCAACAACATCACTGCCATCTACTGCGGCTGACCGTTACGACGCGCCGGCGCGCTTGGCCAGGCGGCGCGCGCGGCGTAGGACCTTCAATGTCGCTTGCTCCCACTGCCGCGGGCCGCGCAGGCCCGCCAGTGCAGTCAGCTCGCCCCTTTCCCAACCGGCAAACACGCACGGATCGATGTAGGCCTTGCGGCATACCGCTGGCGTATTGCCCAGCCGCGCAGCCACTTGGCACACCACCTCGCGTTGCGCCTTGGCCAGCGCGCGCTGGCTGGCCGGTTCTGGCAGCTCGGTGGCGGCGAAGGTCTGCACGGCCGCCAGCGTTCCGCCCCAGGTACGGAAGTCCTTGGCGGTGAAGTCTTCGCCCATCACTTCGCGCAGGTAATCGTTCACCGCCCCTGAATCCACCGGCTGCACGACACCCTCGTCGTCGCGGTACTGGAACAGCGCCTGCCCCGGCAGCTGCTGCACGCCGCGCACCAGAGCGCCGAGCTTGCGGTCGCCCACTGTCACCTCATGCAGTTGTCCTGATTTGCCCCGGAAACGCATCCGCACGCGGCCGCCGCGCAGCAGGTCCAGGTGCCGGTTGCGCAGGGTGGTCAGGCCGTAGGATTTGTTTTCCTTGGCATAGGTCTCGTTGCCCACCCGCACCAGCGTGTCGGCCAGCAGCGCCACCACCACCGCGAGTACCTTCTCTCGGGGGAAGCCACTGCGCTTGAGGTCGCGGCTGAGCCGCCGTCGCAGGCTCGGCAACCCTTCCCCGAAGGCGATGGTGCGGTCGAACTTGCCCGCATCGCGAACAGCCGCCCAATCGGGGTGGTAGCGGTACTGCTTTCGCCCCCGTGCGTCGCGGCCGGTCGCCTGCAGATGGCCGTTGGCATGCGCGCAGATCCACACGGCGGTGTAGGCCGGGGGCACGGCCAGCGAACGGATGCGCTGCAGCGTGGCGGCATCGCGCACGGCGTGCCCATCGGCATCGCGATAGGAGAATCCTTTACCGGCGCGGACGCGGCTGAAACCAGGCTGGGTGTCATCGACGTAGCGCAGGCCGGCGGCGCGCGCGGCGGTGCGTTCGGGTGAGGAGGTTGCTGGCATGCCTGCAGTCTGCCGATCGGCGCGGCGTGGCCACGTCAATAACGCAAGACAAACACGTGAGGGCGGGTTCGCCGCTATGCTCGGCCTTTCACCGTCCCTTCCATTCCGGAGTCATGATGTCGTTCCCGATCCGCGCCCGTTCCCTCTCCGCCCTGCTGCTGCCGGCCGTGCTGGCCCTGACCGCCTGCCAGGCGCCGTCGCTGGATGAGCAGGATTCGGCCACCGCCCACGCACAGCAGGCCGCCGAAGCCGCCAAGGCCCCGGCCGACGAAGCCGGCAAGGCCACCGAAGCACCGCCGGTCGGCAACTGTGACGCCAGCCAGGTGCAGAGCCTGGTCGGACAGCCCTATACCGAAACGCTCGGCAAGCAGGCCCAGGAAGATGCCGCGGCCAAGCAGCTGCGCGTGCTGCACCCCAATGACGTCACCACGATGGAGTTCCTGGGCGACCGCCTGAACATCGAAGTGGACGCAAAGGACGTGGTAAGCGGCGTCCGCTGCGGCTGAGGAAGCCCGCGCCGGCAAGCGTTTGCCGGCGCTTTGGTTGCGCCTGCAACCGTGTATTGCGGCGTTGCAGCAACCTGTGATCTAGTCGAGGCATCCGGTGGCCTCATGATGCGCTCCAGGAAGAGCACGGCGTGTGCGTCAGGGTGAGTGTGAAGGCACTTGGCGTGCGGCCAGACAAGGCGCGCGCCGCCGCGCAGGCGAGTGCCTGCGCAAGGTGAGCAACGCCGTATGGGCGTGCGCCAAGCGGCTTCCCGACGGGCTGCGCCATGCGCGGCACACTCCACCATGACGTACAGGGCGTGCTCTACAGAGCGGGCAGGAGTGTCCCCGTTCATTTCAATCTGCATCGAGGTAGAGATGGCCCCCCGCAACCGCCAAGGGCTTTACGACCCGCGCTCCGAGCGCGATGCCTGTGGATTTGGCATGGTCGCCCAGCTCGACGACCAGCCTTCGCGCCTGCTGGTCGATACCGCCATCGCTGCGCTCTCGCGCATGACCCACCGTGGTGGTGTCGCCGCCGATGGGCTCACCGGCGATGGCTGTGGCCTGCTGCTGCGCCGCCCCGATGCCTTCCTGAAACTGCTGGCCAGTGAAGCCGGCATCGCCGTCGGCGCGCGCTTCACTGCGGGCCTGGTGTTCCTGCCGCACGATGCCGATGCCGCGCAGGCCTGCCGCACGCAGCTGCAGCAGCAGATCGAAGCGGTGGGCTGCAAGGTGGCCGGCTGGCGCGAGGTACCGACCGACGACAGCGTCTGCGGACAGCTGGCACGCGACACCCTGCCGCGCATCGAGCAGGTGTTCGTCGATGCCGGCGTCGGCCAGGATGACGCCGGCTTCGGCCTGGCCCTGTTCCTGGCCCGCCGCCGCAGCGAACAGCAGCTGCGCGCGCACGCCGACTACTACGTCACCACGCTCAGCCCCAACGCCATCAGCTACAAGGGCATGGTGCTGCCGGACAAGCTCAGCCGCTTCTTCCCGGACCTGCAGCGGCGCGAACTGGCCTCCAGCGCCATCGTGTTCCACCAGCGCTTCTCCACCAATACGCTGCCGCGCTGGCCGCTGGCGCACCCGTTCCGGATGCTCGCCCACAACGGCGAGATCAACACCATCGAAGGCAACCGGCGCTGGGCACAGGCGCGCAGCAAGGTGTGGAAGACACCCCGTTTCGACATCGGCGAGTTCGACCCGGTCATCTCCATGCACGGCTCCGATTCGCAGAGCCTGGACAACATGCTGGAACTGATGGTGTCCGCCGGCATGGAGCTGATCCAGGCCCTGCGCATCCTGGTGCCGCCGGCAACGCAGTCGCTGGAATTCAAGGACCCGGACCTGGCTGCGTTCTACGAGTTCCACGGCCTCAACAGCGAACCGTGGGACGGCCCGGCCGGCATCGTCGCCTGCGACAGCCGCTACGCGGTGTGCACCCTCGACCGCAACGGCCTGCGCCCGGCGCGCTGGATGCTGACCGCCGATCGTCACTTCCTGGTCGCCTCCGAAGCAGGCGTCTGGGAAGTACCGACCGAGCGCGTGGTGCGCAAGGGCAAGCTCGGCCCGGGCGAGATGATCGCCATCGACCTCAAGCGCGGTGACCTGCTCGATTCGGAGGCCATCGACCGCATCAACCGCGGCCGTGCACCGTACAAGCAGTGGCTGCAGCAGGGCGTCACCTACCTGCAGACCGAACTGATCGACCCGTCGCTGGTGGAAGAGCCGTTCGACGAAAACACCCTGCGCAGCTACCACAAGCTGTACCAGCTCAGCAGCGAGGAAGTGGAACAGGTGCTGCGGCCGCTGGCCGAGACCGAGCAGGAAGCCACCGGCTCGATGGGCGATGACACGCCGATGGCCGTGCTCAGCCAGCGCAGCCGTCCGCTGTACGACTACTTCCGCCAGG
>Ga0213828_1003216_pt1 | contig 10984 bp, 8 predicted proteins | sample MC6MC0897MG_FD_180664 | JGI IMG/M metagenome (GOLD analysis project Ga0213828, IMG submission 180664) | Enriched soil aggregate microbial communities from Iowa State University, Ames, United States - MC6-MC0897-MG | ecosystem: Environmental > Terrestrial > Soil > Unclassified | place: USA: Iowa...
AATTGATTTTGTCATGGCCCAATTACGTGTGGGATTATATGACATGCGTGAAAAAGATGAAAAAATTCCATTGAAATATGATGTTGTGGGACAAGAGACTTGCGGACCCGGTGGAATTGCCTATGGTATGCGCTCAATTGCAGGGGTCATCGAGGTATTAGACTACATGGAAAAATACTCTCCGGAAGCTTGGATGCTAAATTACTCAAACCCCGCAGCAATCGTAGCTGAAGCAACACAACGTTTACGGCCAAATTCAAAGATTATTAACATTTGTGATATGCCGGTTGCTATTGAGACTATATTTGCAGCTATTCTTGGCCTTAAGTCTAGAAAAGAAATGAACGTTCGTTATTATGGTTTAAACCACTTTGGTTGGTGGACAAGTATAACCGATAAAGCGGGAAATGATTTAATGCCAAAATTAAAAGAATTTGTCGCAGTAAAAGGTTATGCAGCCGAAACGGAAGACTACCAGCACCGGGCTCAAAGCTGGAAAGATACTTATCTTAAAGCAAAAGATACATTTGCCTTAGATCCGGAAACCTTACCAAATACTTACCTAAAATACTACTTATATCAAGATGATATTGTGGCCCATGAAAATAAAGACTTCACCCGTACCAATGAAGTACAAGCCACACGTGAAAAGGATGTATTTGCAAAAGCACATCAAATAATCGAGGCAGACTCCGCCCATGATATTTCCTTTGCAACAGGATCACCACATGCCTCTTTTATCGTAGATCTTGCTTGTGCAATTGCATTTAACACCCAAGAGAGAATGCTGTTGATTGTTCCAAACAATGGTATAATCTCAAACTTTGACCCTACCGCAATGGTAGAAGTGCCTTGTTTGGTTGGTAAAAACGGCCCGGAACCATTAGCCATGGGAACAATCCCGACCTTCCAGAAGGGTTTAATGGAACAACAGGTTGCAGTTGAAAAATTAGTGGTAGATGCCTGGATGGAAGGTTCCTACCAAAAACTATGGCAAGCATTAACTATGTCCAAAACGGTACCTTCAGCGGGTGTGGCTAAAAAAATTTTAGATGAACTCATTGAAGCAAATGGTGATTTTTGGCCAGCATTAAAGTAGTCAAAAGATCATTAAGTGTAGTTGGTATTTAGAGGACAGCGAAGCGGATACTTCATGTGGCGAAGTATCCGCTTTCTTTTTTATGCAGTAGGCTTAAACTATTCATAAGAACGAATAAACTACTTCAGCGTATCGGCCGAAGCTGAAAAAGGATGATAAAAACGGCGATATTATTATGAAAATTAAGACAGTACTTTTGAATAGAAATGACATTTTTTTTATTCTGTGATATGATAATTTTATGTGCCGGGCGTGCAGCCTGGCTTAAGTATTATGAGGAGGAGGAATATGAATCTTTTTGGTAGCTTAGTTATTGCGTTTTCTATGTATTCCCGTATCCCAATGCCACAACTGGAGTGGACAAGGGAGCGGATGAAATATGTCATGTGCTTTTTTCCTCTCATTGGAGCAGTCATCGGCCTGGTGGAATTTGCTGTCTTTCTTGGCTGCAATGCGCTTGGATTCCGTCATCTCGGTCAAATACTTCCGATAGTAATTCCCATCCTGGTTACGGGAGGCATACATATGGATGGATTATTGGATGTGGTCGATGCAAGATCGTCAAACGGAGACAGGAAGAAAAAGCTTGAGATATTAAAGGACCCCCATACAGGTGCTTTTGCTATCATCGGCTGTGGTGTTTATCTTGTTCTTTATCTGGCTGTCTTCTTGGAAATGCATCCAGCTATAATACCTGTTTATTGCTTGTCATTTGTAGTTACCAGGGCCTTAAGCGGCCTGTCCGTTGTCACATTTCCCATGGCTAAGGAAAGTGGGCTGGCCGCTGCTTTTTCCGGGGCAGCCCAGAAGCGGGCCGTGGCAGTTGTTATGGTCTTGTATCTGGCAGCGGCGGGAGGGGGAATCTGGTATCTGGGAGGAACGGCAATTGCGGCAGTGGTTCTTGTTGTTTGTCTTCTTATTTATTGGTATTATTATACTATGGCCAAGCGGGAATTTGGAGGCATTACCGGAGATCTTGCAGGGTATTTTCTGCAGATATGCGAACTGGCCCTTGTGGCTGGGCTGGCTGTGATTTCTCATGTAATATCACTATAAAGCGACGGAGAGAAGGCACCCGGCGGGTATGTCTTTATGTATGGTAAAGCGTGGCGAGTTTTGCCCAAAAGCATGAGTAGAAAAGAGGATACTATGATATTAATTATAGGCGGAGCATGGCAGGGAAAGCTGGTCTTTGCCATGGAACTGGCAATGAGTGCCGGAAAAATGAAGAAAGACGACGGGAAAACGCATGTTACCCCCTTGTTTGAAAACAGTGCGACCCACTTTACCGGGCATCAATTGGATATGCAGGCAGATCCCCTTGCTTCATCCGTATGCAAAAGCGGGCAAAGCACCGGGTATCAATTTGCAGAAGGCAGCAAAGACAGCTTCGAAGCCGCCATGACATGCCCGATTATCCACGGTCTTCATGAGTATATAAGAAGGCTTCTAAAAGAAGGGAAAAGCGTAGATGCCTTTCTCGAGGCGGTTTGGCGTCAGAATCCCGATGTTATTATTACCTCTGATGAACTGGGCTGCGGCATTGTGCCCTTTGATCCGGCAGACAGGGAATGGAGAGAAGTGTCAGGAAGGGCATCCGTAAGATTGGCCCGGATTTCCAGGGAAGTTTACCGTATGGTATGCGGAATAGCGACTCAGATTAAATAGACAAAAGGTCAGGAAACAAAACGATGATGAGACTACATTTAGCAGCGGTGTTTGCCGGATGCTTTCTGGATTTATGCTTTGGAGATCCCCGCTGGCTTTGGCATCCGGTTTGCGGCATAGGATCTCTAATAAGCTGGTTGGAGAAAAAGCTTAAGAACATGTTCCCCAAGGGAGAAAAGGGGGAAAGGAGAGCCGGCCTTTGGCTGGTGTTCCTTGTGCTTTTGGTCACGGGTACAGCATCCGGGGCAATTCTCTGGACAGCCTATTTCTTTTCCCCTTATGCGGGATTTCTTATTGAAAGTATCATGTGCGGCCAGATGATGGCATGGCGTTCCCTGCGGGAAGAGAGTATGAAGGTCTATAAGGCCTTTTCAAACGGGGATGTGGAAGGAGCCAGGCATGCCGTATCAATGATCGTAGGCCGGGATACGAAAGAATTGTCGGAAGAAGGAATCACAAAGGCTGCGGTGGAAACCGTGGCGGAAAATACTTCGGATGGAATTATCGCTCCCCTGCTCTTCATGGCTCTTTTTGGAGGAGTGGGAGTGTTTTTGTATAAGGCGGTAAACACCATGGATTCCATGGTGGGCTATAAAAATGAACGGTATCTCTGGTTCGGACGTGCTGCGGCCAGGCTTGATGATATCTGCAATTTCATACCGGCCCGGATATCCGCAGCCCTGATGATAGGGGCAGGATATGTGTGCCAGCTATTATATGGAATCAGGAAAAAGGGAAACCCATACAGCGGCAGGAACGGCTTAAATATATTTAAGAGGGACCGCTTCAATCACAAAAGTCCCAATTCAGCCCAGACAGAGGCGGTCTGTGCAGGGGCGCTGCAGATTCAGCTGGCGGGAAATGCCTGTTATTTTGGAAAGCTATATGAAAAGCCTACCATTGGAGATCCGGTGAGGCCGGTGGAATACGAGGATATCCCCAGAGTTAATTGCCTTATGACGGTTACCTACGTGTTAGCCCTGATCCCTGTATTCCTGCTGTTCCTTATCATTATTTAGCACATTCAAACATTTGACCAGGAGAAGAATAATATGGAATACCAGCATGGCGGAGATATATACACCAACAATGTGACAATAGACTATTCAGCCAACATAAATCCCCTTGGGCTTCCTCAAGGAGTAAAAGAGGCTCTATATAGAGCAGCAGATAATTGTTCCTGCTATCCTGACAGCCAATCCATGAGCCTTCGGAAGGCACTGGCAGGATTTCACGGTGTTTTGGCCGAGCATATCATCTGCGGAAACGGAGCCGCAGATCTGATCTTTCAGGTCGTACAGGCATTAAAACCGAACAAAGCCCTGCTGATCGCCCCTTCTTTTTTAGAATACGAACAGGCTCTTAAGGCTTCTTCCTGCAGCATCGTGCACTATTGCTTAAAAGAGGAAAACGGATTTCGGCTATCTGAAAAGGAGCTGATCGACTGGCTGGAAAAAAGCAAGCTTGATGTTCAGATGCTGTTTTTATGCAATCCCAACAATCCCACCGGATATGCCGTAGAGAAGGACGCGATGGAGAAAATTCTGGAATATTCCAGTAGACACGGGATTTTTTGCGTGGTAGATGAATGTTTTAATGAATTTTTACAGGAGCCTGAGAGATATTCAGTCCTTGATCTCATAAGAGACGGCGGTTATGAGAACGTCTTTCTGTTAAAGGCATTTACTAAGCTGTACGCCATGGCCGGTCTGCGCCTGGGCTATGGGATATGTACAGGAAAAGAACTTTTGGACCAGATGAACCTCATACGTCAGCCCTGGAGCGTTTCAAGCCTTGCCCAGGCGGCAGGAGAGGCAGCCCTTTTGGAGACGGAATACGTAAAGAGAACAAGGCAGGAGATCACTTCTGAAAGGGAGCATTTAAAATCAGCCCTTTCTTCCCTTGGCTTTCATGTTTTTGATTCCATGGCTAATTATATTTTTTTCCGGGATTTAAGGCCAGAGGCTTTTGCCCAAGAGAGACTTCTATATAAACAGCTACTGGAGCGGAAAGTTCTGATACGTTCCTGTTCCAATTACAAAGGACTTGACAATACTTATTATCGGATCTGTGTAAAGCAGCGGAAGGAAAATGAAGAGTTTCTTTCTATATTGAAATCCATAGTGACAGAAGGGAAGTAACCGAATGGCAAAGACGATCATGATACAGGGAACCATGTCCAATGCAGGGAAAAGCTTAATTGCAGCCGGCTTATGCCGGATCTTTAAACAGGATGGATATCGGGTGGCCCCTTTTAAATCCCAGAACATGGCCTTAAATTCCTATATTACGGAAGAGGGACTGGAAATGGGCAGGGCCCAGGCGGTTCAGGCGGAAGCAGCAGGAGTAAAGCCAGAGGCAGCCATGAATCCCATTCTGTTAAAGCCCACCAATGATATTGGGTCCCAGGTAATTGTAAACGGCATATCCATTGGAAATATGCCTGCCAGGGAGTATTTTGCATACAAAAAGAATCTGGTACCGGAGGTCAAACGGGCATTCCAAAAGCTGTCAGAGGAATACGATATCATTGTCATAGAAGGAGCCGGGAGCCCGGCGGAGATTAATTTAAAGCAGGATGATATCGTAAATATGGGAATGGCAAAGATGGCCGATGCGCCGGTGCTTCTGGTAGGAGATATCGACCGGGGAGGTGTGTTTGCACAGCTTTATGGAACGGTAATGCTTTTGGAACCAGATGAAAAAGCCATGATCAAAGGCCTGATTGTCAATAAATTTCGCGGAGACAAGACGATTCTGGACCCGGGCTTAGAAATGATTGAAAAACAGCTTTCCATCCCGATTGCCGGTGTGGTTCCATATATGGATGTGGACATAGAAGAAGAGGACAGCCTTGGTAATCATTTGGCTGGAACGGTTAGAACGGACCGGACCGCAGTGGAAATCGTGGTGATCCGAATGCCCAGAATCTCTAATTTTACGGATTTTCAAGTCTTTTCTACGATACCATGGGTAAGCCTGCGTTACGTGGACCGTGTTTCTGATCTGGGAAACCCGGACTTCGTCATATTGCCTGGCAGTAAAAGTACTGTCCAGGATCTGCTCTGGATGAGGGAGAACGGCCTGGAGGCTGCAATCCTTAAGCTTCAGGCCAAAGACGTTCCGGTATTTGGCATTTGCGGCGGCTTTCAGATGCTTGGAGAAAGCATATCCGATCCCTTCCAGATGGAAACGGATGGGGCGGTCCTGCCAGTACGTGGCATGGGACTTCTGCCGGTCCGCACCGTATTTGGAAAGGAAAAGACCAGGACAAGAGTGGCAGGATCCTGCACAAGCGTAGGAGGGATATTTGAGAATCTGTCAGGTTTGGATGTGGAAGGGTATGAAATCCACATGGGAGAAACCACCAGATCCGTACCGCCCCTCACCTATGTCATGGAATGCCAGTCCGGCTCCCGCTTAGCGAAAATGGACGGCTGTCAAAGGGGAAATGTATACGGTACCTATATCCATGGCTTCTTTGATAAGGAAGGGATTGCAATGACTATTGTAGAAGCTCTTGCAAAAAAGAAGGGCATTACCCTGGATCTAGATGGCGGTTTTAACTACCAGGAATATAAAGAAGAGCAATATGACCGTCTGGCCGCCCAATTAAGAGCCAGCCTTGACATGGAAGGGATCTATGAGATAATGTTCACGAAAGCAATGAGCAGTGTGAAATAGGACAGGAGAAGATTTTCGTTGTGCTTGCACATAAGAAAATCTTCTCATGGCCTATTTCAAAGGGCGAACGCCCGTGAGCTGGCAAAACCACAGGTTTTGCCAGCTCCACTGCGGACCAATGAGGAGGAACACATGGAATTTAAAGAACTAGACCGGGTACTCCCCGAGGAAATAGAAAAAAGAAGTTTTGAACTGATCACCAAGGAGCTTGGAGAAAAAATCCTTGATCCAGAATATGAATTAGTCATTAAGCGGGTGATTCATACCACCGCCGATTTTGACTATGCAGATAATCTGATTTTTTCTCCCCACGCCGTATCAAAAGGAATCAGGGCGTTAAAAGAAGGCGCACATATCATTACAGATACAAACATGGGAATGGCCGGCATTAACAAGGGTGCCCTAAAACGCAATGCCTGCAGCGTCAGCTGCTTTATGGCGGATGAGGATGTAGCAGAGTATGCAAAGCTCCACCATATCACCCGGGCCTGTGCCAGCATGGATAAAGCGGCAGGACTTTCCGAGAATTGTATTTTTGCAGTAGGAAACGCCCCCACAGCCTTAGTGCGCCTTTATGAATTAATCAAGGAAGAAAAAATCCATCCCAAGCTGATCATCGGCGTTCCGGTAGGTTTTGTCAATGTGGTCCAGTCAAAAGAAATGATCATGTCCCTTCCTGATATTCCCTTTATAGTAGCAAGGGGAAGAAAAGGCGGAAGCAATGTGGCAGCGGCAATCGTCAATGCCCTGCTTTATCAGATATAACAGCAATAACAGCAATAACCTGGTTATTGCCAATAATTTGGGTTTAAGGTATACCCGCCAAGATTTTCAGAGGGGAAGAACACATGGACTTATACAGCATAATTTTAGTAGATGACGAAGAAGAAGTACGTAAAAGCATTATAAAAAAAATAGAATGGCAGGCTGCCGGGTTCCGTGTGGTAGGTGATGCGGAAAACGGGGAAGATGCCATGGAAAAGATCGAAATTTTGGAACCGGATGTGGTATTAACGGATATCCGTATGCCATACATGGACGGCTTGGCGCTTGCAGAAAAGGTACGGCAGCGGTACCCTTCCATGAAGGTGGTGATCTTTTCCGGCTATGATGATTTTGAATATGCCCAAAGAGCAATCAAACTGAATGTAACAGAGTACATTTTAAAGCCGGTCAACGTAGAAGAACTGACCTCCATATTAAAACGGATTAAGGGGAATCTGGATCAGGAAATAGAAGAAAAAAGGAATTTAAGCCGCCTTCGGGAAAATTACCGGAAAAGCCTTCCAATCATCAGGGAGCAGTTTTTCAATGATCTGGTGCATAAAAATCTCCCGGAAGAGCTGGTGGAACAGAAGCTTAGGGAGTATGGCGTACCTGTTATGGGGGCGAGAAAATGGATCATCGTTGCCATTGACGTGGAAAAGGGGGAGGTTAAGGAAACCCTGTCCCTTCACAATGAGGAGGAACTGATCCCCATATCCGTCATGCAGATTGTCAGGGAAAAATTAGAGGGATATTGCCGGTTTTCACTTTTTCAGTCCGTTTCAGAGGCAGAAATGGTGGTGATCGTTGCTCTTGATGATGACAACTCCACCACAGGTTTAATCGATGTTCTGGGAGATATCTGTAAGGAAACAAAGAGGATCCTGGAGGTTCCGGTTACCATGGGCATCGGCAAAAGCTTCCGGGAATTGTCCGGTTTCCGGGAAGCCTACCAATCTTCCATTGATGCCCTGGGCTATAAAGCCATAGCCGGAAGAGGGACTACCATTTACATCAATGATATGGAGCCTGTGGGAGTAGGAAAACTGGAATTTGACAGTGTAACAGAGGCGGACTTAATCTCAGCCATAAAATTCGGCCCCGGCGAAAAGATCGAAGCAGCGGTAACCAGGATCATTGAAAAGATGGAATACGCGAAAGTCCATTACCGCCAGCAGCAGGTTTATATGTTCGGCGTATTAAACAGCGTCCTCCAGATGATGCAGCAGTATGACTTAGCCCTTGAAGATATTATGGGCGGGGAACTTAAGGACATGGAAATCTTTGATAAGATAAAGAAGAAAGAGGAATTTGGCCAGTGGCTTTTTAAAATTGCAGGGAAAATGAACCAGTTCATTAACCAGGAGCGTGATATGACTATGCGCCAGGTGATCCAGGAAGCAAAGCAGTATATAATGGACCACTACCAGAATCCTGATTTGTCTGTGGAAATGATTTGCCGCCACCTTCATATGAGCCCGGCCTATTTCTCCACCATGTTTAAAAAAGAAACCGGACAGGCATATATCGCCTACTTAACCGATGTCCGTCTGAATAAGGCGGTAGAGCTGCTTAACAAAACCGATGATAAGACCTATGTGGTAGCAGCAAAGGTAGGATATCAGGAACAAAACTATTTCAGCTACGTATTCAAGAAAAAATTCGGAGTATCACCGACTAAATTCCGCGGAGCCAGGTAATGGAAAGAAAGAATATCAGCATTCGTTATACTATTTTTGTATATTTTACCGTGACTGCTTTGGCAGCCAGTCTTTTGATTACGTTTTCCTTATACCAGCGCCTTTCCACCCAGGTGGGGGAAATGGTGCAGGAGGAAAACCAGAGCCTGATTCATCAGGTGGCCAGGTCTGTGGAATCCTATTTGCTTACAGTCATGAAGCTGTCGGATTCCCTGTATTACGGAGCCGTAAAAAATGCCGATCTATCTTCGGAATCCATTAATAACGAGATCACGCTCTTATATGATAACAACAAGGATAATGTAGACAACATCGCTCTCTTTTCCCAATCAGGAACCATGGTGGAAGCGGTTCCTGCCGCAAGGCTTAAAAGCGGCCTTGACGTGACCAGGGAAAATTGGTTTTTAAATGCTTTGGAGAAGACAGAAAACCAACATTTTTCTTATCCCCATGTCCAGTATATTTTTGACAGCAATGAAAACCAGTACCGGTGGGTGATATCTTTATCAAGGGCCGTGGAGCTGACGGAGGGAACCTCCACCACCCAGGGCGTGCTTTTAGTGGATTTAAGCTATTCCAGCCTGGAACATCTTTTTGACGGGGTGACAACAGGAAAGGGCGGCTACGTATATTTAATCAGCAATGACGGGCAGATCCTGTACCATCCAAAGATCCAGCTCATCGACTCCGGCCGGATGGAGGAGAACAATCTGGTGGCAGCCGGCTATAAGGATGGCAACCACCGGGAGGAATTTCAGGGGGAGACCCGGATCATTACGGTTAAATCCATTGGTTATACGGGTTGGAAGATCATTGGAGTCACACCTAAAAATGTGGTTTCCTTAAATTCCATAAAGACCAGGCTTTTTATCGTGTTCCTCATAACCTTAATCCTGTTTATCCTTGCACTGATTAACTCCTATATCTCATCCCGTATTACCAACCCTATCCAGGAACTGGAAAAGTCAGTGGGAATCCTGGAAGAGGGAAATTTGCAGGCGGCAATTTCAATCGGAGGGTCCTATGAAATCCAGCATCTGGGAAATTCCATTAAAAATATGGCAAAGCAGATCCGGGTCCTTATGGATGACATCGTAGCGGAGCATGAGGCTAAAAGAAAACAGGAATTTGATACCTTGCAGTCGCAGATCAATCCTCATTTCCTTTATAATACCCTTGACATCATTGTCTGGATGATTGAAAACGAACAAAAGGCAGAGGCTGTCAAAGCAGTAACGGCACTGGCTCGTTTTTTCCGGATCAGCTTAAGCAAAGGAAAAAGCATTATCACGGTCAGAGATGAATTGGAGCACGTTCGCAATTATCTGATGATCCAGCACATGCGTTTTAAGAATAAATTCTCCTATGAGATTGATGCGTCCGAGGAATGCATGGAGCTTTCAAGCTTAAAGCTGGTTTTGCAGCCGCTTGTGGAAAATGCCATTTATCATGGAATGGAGTTCATGGACGGGGAGGGAGAAATTATTTTAAAGGTCTGGAAAGATGGAGATGACTTATGCTTTATGGTGAAGGACAATGGCCTGGGAATGACAGAAGATCAGGTGGCTGGCTTATTTTCCGATCAGGTCCAAGTTACTTCAAAAAAGGGCTCAGGAATCGGCGTAAAAAATGTCAATGAGAGGATCAAGCTGTATTTTGGGGAAAAGTACGGCCTGACCATTGAGTCAGAGCCTGACGAAGGAACGGTGATCACCATCCGCCTTCCTGCGGTTCCCTATGACGCGGCCATTGCACCCGGAGAAAAAATGGGCGGTGAAGAGGAAAGCAAATCATGACAAAACAGGAAAAGTTATTGTGGACACTGCTGGCGGGAGTGCTTGTGATCCTGTTTCTTTTATCCTCCACTGATTTAATCATCAAGGAGAAGAAAACAGAAATTTATCCGGTTTCCGTCATCATCGGCGATACTTCCGATGATTATTACGTAAATTTCAGAAAGGGTGCTGATAAGGCGGCTGTGGAGTACAACGTAGATGTCAGCTTTATTACACTCTATGAGAAGGGGGATGTAAATCAGCAGATAGAACTGGTTCAAAGGGAAATAGGC
>Ga0213828_1003218_pt1 | contig 10978 bp, 8 predicted proteins | sample MC6MC0897MG_FD_180664 | JGI IMG/M metagenome (GOLD analysis project Ga0213828, IMG submission 180664) | Enriched soil aggregate microbial communities from Iowa State University, Ames, United States - MC6-MC0897-MG | ecosystem: Environmental > Terrestrial > Soil > Unclassified | place: USA: Iowa...
GTCGAGCCATCGCCGTCGAGCGAGATCAGCATCGCCAGCACGGCGGTGCCAAGCACGATCTTCATCGGGTCGCCCTTGACGAAGCGCAGGATGATCCGCACCAGCGGATCGAACAGGCCTGCATCGATCATCACGCCGAAGTAGAGAATGGCGAACATCAACATCACGCCGGTCGGCGCGATCTTCTTGATGCCTTCCAGCATCATCTCGTCGATGCCGGCGGCGAAGCCACCGATCAGGGCGAAGATGATGGGAATGGTGATCAGGGCAACGAGCGGCGACAGTCGTTTGCTCATGATCAAGTACATGAATGTAATGACCATGCCAAAGCCGAGGATGCTCAGCATCATCTGCGGACTCCTAGAGGAAACAGGACGTGGGACGTGGAAGGGGCCCGAGCGTGCGTGCCCGGGGAAACGCGTTAGAAGTCGAACTGCAGGCGCCCGGTGACCGCGCGCGTGCGATCCACCGTGGTGCCGGCGAGGCGGTCGCGGTTGCGGCTTTCGATCACGTTGAGCATGAAGCGCAGGTTGTCGCGCAGGTACCAGTTGCCGCCCAGCGTCCAGCCTTCGGTGCTGCCCCGGCGCAGGTCCGGCGCACCATCGAGGTGCTGCGCGCCCCACATCTGGTCGTAGCGCAGGGCCACTTCGAAGGCACCGGCCTTGTGGCGGATGTTCTTGACCCGGGCGAAGCGACCGGTCTTGCGGTCGTAGGCGCGGCTTTCGCCGGTAACGAACCAGCTGAGCATGCCGTAGGCGGCCATCACGTCGCCGCGCTGGGCGCCATCATCGAAGGTGGCGCCGCTGAACTCGCCCTGCCATGACAGCGGGCCGCGCACCTGCGCATATTCCAGCGACCACTTGTTGACGTCGGTATCGCGGCCAGCGGAGAAGTCGACCAGGGTCAGGCGGCTTTCGTCGGACAGATGGCCGGCCGGACGCGGACGGATCTTCAGGCCCGGGGTGCCGTTGCCGCCCGGGTTGTCATAGGCCTCGCGGGCCAGCGACAGGCCCAGGTGCAGCACGTCGCCCTCGCTGGGTGACGGCGCCCAGGTAACGCGTCCACCCGCAGCGCGGCCCTTGACCTGCCAGGCGTCGATGCTCTCCAGGCTGTACACGCTGGCCGCCCAGGTGAAATCGCCCGGATTGGCCTGCCAGGAGGCGCCCAGCCGGTACAGCGGCGCCAGCGTGGTGCCGGCGTTGCCGCGCTCCAGGAAGCTGCCGTAGTTGGAACCGGTGCGGTCGTCCAGCGAGAAATACTGCTTGAACTGGCCCACGGTGAGGCGACCGGCATCGCCGAAGCTGCGGCTCAGGTAGACGTCCTTGGCCTCGACACGGTCGCCGGAGAAATCGGCTTCCAGCTTGTAGTCGACCACGAAGAACTTGCCGGACACGTCAACCCAGGCGCGGCGGATCTCGGTGTCGTCCTTGTTCGGCGTACCCCGGTTGTCGTTGTCGAAGGTGGCGAAGTCCAGGTGCAGGCGGCCGCCCACCGTGGCGGTCACTGGACGCTCGTCTTCGGCGAAGGCCGGCGCGGCCAGCGCAGCCAGGGCCATCATGGCGGCAGGACGCCGCCAGGCAATGCTCAATTCCACAAACCCTCCCAGGTGCGCGCCAGGCGCGCGGCAATCGTGGGCACCGGACGGTGCGCGGCCGCAGTCTGTGTCGCGCAAGCTGTCATCGTCCTGTCAGCGGTTTGTGCGGTGCAGCGTAAAGGCCGCCGGGCATGGGCCCGACGGGCAGGTCCGGCGCCATGCGGTAGCATTCGCTTCCCCTCCCACTGTTGTGCCCATGCGCCTGCTGCTGGTCGAAGACAACCCGGACCTGGCCGATGCGATCATCCGTCGCATGCGCCGCAGTGGTCACGCGGTGGACTGGCAGGCCGACGGCCTGGCCGCCGCCAGCGTGTTGCGTTACCAGAGTTTCGATCTGGTGGTGCTGGATATCGGGCTGCCAAAACTGGATGGGCTGCGGGTGCTGGCCGGCATGCGCGAGCGTGGTGACAGCACACCGGTGCTGATGCTGACCGCACGCGATGGCATCGAAGATCGCGTGCAGGCACTCGATGTCGGTGCTGACGACTACCTCGGCAAGCCATTCGACTTCCGTGAATTCGAAGCGCGCTGCCGCGTGCTGCTGCGACGTGCACGCGGGCAAGCCAGCGAAGTGGTGCAGATCGGTGGCTTCCAGTTCGACAACGCTGCGCACCGGGTGACCCTGGATGGCGAGCCGATCGAGCTGCCCAACCGCGAGTATCGGTTGCTGGAGATCCTGGTCGGGCGCTTGGGCCAGGTGGTGGGCAAGGATGAGATCGGCAATGGCCTGTTCGGCTTCGATGACGAAGCCGGGCCGAATGCCATCGAGCTGTACATCGGTCGCCTGCGCAGAAAGCTGGCGGGCGCGCCGCTGCGCATCACCACGGTGCGTGGTGTCGGCTATCTGCTTGAAGCCAGCGACGGCCCGTCCGATGCCGATGGTTGACGCGCGCAGCGCAAGTGCCGCCCCCGGGTCGCTGCGGCGCACCCTGCTGCTGTACCTGGGCGCGTTGCTGGCGGTGTTCGCGGTGGCGCTGCTGTTCGCTGCACGCGACTACGGCCAGCGCGCCGCCAACCGCTCCTACGACCATCTGCTGGTGTCTTCGGCCCTGTCGATCGCCGATTCGGTGGCATTGGTCGATGGCCAGTGGCAGGTGGACCTTCCGTATGCCGCGCTGGACCTTCTGGCGATGGCGCCGGAAGACCGCGTGTTCTACCGGATCGCCGACAGCCACGGCAACCTGATCACCGGATACGGTGACCTGCCTGCGTCGCCGCGGCGGCCGGGTACGCAACCGCAGTTGTTCGATGCGCCCTACAGCGGCGAGATCGTACGTTTCGTCGTGGTCGGCCGCAGCTTTGCCGCGGCCTCCGCGCAGGGCGAGGTGCAGGTGCAGGTGGGGCAGACCCGGCGTGCGCGCGAAGCGGTGGCGCAGGAGCTGGTCACCCGCGCGCTGTTGGCCATCGGCGTGCTGTCGGGATTGCTGCTGGCACTGGTGGCATTCGGCGTGCACCGCGCGTTCCGGCCGTTGGTGCGGGTCGAGCGCGAGCTGTCACGCCGCGAGCCGTCCGACCTGAAACCGCTGGATGCGCGCGTGCCACGCGAGATGGATCAGATGGTGGCGGCGCTGAACCGCTTCATGGAGCGCCTGTCCAGCAGCAATGAAACCCTGCGTGCGTTCATGGCCGAGGCCGCGCACCAGATGCGCACGCCGTTGGCCGCGCTGCGTGCGCAGGCACAGCTGGCGCTGGACGACGACGATCCGGAAGACATGCGGCGCAGCCTGCAGGCGATCGAGCGCAACGCCACCCACATGAGCCGGCTGCTCAACCAGCTGCTCAGCGATGCCAGCGTGATCCATCGGTCACATCTGCAGCGCTTCGCCACCGTGGACCTGGCCGAGACCGTGCACCAGGCCCTGCATGAAGCGCTGCCGCAGGCAGGGCCCGCCCCGCGCGTGCAGCTGGCGATGACGGCCGAGCCGGTGCAGGTGCATGGCGACGCGCTGCTGCTGCGCGAAGCCATCAAGAATCTGGTCGACAACGCGCTGAAGTACGGCGGTGATGGCCCCTTGCAGATCGCGCTGACCGCTGAAGGCGGGCAGGCCGTGCTGACCATCGCCGACCACGGCACCGGCATCGCCGCCGCCGATGCCGAACGCGTGTTCGAGCGTTTCGCGCGCGGCGAGGGCGCACCCTCCGGCGGTGCAGGCCTTGGCCTGGCCATCGTCAAGCGGGTGGTCGACAGCCATGGCGGCCAGATCGATCTCAGCAATCGACCGCAGGGCGGCCTGGTCGCCACCATCCGCCTGCCCCGGAGCAGCACATGATCCGCCTGTTCGTCGTTGTTGTTGCCCTGTTGCTGGCCGTGCCGGCACTCGCTGCACCGGGCGATGTACGCCGCTTCCCCGCCCAGGGCGCCGCCACCGCACAGCTGCGCATCCACGGCACCACCGATATCGAGGTCTTCGCCGAGGTCATCGCTGACTACCAGCGGCTGCATCCGGGCAGCGAGGTGGTGTACGAAGACATCATCACCCAGGACCTGTACGCGCGTTACCTGCGCGACCGCAGCGGGCCTGCGTCGCCGGACCTGCTGATCTCCAGCGGCATGGACCTGCAGACCAAGCTGGTCAACGACGGCCACGCGTTGCCACACCGCTCGCTGCAGACCCAGACGCTGCCAGCGTGGGCGCAATGGCGTGGCGAGGCCTTCGGCATCAGCTACGAACCGGTGGTGATGGTCTACAACACCCGCAGGCTGCCGGCCGCGAAAGCGCCGCACACGCGTCGACAGCTGCTGGACCTGCTGCGCGCGGAGGGGGCGCCGTTGCGCGGCAAGGTTGGCACCTACGATATCGAACGCAGCAGCGTGGGCTACCTGCTGGCGACCCAGGACGCCCAGCGCGGCAGCATCGCCGGTGCGTTGCTCGGTGCGCTGGGCGACAACGCGGTGGTGCGCGAGGAGCGTACCGGGGTGCTGCTGGACCAGGTGGCCAGCGGCCAGTTGTCGCTGGTCTACAACGTGCTGGGCTCGTATGCGCAGGCGCGTATCGATGCGGGCGCACCGCTGGCCATCGTCGAGCCGGAAGACTACACGCTGGTGGTGCTGCGTACGGCGGTGATTCCGCGTACCGGCGCGCACCCGCAGGAAGCGCGGCGCTTCCTCGACTACCTGCTGTCGCCGCGCGGCCAGCAGGTGCTCGCGCGGGAAGCGCGGCTGATGCCGATCGTGCGCAGCGATGCAGGCGGCGGGGATGCCCCTGGCCGCAGCCGTCGCCCGATCCAGCTCGGCCCGGGCCTGCTGGTCTACCTGGATGCGCTCAAGCGCCGCCAGTTCCTGGATGCATGGCGCAGCAGCGTGGAGCCGGCGGGGCGCTAAACCCAGGTGCCATTCCCGCCGATATCCTGTTTCCAGTCGTGCGAGGAATGATCATTGGGAAGGCTGAAGGACAACTTCGAAGACGTTGAAATGCTTGGCTCAGGTGTCATGCGCAGCATGCATTGGGCCCGTACAACAGCGGTAAGGAGAGTACTCCTGCTTATAGGTTCCTCGGTGATTCTGGTCGGCCTGTACGTTTTGCTGGTCAATCATCTGAGCTCGTATCAATTGGAGCGAAGTGACTATCGAGCCAAAGCGGCTGGTCAGGACTATGACGCGATTCAATATGCGGAGTTGCTGGACCTGATTGATGAATGTCTGGCTCCACGGAATGCCGCGCTCGTGGAATTTTCGTGCAGGGCAGCGGATCTGAAGTACTCCGAGGTCCAGCGGGGATCGGCTGTGGTACATCGAAAAGACGTTCTGGAGAGAGGTGATTACCCTCGGATGTGGATTGACGTACGGTCAGCGCAGCGATTGTTGGATCTTCAGCGCATTGGCAGCGTCCCTTCAACCCTGCGTGAGGATCTGTACGAGGTGATGCGGAGTACGTATGGCAAGGTTGGAACCATCTTGCTGTTTGCGGTCGTGTATCTGACGATCTGGTTGGCGCCGCATTTTCTGAATTACAGAGAGTCTGCACAGCGGCCGCGGCAGCCCTCCCCGGGCCATCGACTGGCCGGCGATGCAACTGAAGAAGGTATTCCCTTTGGTGACGTGCCAAACTTGCCCCATGAGCGAATACACCATCCTGATCGCCGATGACCATCCGCTGCTGCGTTCGGCGGTGGTGCAGTCGTTGCGGCAGAGTCTGCCGCTGGCGCAGGTACGCGAGGTGGCCAGCGCCGAAGCACTGGCCACCTCGCTGGACGCACAGCCCGATGTGGATCTGGTGCTGCTGGACCTGACCATGCCGGGCGCACATGGATTCTCCGCGCTGCTGCACGTGCGCGGTTCGCACCCGGACATTCCGGTGGTGATCCTGTCCTCCAACGACCACCCGCGGGTGATCCGTCGCGCGCAGCAGTTCGGCGCGGCGGGTTTCATTCCCAAGTCCGCGCCTGCCGAAACCATCGGTGAAGCGGTGGCAGCGGTGCTCGACGGTGGCCTGTGGTTCCCGGCGATGGCGGCCGAGCGTTCCGAGGCCGACGCGTTGCTGGCCAGCCGCCTGGCGCAGCTGACGCCGCAGCAGTTCCGGGTGCTGCTGTGCCTGGCCGACGGGCTGCTCAACAAGCAGATCGCCTATGAACTGGGCTTGGCCGAAAACACGGTGAAGGTGCACGTGACCGCCATCCTGAAGAAGCTCGAATGCCACAGCCGCACGCAGGCGGCAGTGCTGGTGAAGGCGCTGGAGCCGGAAGGCGATGCGCGCGTTGGATTGGATGGCTGACAGAGACGGGACGTTGGCGCATGTACTGCGTCGTTGCGGATGCAATTCCGCTTTCCTGATCAGTTCCCGCTGATCGAATTCAGTTCGGGATCGGTAGAGAACATGAATCTGTTCTCGTATCCCGCGCCGAGCTTCAGATGCTTCGGCGTAGCTGTATGTGGGAGACGATCGCTCTGACGCCCACCGCTGGCCCTCGCTCAGGTGCGACTGGCTTACCCGCGATGCCGCAACAGCAGCTGCGTCATCAACGCCCGCAGCGCCGGCGGCCGCACGGGCTTGAGCAGGAAGCCCCAGCCGTTCTCCGCAGCATGCACTTTCAGCGCATCATCGCGCTCAGCGGTCACCAGGATCACCGGCGGCCGCGCCTTCCACAGCGTGCACAGCGCTTCATACAGGTCCGGTCCGTGCCATTGCCCCATGCGTACGTCCAGCAGCAACAGTTGCGGCACGTTCAGCGCACTGGCGATTTCCAGTGCCCCCTGGGGGCCATCGGCAAGTTCCACATGGCAGCCCCAGCGTTCCAGCAGAGCACGGGTTGCCGCACAGACGTGGGGGTCATCATCGATGCTCCAGACCCGACATTCGCGCAGCGGGCTGTCATCGGACGGTTCGGTCGCGACGACCGGCGCCGCCGGCGGCGCAATCACCTCGTCGGCGCGCCCGAGTGCCACGCTCACCGCGAATACGCTGCCCCTGCCCAGCGCGGAACGCAGGCTGATGCGGTGTCCGAGCAGTCGACCGATGCGTTCGACGATGGCCAGGCCCAGGCCGGCCCCCCGTTCCTGCTCCACGCCGTCGTTGAGGCGCCGGAACTCTTCGAAGATCTCGCCCTGCAGGCTTTCCGGAATACCTGGTCCCTGGTCATGCACCTCGATGCGCAGCTGGTCGCCTGCACGCCGGCAGCCGATCAGCACGCGGCCACGTGGCGTATAGCGCAGCGCATTGGACAGGAAGTTCTGCAGGATGCGCCGCAGCAGTGCTTCGTCGCTGACGATCACCGCACGGGTGTCCACCCAGTCCAGCTGCAGGCCGCGGCTCTGTGCGGCGATGCCGAACTCGCGCGCCAGGGTTTCCAGCAAGGGAGACAGCGCGAATGCGCGCACCCGTACCTGCAACGACCCCGACTCCAGCCGTGAAATATCCAGCAGGCTGTTGAGGATCGCGTCCTGCGCGGCCAGTGCGGCGTCGATATGGTCGCTGGTCTGTTGCTGTGCGGGGTCGGTGAGCTTGCCGCGCAGCACCGACACGAACATGCGCGCGGCATTCAGCGGCTGCAGCAGGTCATGCACGGCCGAGGCGACGAAGCGGGTCTTGTAACGGTTGGCCTGCTCGGCTTCGCGGCGGGCTTCGTCCAGATCCTGGGTGCGTTCGGCCACGCGGTGTTCCAGCGCATCGGCCAGCGAACGCAGCTCGCGTGCAGCGTTCTTGTAGCTGGTGATGTCGGCATAGCTGGTGACGAAGCCGCCATCGGGCAACGGGTTGCCGCGGATCTCCAGCACCGTGCCGTCGTCCTTCTCGCTCTCGCGCATGTGCGGGCGGCCACTGCGCAGGTGGGTCAGGCGGCGTTCGATGGCCTCGTCGATCGGGCCGGGCCCCAACAGGCCGCGACGTGCGTTGAAGCGGAACAGTTCCTCGATCGGGCGGCCCACCCGCACCAGCCCCGCCGGGAAGCGGAACAGCTCCAGATAGCGCGAATTCCACGCGACCAGACGCTGTTCCTTGTCGATCACCACCACGCCCTGCGGCAGATGTTCGAGGCTGCGGCTCAAGCCAACGTCGGCATCGGTCGCGGCTTCCAGCAGGCCGTCCTGGGCGGTCCGCAGTTCCTGTGCATGCTGCTTGAGCAGGGTTTCCAGTTCACGCCGGCTGCGCTGGCGGTGCTTGGACAGGCGACGCCGTTGCTGCACGAACAGCACCAGGAAACCCAGCGCCAGCCAAGCGGCGGCGCCGGCCACTGCCGCGCCGCGGCCGGCGCTGGCGGCCGCGCTGGCGTCGTGCAGCAGGTGCAGGCTCCAGTCTTCGTCGGGCAGCGCCAGGGTCTGCCACAGCATCGCCTGCGGCAGTGCCGGGTCGAGCAGGCGCACCATGCGGCCGCCATCGGCCAGCACATCTTCGGTGCGCACGCGCAGCGGCTGCAGCGAGCGGTCGGCATACTGCCGCGCCGCGCGCATCTCGTTGCGTTCCTCCGTGCCGAGCGGGCGCAGCAGGCGGTAGCGCCAGGCATCGCGGTTGGCCAGGAACACCACGTCGTGGTTGTCGCTGGTCAGCACCACGTCCGGGCTGTTCAACCATTCCTGTTCCAGTGCCGACAGCTCGATCTTGATCACGATCACGCCGATGCGCTGGCTGTCGGCATCGAGGATGGCCTCGGACATGAAGTAGCCGGGCACGCCGGTGGTCATGCCGATGCCGTAGAAGCGACCACGGCCATGGGCCAGCGCCTGCTGGTAGTACGGACGGTAGCTGTAATCCTCGCCGACGTTGCTGGTCGGCTGGTCCCAGTTGCTGGCGGCCACGGCCACGCCATCGCGGCCGACCAGGGTCAGTGTCGAGGTGCGGGTGACCTGGTTGGCGCGCTGCAGTTTGAGGTTCAGGCGTTGCCGCTCGGCGGGCGAGGGCGGCACCTGCAGTGCTTGCAGCAGGTCCGGATCCAGCGCCATCACCTGCGGCAGGGTGCCGAACCGGTCGATGCGCTGTTGCAGGCCCTGGCCATACAGCTGCAGCTGGCGCTGCACCTGCGCGCTTTCGGTGCCCAGCGCGCGACGCCAGGCATAGTGGCCTGCGGCGGCCGCGCACAGCACGGTGCCGGCCACCATCACCAGAACGGTCAGCAACTGCAGGCGGTGTCGGCTGAGCCAGTACATGGCGGCAGTCTACGCAGGGCCGGCGGGCGTGGCATGCACGCCCGCCGGGATCTGACGCGTGGAAGGGATCAGAAGTGCATCTGCGCGCGAAGTTCGAAGATCTCCGGGGTGCTGCGCACACCGCGACGGCTGGCGTCGACCTTCACGTAGTTGGCCTGGAACTTGAAGTGGCTGGTCAGGTACCAGTTCGCGCCCAGGGTCAGGTCGTGCTGGCGGCCACCGAGGATGCTGCCGTCGTCCAGATCCAGGCGGCTGTAGCGGGCCACCAGTTCCACCGCACCGTAGTCGTGCGCCGGCTTGATGTTGGCAACGGCGCCGGCGTTGTACGGGCGCGATTCGCCGGTCAGCACCCAGCTGGCCATCGCGTACTGGCCGTGGCCGGTGTAGTCGGGCTTGCCATCATTGCGGGTGACGGTGGCCTGCAGCGCTTCGGCCTGCAGCGAGAACGGACCGCGGATCCAGATGCCTTCCAGGCCGGTGCGGCGGATCTGGTCGGCGGTGACCAGCGCCCCCGAATCGACCAGGCGGATGTCGGTCAGGCCGGCTTCCGGACGGGCCCGCAGGCGCGCGCTGGCTTCGTGGTGCACGTCGCGGCCATCGTGGTAACCGCGCGGATTTTCCTGCGAATAGGCCAGGCCGAGGTGGATCACATCGCCGGGTGCCTTCACCGGCGTCCACACCGCACGCACCGCCTGGGTGGTGCCGGGGTTGTCGCCCTGCAGGTCCTTGCCGCCATAGGCGCCGGCCTGCAGCAGGTACTGCGGGCGTTCCAGCACCCATTCGGCACCGGTGCGGCGGCCTGCGTAGAACGCCTGCACGGGCAGCGCGGTTTCCAGGAAGCTGCCGGCGCGCGAGGAGGTGTTGGCATCCAGGCCGACCGGGGTCTTCATGTAGCCGAAGCGGAAGCGGCCGACATCGCGGCCGAAGAACGCCTTGCTCTCGAAGCGCACGAACACGTCCAGCCAGGTATCGGCCTGGAAGTCGTAGTAGACCATTGCGTCGTACACGCCCTTCTTTTTCAGGGTCGCGCCGAATTCCTTGCGGCGCACCGCGTCGTCATCCTCGATGCCGCTGGCGGACGAGAAGTCGTTGTAGTCGTAGGCGATGTTGGCGGTGGCGGCCAGCTCGGTGCCGTCGCCGAAGGCGTACTTGGTCGGCCAGTTGTCGAAATCCGCAGCGGATGCGAAGGCGGGGAGGGCGGCCAGGGAAAGGGCCAGCAAGGTGGGAATCGGGCGCATGGGTGGTGCGGCTCTCTCGGATTGCGTGTGGACAGGACAACAACGGCCGCGATGGCCGGAACTTTCGCAATGACGCGCCCGGCCGTTCAGGTCGGGCCACCGGCGTCCCCGCGATCAGGGGTGCGGCGCCAGTGTAGGCAGCGCAGCCACCTGAACCGGGGGGCTAGTACCAATAGGTTATCTGCGCCGGCGTGCCCGGCGCGTACAAAGGCGTCCATTGGTCGCACCCCTGCGCCTGCAGTCACGGGGCGTGCGGTCAGTTTCCACGGTAACGGTTCCCGTGCATTTCCGGGGCCGTACGTGCCTGAAAACGCCCCTTCCGGAGTCCGCCATGCACATCCCGACCGCTGCGCCGGTGCCCAGCAAGCCGTTGCCGCTCTACCGCCAACTGTATTTCCAGGTGATCGTGGCGATCGTCCTGGGTGCTGTCCTCGGCCACTACGAGCCGCTGATCGGCGAGAAGATGAAGCCGCTCGGCGATGCCTTCATCAACCTGGTGAAGATGATCATCGCCCCGGTGATCTTCCTGACCATCGTCACCGGCATCGCCGGCATGACGCACCTGCGCAC
>Ga0213828_1003225_pt1 | contig 10967 bp, 7 predicted proteins | sample MC6MC0897MG_FD_180664 | JGI IMG/M metagenome (GOLD analysis project Ga0213828, IMG submission 180664) | Enriched soil aggregate microbial communities from Iowa State University, Ames, United States - MC6-MC0897-MG | ecosystem: Environmental > Terrestrial > Soil > Unclassified | place: USA: Iowa...
CATGGCCGCCACCGTCCCCAACTGCCGCGCCTACGACCCGGCCTACGCCTACGAGGTCGCCGTCATCGTCGAACACGGCATGCGCCGCATGCTGGACGAGCAACGCGACGAATTCTTCTACCTGACCGTCACGAACGAGAACCTGGCGCAGCCCGGCATGCCGGAGGACCCGGCCACGCGCGAAGGCATCCTGCGCGGCCTGTACCGGCTGCGGCCCGCGCGCGGCAAGGCTCAGGTCCGCCTTCTGGCCGCCGGCCCCATGCTGCGCGAGGCCGAAATGGCCGCCACGCGCCTGCAGGACGAATTCGGCGTGGACGCCGAGGTCTGGAGCGTCACCAGCTTCTCGGAACTGGCCCGCAGCGGCCGCCAGGCCGAGCGCGCACGTGTGCTGGGCCTGGACGCGCCCGACGATCAGGACTGGGTGCGCACCTGCCTGGGCGGCAGCGACGCGCCCGTGATCGGCGCCAGCGATTACGTGCGCGCCGTGCCCGAACAGATCCGCGCGTACGTGCCCGCGCCCTACCGCACGCTCGGCACCGACGGGTTCGGCCGCAGCGACACCCGGGCCCGGTTGCGCGATTTCTTCGAGGTCAGCGCGGACTGGATCGTGCTGTACGCCCTGGACAGCCTGGGCAGGCAGAACGACACGCGCGCACTGCGCGAATCCCTGAATGCCGGCAGCCGCCAGGCGCCGCCCTGGGAGGTCTGACTCTCGTCCATCGAACCTCGACCATCGGACCGATGCACCGCTGGTGTTTGCTTGATTAAAAGCTAACCAAAGCGAACACTCGCTGCAGTGCAGCAACCAAGCACCCGCGCTTTCTGGTGAAATACGGGTGTTCCCCAAGCATTTCGCAAAGAATACGGCGGGCCGCGAGCCCGCCGTTTGTCATCCCGATTTTTCATCCCGTTTTTTTCCGTTAGCCCTTTCAGGCCCCGATCCCATGGACGAAACTCTCACCAAACTGGCGTTGGACTACCACGCCTATCCCACTCCCGGCAAAATCTCGGTCACCCCGACCAAGACCCTGGCCAACCAGGACGACCTGTCCCTGGCCTACTCCCCCGGCGTGGCTGCGGCTTGCATGGCCATTTTCGACCAGGGCGACGACGCCGCCTCCAAGTACACCTCGCGCGGCAATCTCGTGGGCGTGATCACCAACGGCACCGCCGTGCTGGGCCTGGGCAACATCGGCCCGCTGGCCGCCAAGCCCGTGATGGAAGGCAAGGGTTGCCTGTTCAAGAAATTCGCCGGGATCGACGTGTTCGACATCGAACTGGCCGAGAACGATCCGGACAAGCTGGTCGACATCATCGCGGCGCTGGAACCCACGCTGGGCGGCGTCAACCTTGAAGACATCAAGGCGCCCGAATGCTTCTACATCGAGAAGAAGCTGCGCGAGCGCATGAAGATCCCCGTCTTCCATGACGACCAGCACGGCACCGCCATCATCTCGTCGGCCGCCATCCTGAACGGCCTGAAGGTCGTCAACAAGGACATCGGCTCGGTCAAGCTGGCGTGCTCGGGCGCCGGCGCCGCCGCCATCGCCTGCCTGGACCTGCTGGTTCACCTGGGCATCAAGCGCGAAAACATCTTCGTGGTGGACTCGCGCGGCGTCATCTGGGATGGCCGCGACGAAAACATGGAAGCCAACAAGAAGCGCTACGCGCAAAAGACCGACGCGCGCACGCTCGCTGACGTGGTCAATGGCGCCGACGTGTTCCTGGGTTGCTCCACCGCCGGCGTGCTCACCGCCGACATGGTCAAGACCATGGCCGACCGTCCGCTGATCCTGGCCCTGGCCAACCCGGAACCCGAAATCCGCCCCGAAGTCGCCAAGGCCGCGCGCCCCGACTGCATCATCGCGACCGGCCGTTCGGACTACCCGAACCAGGTCAACAACGTCCTGTGCTTCCCCTTCATCTTCCGCGGCGCCATGGATGCCGGCGCCTCGCGCATCACCGAAGAAATGAAGCTGGCGTGCGTCAAGGCCATCGCCGATCTGGCGCAGGCCGAGCAGAACGATGAAGTCGCCCGCGCCTACGCCGGCCAGGAACTGTCGTTCGGCCCCGAGTACATCATTCCGAAGCCGTTCGATCCGCGCCTCATCGTGCAGATCGCCCCGGCCGTGGCACAAGCTGCCGCCGACTCCGGCGTCGCCGCTCGTCCCATCGAAGACATCGAAGCCTACCGCCAGAAGCTGATGGGCTTCGTGTACCACTCGGGCCAACTGATGCGCCCGCTGTTCGCCCAGGCCAAGAAGGCGCCCAAGCGCGTCATCTACGCCGACGGCGAAGACGAACGCGTCCTGCGCGCCGTGCAGACGGTGGCGGACGAAAAGCTGGCGTTCCCGATCCTGATCGGCCGTCCCGCCGTCATCGAGATGCGCATCCAGAAGGCCGGCCTGCGCCTGGTCGCCGGCGAGCACTTCGAGATCGTCGACCCTGAAGACGACAGCCGCTTCAACGAGACGTGGAACGCGTACTACCAGCTGAAGGGCCGTGAAGGCGTGACGCCGGCCATCGCCAAGGCGATGATCCGCAAGCACAACACGCTGATCGGCGCGATGCTGCTGCGCCGTGGCGACGCCGATGCGCTGCTGTGCGGCGTGGCCAGCAAGTACGACAACCAGCTCAAGTACATCGACGAAATCATCGGCAAAAAGGAAGGCCAGACGTACGCCGCCCTGAACGTGCTGATGCTGCCCGACCAGACGCTGTTCGTCACCGACACGCACGTCAACGAGAACCCGTCGGCCGACGAAGTCGCCAGCATCACCATCCAGGCCGCCGATGAGATGCTGCGTTTCGGCGTCGTGCCCAAGATTGCCCTGCTGTCGCACTCGAACTTCGGCAGCCGCGTCACGGAGTCGTCGCGCAAGATGGCCGCTGCGCGCCAGATCGTGCAAGACCGCGCGCCCGATCTCGAAGTCGACGGCGAAATGCACGCTGATGCCGCCCTGTCCGAAAAGATCCGCGTCCTGGCCTACCCGGACAGCACGCTGAAGGGCCGCGCCAACCTGCTGGTCATGCCCAATCTGGACACGGGCAACATCACGTACAACATGCTGAAGATGACCGGCAGCAATGGCGTCGCGATGGGCCCGATCCTGCTGGGCGCCGCGCGTCCCGTGCACATCCTGACCACCAGCGCCACCGTGCGCCGCATCGTCAACATGACGGCGCTGGCCGTGGTCGACGCGCAGCAGGAAGCCGCTGAAGAAGCCAAGAAGCGCCGCCGCTGATCGCACCGTCTCGCTGCAGACACGCGGGCGCCCCTGAACGGGGCGCCCGTTTTATTTCGGGATGGTAAAACCTAGCTTGTCCTTTACCCTGGAGACGACATGCTGGCCGATGCAATGTATGCCTGGTTCCACTACCTGGCGATCTTCGTAATGGTGGTGGTCATGACCGCCGAAGCCGTATTGCTGCGCCCCGACCTGACGGCCGCTGGCGTGAAGCGTCTTATCATCTACGACCGCCTCTATGGCCTGTCCGCGATCCTGGTGCTCATCACCGGTGTGCTGCGGCTGACGCTGGGCGCCAAAGGCGCGGCGTTCTACATGGGCAATCCCTGGTTCCACGCCAAGATCTCGCTCTTCGTCGTCATCGCGCTCTGTTCCATCCCGGCCACGCTCATCTTCCTGCGCTGGGCAAAGCAACGTCGCCAGCAGCCGGCGTTCGTCCCCGCCCTGCCCGAGATCAAGCGCGCCCGGCGCTGGGTGATGATCGCCTCGCACCTGTTCATCTTCCTGCCGCTCTTCGCGGTGCTGATGGCGCGCGGCATCGGTTATTGAGGCATCCGGCGGCTGACGCGCCCGCTCAGGGGCAGCGCGCCCGGGCCGGGCGCGCCGGCTCCTTGCCGTCAATGATGAAGGTATCGAAGCGGATGACGCCTGCCGCTTCGTTGTCCACGATGTCCACGACTTCGCCTTGCAGCGTCTGCAAGACGGACTTGCCCTCGGGCACATCCTCATGGCCGGCGCGTTTGGCGGCCTGCCCGTTCCACGGCGAAAAAACCAGCACACCGGGATACGGTTCGCGCTCGCCCGCGGCCTTGCGCCGCGCAGTCTTGAATTGCGTGCCGGCGGGGTAGGTCAGCCGGCCGAACGGGGTGCTGCAGGCGAGCTCCGCATCCGTGACCCGCAACACTTCGCGCGACGCATCCAGATAAAGACTCGGCCGGCTCAGGTAAAGCCCGAACACCTGCACGGCAGTCGTGCCATTCACGCTCACCCGCCAACGGTCCGGGTCGCGCGAACCATCGGTATAGACGGTGCCGTCAGACCCCCGCAGCACAGCCCCCGGCGCGATCTCCAGGTCTGCGGCCCGGTTGCCGTCCGCCAGCACACATTGTTCAAACGCCTTCAAGGCGCCATCGGGCATCACGTCGAACTCGATGTCCTGCGTGGCGTCACAACGCCAGCCCTGCACGTCCTGCACACCGGCGCCGCGCAGAATGACCGATCGCGGATGCCTGCCCAGTAGCGCATACGTGTCCTTCTCGTATTCGGCATCGAGATAACGCCGCACGATCGTCGCGTTCACACCCAGCAGGGACACCGCCTGCGGAAAGCTGGCCTCGACGTAGGTGTCGAGTTTTCCTTCATCCTGCAGTTTCAACCGCGTACCGGCAGGCATCGTGACACCGCTCACTGTCGTGGCCTGCTGCAACGTCACATTGCGTGCCGCTTCGCCGCGTTCGATCTCCCGCTCGATCTGCCACATCATGGCCTGGAACCACGCATAAAAGCCGAATGGCACCAACAGTGCCACGCACAGCAACGCCGACGTCTTCCAGTATTTGCGAACCGTGCGCCGCGCGCCGCGGCTGATCGCCAGAACCAGCCCCCATCCCAGCAGCAACAGTCCTGCGAAGAAGCCGGCGGTAAGCAAGATGAAAAAACTGGCGCTGGGAAGTGCTATCGGAATCATGGCGGTGATGCTATCCGCAAAATTACTCTGTGGCGAATTATCAGAATTTTATTAAAGACACCACTTCTCAGACCGAATGTAATGACCCCTGTCGACGGAAACACACCCTGAACCGCTGAAAAACACCGTCGGCAAATCGTTTTTCAGCCCTTTTTGACAGACATCAAATCATGAAATCCAAGGTGTTCATTGCGCTGGCCATCAGCGCCTTCGCTTCCACTTCGCAACTGGCGTTCGCCGCCGACGGCACGATCAACTTCACCGGCGCAATCTCCGCCAACACGTGCACCATCGACGGCAACGGCAGCGGCAACAAGAATTTCAACGTGCTCATGCCCTCGGTCGGCGTCGACGCCCTGACCACGGCAGGCCAAACGGCCGGTACCACGCCTTTCACCATCCGACTGACGGCATGCACCCCGGACACGGGCACGGTCCACACCCTTTTCGAACCCGGCTCCAATGGCAATGCCGCAACCGGCAACCTGACAATCGGCGCGGGTGGCGCAAACAACGTTGAAATCCGTCTTCTGAATGGCGACGCAACGCCCATCAACGTCACGGTGGCCGACGAAGCCCAGAACTCCAAAGCCGTTTCCCTGAGCAGCGGCGAAGCCTCGCTCAATTACCTGGCCCAGTATTTCGCACTCGGTCAGGCCAGCGCCGGCCACGTAACCGCCACCGCCAAATACACCATCATTTACCAATAAGCCGCCAGGCTTGGCCTCTGCAATGCCTTGAAGCCGCCCGGATCAGTAGTCAAGACCCACCGTTATAGTCCGAGGAATCCGATGAACCCATTCAACGTAGTCATTGCCGCCACCGCGTTGGCAGGCTGTATTTCCGCCGCAGCGCCGGCCACCGCATCCGTCGTCATTGGCGGCACTCGCATCATCTACGAGGCCGGGCAGGCGGAAGTCAACGTCAAGCTCAAGAACGAGGGCAGCCAGCCCGCCCTCACCCAGGCCTGGATCGACAAGGGCGACGCCAAGGCGGCGCCGGGATCCATCCAGGTGCCGTTTATCGTGACCCCGCCCGTCACCCGGATCGACCAGGGCAAGGGCCAGACCCTGCGCCTGATGCACACGGGCGAACCGATGGTCCAGGACAAAGAGTCCGTATTCTGGCTCAACGTGCTGGAAATCCCGCCCAAGGACAAAGCCAACCAGAACCTGCTGCAGATGGCATTCCGCTCGCGGATCAAGCTGTTCTACCGGCCCGCAGGGCTCAAAGGCATGGCCGAGGACGCGCCCTCGCAAGTCAGCTGGCGCCTGGTCAAGTCCGGCAACCGCAACGCCATCGAAGCCACCAATCCCACGCCGTATCACGTCACCTTCATCGAGGTAAACGTGGCAAGCAACGGCAAGCGCGCAAAGTTCACCGACGGGGACATGCTTGCCCCGGGCGAAAAAAAGATCCTTCCCCTTGTGGGCGACGTGGTCCAGGGCGCAAATGCCGAAGTCACGTACCGCTTCCTGAATGACCATGGCGGCGCGGTCAAAGGCGCCCGGTCCGTCAGCGCCACCTAGCACGACACAAGCATTACCGGCCCGGATCGACCGGCCGGCTGTCTGCTCACCCATCCCACTCCCGACGCCAGCAACGCGGCACGATCGGCCGGCATCAGCCTGCCGGCAGCGCCGCGCCTGATCACGCCCCTGCCCATCATGGAACGTCTTGCCACCACGCCGCATTTTGCGCTCGTCGCGATCACGCTAAGCCTGCTCAGCGCAACTGCCTGGGCCTCAGGCAGCACCGAGCTCGCCGCCATGGAAGCGGACGTGGAGTTCAACGATGCCTTTCTGGGCGGCGCGAACGTGGACGTCAGCCAGTTCTCGCGCTCAAACAGCGCAATCCCGGGCGCCTACCGTCTCGACGTGCTGGTGAACGACCGCTGGCTGGGTCGCTCTGACGTGCGCATCGATAAATCGTCTTCCGCAAACGCGCCGCTTCAGGCGTGCTTCGATCAGGCGCTCGTGGAGCTGGTGGGCATCGATCTTGCCAAGGTTGACGCCGCGGGCGCCGGACGGTTGTCGGGCGACCAATGTGTTGCGCTGACCGACCTGGTGAAGGAAGCGCGCGCGGAGTTCGATGCGGGCGAGCAGCGGCTGATCGTGACGGTGCCGCAAGCGTCGCTGGTCCGGCAGGGCCGCGGTTTCGTGGACCCCAAACATTGGGACGAAGGAGTGCCCGCCGCGCTTCTGAATTACAACGCCAACTTCTACACCTCTCGTGCCGATGGCAAGGCTTCGACGCAGAGTTTTGCGGGCCTGAATGCCGGCGCGAACTTGGGCCCCTGGCGCCTGCGTCACACCGGCAACGCGACCAAGGACAGCAAGCGCGGCCTGCAGTATCAAAGCGTGCAGACGAATCTGCAGCGCAACATCACCGGCATGAAAAGCCAGCTGGTCATCGGCGACGCGTTCACGGACGGGTCCACTTTCGACAGCGTCGGGTTTCGCGGCGTACAGATGTCCAGCGACGATCGCATGTATCCCGAATCGCAGCGCGGCTTTGCGCCTACCCTGCGCGGCATCGCCAACACCAACGCGCGCGTCCAGGTCCGCCAGAACGGCAACATCATTTACGAAACCACCGTGGCCCCCGGCCCGTTCATCATCGACGACCTGTATGCCACCGGATACGGCGGCGACCTGGAAATGGTGGTCAACGAAGCCGACGGCCGTGTCCTGGTCTCCCGGGTTCCTTTCTCTGGCGCCGTGAATTCCTTGCGCCCGGGCGTGACCCGATACAGCGTGACCGCGGGCCAATACCGCACGCCGCAGACGGCCGATCGGCCGTTGATGGCGCAAGCGACCGTGCAGCATGGCATCAACAATCTCGTGACCGCCTACGGCGGCCTGACCGCGGCCCAAGGCTACGGCGCCGTATTGGGCGGCGCCGCGTTGAACACGGACTTCGGCGCGTTTGGGCTGGACATCACGCAGGCGGCCACGCGCCTGCCCAAAGAAAAGAACCGCAATGGACAAAGCGTCAAACTGAGCTACTCCAAGTTTCTGGAGCCCACCAGCACCAGCCTCACCCTGGGCGCCTATCGCTATTCCAGCCGCGGCTACCTCAGCATGGCCGACGCCATGGAACTGCGATCCCGGCAGGAGCACGGGCAAGGCGCAGGTCAATATGGAACGCAGCGCGGCCGCCTGCAGGCGACCATCAACCAGAAACTGCCGCAGGGTTATGGGTCCGTCCATTTCACCGGCTCGACGCAGGATTACTGGGACAAACCCGGCCGCGATACCCAGCTCCAGGCCGGTTACAGCAACAGCTACAAGAACGTGAACTACAGCGTGTCGGCGACGCGTCAGCTCAACGTGGGTACGCAGAAGTGGGACAACCAGGTCATGCTCAACGTGGGCATTCCGCTGGGCCGCAACCAGAACCCGGTCTACGCGTCGACCAGCATGCAGAAGGGATCGGATGGTTCGGGCAGCATCCAGCAGTCGGTGGCGGGAGCCCTCGGCGCCGGCAACGCGTTCAACTATGGCGTGAGCGCCGGGCGCGCCATGTCGTCAAATGGTCCAGCCAACACCAACATCGCGGCAAACGCCTCGTACCGCACGCCGGTGGCGGCCGTGTCGGCCAACGCCAGCACCAGCTCGAACTACACGCAATACGGTGCGGGCCTTTCCGGCGGCGTTGTGGCGTATGGCGGCGGCGTCGTCATGACCCCGAACTCCGGCGAAACGATCGCAATCGTCGAGGCCAAAGACGCTGCCGGCGCCCGGGTGCTGACCAGCAGCGGGGTGCGCCTGGATTCCAAGGGCCGCGGCGTCGTATCGACCTTGACGCCCTACGCCAGAAACAGCATCGAGCTCGACCCTAAGGGCCTGCCGCTGAACGTCGAACTCAAGGCGACCGAACAACATGTGGCCCCCACCGCCGGCGCGGTGGTTCGGCTGAGCTTCGAAACCGAAAGCGCTGGAAGCGCGGCGCTGCTGACGGTTGCCACGCGCAGCGGCGAACCCCTTCCCTTCGGCGCCGACGTGCGGGACGCAGAGGGCAACAGCGTGGGTGTCGTGGCACAGGGCGGCCGCATTCTCGCGCGCGGACTGAAGAACAAACAAGGTGTCCTGACCGTGAAATGGGGCGCGAACGATGGCGAAACCTGCACGTTCGGTTACGCCCTTCCCGAGCAGCGATCCAAGGCCGAATCGCTGCCTCAGGCAACCGGCCTGCTCTGCGAAGAGACGGCGCCCCGCCTGATCGCCAAAAACTGACGACGAGAACATTGATGAAAAAGACCATCCTGCTTGCCGGGGCCACGCTGATTGCCCTGCTGGGTTCCACCACCTCGTGGGCCGCCTCAACCTGCACCCAGACGATAAGCGCGGTTTCCGTGAATACGCCGCCGCACATCACAGTACCTCGGGATGCCGCCGTTGGCACGGCCCTCACCGACTGGCTGACGACCGATTCCACTGCCGACTGGTTCAAGTGCAACGTTTCCGGAGGGGCCACCACGGGCACCGGTATGCGCGCCCTGATTCCCAGCGCAGGACAGACGAAGGTGGTTGACGGAGTTACCTACGAGGTCCATGCGACGGGCGTCGACGGCCTCGGCATCATCATCGGCGCCCGGAGCTTCATCAACGGCTGCAGTTGGTCGGCATTCCAAGCCCTCAGCCGGAACTGGAGAACAAGGGCATGCAACATGCAAGGCGCCGTCACCAACGGCGGACAGCTACGCGCGATGTTCGTTAAGACCGGGCCGGTTGCCACCGGCATTGTTTCGCCGATAACCATTGCATCCACCGCATCGTTCTCGAATGAAGTCGGCAGCATTCTCACCCAGGATCCCGGCCTCGAGATCAATTTCGTCACCATGGCGGTGTTGCTGTTCTCGCAGGCATGCACCACGCCCGACGTTTCCGTGCTTCTCGGATCCCCCAAGGCATCCGTCTTCAAGGGCAAAGGGACATCCAGTGAGCCGGTTCCATTCGATATTTCGTTGAATGGCTGCCCGGCGGGAATGAGCGCCATCCACTACCAGATCGACGCCGTCACGCCCGTCCTGGACGCCGCAAACGCGGTCATCGGGCTGGACGCGGCCTCATCCGCGACGGGCGTTGGCATCCAGTTGCTGGACGGAGACGGAAATCCGGCAGTGCTGGGCGCCAAGCTGCCGTTTACCGGCTACAACAGCGCGTCGGGCGGCAGCTTCAAGATCCCCTTGCGCGCGAAATACCGTCAAACCGGTGACAAGGTCACACCCGGTTCGGCTAACTCGGCAGTGACTTTCACGATGAACTATCTGTAGCTGCCAACGCAAGGCGCCAAAGAAAAACGCCAGTCGGCGCTGAGCTGACTGGCGTTTTGCCGGAAGGCGCCGCCTTCCGGAGGGGCGTAGCGAATTAACGCTTGTCCATCGGGGGCACGTCGCGCGTGACCGAACCGGTGAACAACTGACGGGGACGGCCGATCTTGTAGTCGGGATCCGACAGCATTTCGTTCCACTGGGCGATCCAGCCCACCGTGCGGGCCAGCGCGAAGATGGCCGTGAACAGCGAGGTCGGGATGCCGATGGCGCGTTGGACGATACCCGAGTAGAAGTCCACGTTCGGGTACAGCTTGCGCTGGACGAAGTACGGATCCGACAGGGCGATGCGTTCCAGTTCCATGGCCAGCTTGAACAGCGGGTCGTTTTCCAGGCCCAGGGCCGAGAGCACTTCCTTGCAGGTTTCCTGCATCAGCTTGGCGCGCGGGTCGTAGTTCTTGTAGACGCGGTGGCCAAAGCCCATCAGGCGCACGCCCGAGTTCTTGTCCTTGACCTTCTCCATGAACTCGCCGACCTTGTCGATGCCGCCGTTGGCTTGCAGTTCTTCGAGCATCTGCAGGCAAGCTTCGTTGGCGCCGCCGTGAGCCGGGCCCCACAGGCAAGCCACGCCAGCCGAGATCGCGGCGAACGGGTTGGTGCCCGACGAACCGCACAGGCGCACGGTCGAGGTGGAGGCGTTTTGCTCGTGATCGGCGTGCAGGATGAAGATGCGGTCGAGCGCGCGCTCGACGACTTC
>Ga0213828_1003234_pt1 | contig 10932 bp, 9 predicted proteins | sample MC6MC0897MG_FD_180664 | JGI IMG/M metagenome (GOLD analysis project Ga0213828, IMG submission 180664) | Enriched soil aggregate microbial communities from Iowa State University, Ames, United States - MC6-MC0897-MG | ecosystem: Environmental > Terrestrial > Soil > Unclassified | place: USA: Iowa...
TTTTCTGGCCGCCCTTAAAATTGGCATAGGAAAGCCCCACATCTTTAAAAAATTCAGTTTTACTGATGCCCTTTCTTTCAGCGATCAGCAATACGCGTTCTTTTACGTTCACAATTATTCTACTTTAAGACGCTAACATTTTAAATCAAACCGCACACCAAAATTTCTTGATAGTATCAGAGTTTATCTCCGCAAAAGACGATGCTTTGTGGTTTCTATTGATCCCTAGCAATTGAATAACTTATTCCCATGGAAATAAGAATCAACCTTCCAACTTCGAAAAAAACAAAAGTCCAGTTAGAAACTATTTGTTCCGCAGCGATTCAATCTCGCGCTCAAATGAAGATAACAATCGTTCCAAAGACATAATTGTCTTCTCCTGAGATTTAATAGTCATATTTTGAGAAGCAATTAATTGCCTTAACGTAATGATCTCCCCGTTAGTTACTCCATCCAGATCAGCCGTTAGATACATCTCTTCATCCTCCTTAGCTAAAACAGGCTTAAGCATTTCCCCTTCGCCTCTCAATAACCATTCAGAAGAATATTGGGGATATTTTTCAGCAAGATTAACTAACCATTTAGCTTGAACATCCGTATTATTCGCCAGGGCACGTGTAAAAACGCCCTTACTAGCCCCGATAGATGCCTCTAAAGCGGACACACTTATCCCCTCTTTTTCTGAAACAATCTTAATTCTCTTCAAAATAGAACTCATTTCCGAAAATTTTAATATAATAATTTGTTTTGATGAAATATAGTTCTTAAATTAGCTTTACAGAAGATAATTATAACACTACTATTTAACCAAAAAACATTCCTAGCATGAAAAATACGCAAAAGAAACTAAAAGCGAAACATTTTCGCTATTTAAGCAAGGATGTAGTCAAAAATCCAATGATCTATATCAGGGATTTCTATCACTATGAAACCAATATTATTTACTGGATGAATCATATTCAGCTTTTTGTCAACGCAGCAACTGTCCCCGAAATGGCAGACCGCAACTTTGCAGAAAACGGATATCATTGTAAACAGATGATCAAACAAATTGAAGTGGCTTATGTAATTTTTCATCAATGCCAACTTCCCATACAAGATGCGCCGTTGAACTTCTTTGCTGCAAAAGAAGACTACCACAACTACCTATTTAAACTAGAATATACGACCAATGGACACCTAGCTCCTGCGGATACCATCAGTAAGTTTTTCTCCTACCAATCGCTGCAAAAATGGTATGAAACGATGGATGATATCATGCACTATCTAACGGTCCCCGATTCGGGAAATTACGAATACTTTGGTGATGAGATTATTGCCATACGAGAATTGCTAATTCGACTCGCATTCGCTTTAAGCTATATCTATGAGAATGAAGGGATTTCTCTTACAGTTCCTTCCTATGTAAAAGCTGTTAATAAAGAGCCGCATCAGTCCACTGAAAAGAAAAATAAATTACGGCAGCTCATAGAGGACAGTATTGATAAAAAATATGCTGAAAAAGAAGCACAGGAAAATAGCAGTGAAATAGATGAAAACCAAAGCTTGGAGACGACAGAAATTCCTAAAAATGAAAATAGCGACCTAGAAACGACATAGAAAAAATAAGAGTATATTATTCCATTTCAAGAGACACTCTCCGATCTCCCAATTGCTTTAAGAGCCATCAATCTAAATGGAGAAATAACAGACAAATAACCACAATATCAAACCGATCAATTATGAACAACGAACTTACTCCAATCATCGAAGCCATCCTTCGTGCTATTGCTGTCGATGAAATCTATTTATGGCCGTTTGACCATGACGGCAAGAAATATCAAATGCTACAGATTAATCTTTCGTCAAATTCTGCCACCAGATTTGACAAAGCCCGTAGTCTAATCAACAAAGCAATTGAGAACTATCCTAATCTCTACTTCAATGTGCATTTACCTCGTGAGATACAAAAGAAAATCGACCAAGGACTGGGCCGCACCCACCTCATATGTCAAACCGGGAACCGCATTTATCAAAATCCAGCCCAGGAAATACAACTTGTAGTACCTAACGATTCTGCTGAACAAGTCATTGAGAAAACTGAAGTGTATATCAATAAAGAGAAAACAAAGATCCGTTCTTTTATTGATGGCTATAATTTTTATCTGGAGCACAGAGACCATTCACATGCAGCATTTATGCTCCACCAAGCCATTGAACTATCGCTCCGAACAGCAGAAAATCTATTGATAAGTGATGAAAAAAAATCACATTCGCTTAAAGCAAATATCAACTATCTCAAAACATTTGATTCCAAATTAGCAAAATTGGCGGATACAGAAGATAAAAAAAGAGCGCTTAATAAGATTGAGAAAGCTTATATTGACTACAGATATAATCACGATTACACGATTGACAAAAGCTTATTAGAAACAGCATACCAAATTGCTATAAATGCGTTAAATTGGATCTACGATTATTCCAATCTTTTATTCGAAGAAATCAGAGAACAACTTAGCCCAAAACAAATTCAGCACAGGAAGATTGAAAAATTCAAAAATAACATTGCTATTTACAATAAATATCATTGCAACAGCAGTTATCGAGACCTGATTTTAAATATTCTGGAGCTATACTGTACTCCTTCGTTAGTTGCCTGCTTCGGTTATCATTCAGATCAACATAAGTACAATAGTCTGCTCCAAAACAATAAAGAAGAGCAGATAACGCATGTTTACTACCTCTTTATCGCGTATGACAGCCTAAATACAGAACTGACCAACATACAGCAACAGACAATGGATCTGCTGCCGAAAAATGTTTCGCTGACCTTAGTGACGGAAGAAACAGCGCACTTTATCAAAAAACTCTCCAAAGGCCATCCTTTCTTTCTATCGCTGATGAAAGTCGGTGATATATGGTTTCAAAACGCAACGATAGAAAACTTAGCACTAGACAGCATCGCAGTTCCCCAACTCGACTTGGAATATGCGCGCAAACAATGGGATAGTCGCTATAAAAACGCCCGTTGCTTATATATAGCTTATGAAGAAGGCTGGCCTAGTGGTGTCGAAGCGGTATATTACACCCTCTCACAGGCTTTAGAACAAATCTGCCTCGGTGTTATCAATACAATCCTTCAATACAAACCCCAAACCGTTGGGCTCCCTTTTTTAATGAACCTCTGTCGGTTAATCGTTCCCGAAGCACATGCGACCTTTTGTCTGAACAATACTGATCATATTAAACTCTTTAAAGAAATTATCAAAGCCCAACAGCAATTCAGGTATAACGCGAACTATAAAGGGGATCCATTCGCTATTATCAGATTACAGGAGCTTACAAAGTTGTTTATCGAAAGATGTAACGAAGAGATGGAAGATTACTTTGAGAAAATCTCAAGCGCTATTCAGGTCGAGAAAATAGAATAAGAAATAAATACCGATATACGTCAGGCTACTTTTAATCAGTCACTACATCAAAATCCTACCACTCAATTCACTGAAAGTAATGCTTTTCAGTGAACGAACTCACCAAAAAGCATTACTTTTGGTGAATAGCATGATTCTTACCTAATTCGTCGAGCCCTGGAAGCCCACCCGCGACCATCCCAACCTTATATTATCGGATCTCCGCTGGTGCAAAAAACAGACATGTCAAATTATTTGCAGATAGTCGGAAATATTCCGATTATCTTACCAATTTAATACATTTACGTTATGAAAGAACTTCAACTAACCCTTTCCGAGCAAGATCAACTGGATGCATTGCTGTTCAGTATGTCTAAATCACCCCAAATAATTAAAGCACGCAAAAAATCACGATTCATGTTTATGCTGCTCATGCTGATACTCGCCATCCCGTTTTTCTACTATGAACGTCAACTTGCTATTTTGATTATCGGAGTGAGCATAATCGCCTTTCTGTTCTTTCCCAAATATCTTGGGATATACTATAAGCGCTATTTCACCAAATATGTCAAAAGCCCTGAATTCCAAAATCGGATCGGCATCCTCCATACAATTACTTTTGAAGACAATTATCTCCAGATCAAAAGCACACAAATGGAGTCCAAATATCAATACGATCAGTTTGAATATATCACCGAAACGGCCTTCGCATTTTTTATCAAACTAAAAATGGCCGATCAACTGTTTTTTCCAAAACAGCAGATCGAAGATACCGCCGAATTTAAAGCTTTCCTGACAGCGCTTAGCCAACGTCTTCATATCACCTATCAGGAGGAGCTGGACTGGAAATGGAAATAATGGCCGAAAGACCTTATATCCACCCATCCACTAAGCCAATGCCCTGATATCCTTGATTTCCAATATATTTTTTACATCGTCCCGCTCCACGGCATGTATCATCGCCCGCCCCACTTCATGTAGTGACAACACTGCCGAAGGGGCAAAGAACTTTATAATCTTGGCAACAAACGAGAATGGATTGGCATGCTTCTGTCCCGCGACGGTCGTCATTCCGCCCGGGCGGAAATTGTATTCTTTCTTAAATGGCAATTTCGCCAGATCATTTTCCGTCTTGCCCTTCACTCTCGCCCACATCACCCGTCCCTGTTCTGTACTATCTGTACTCGCTCCAGACACGTAAATAAAGCTGATTTCGGGATTGATCTTCAACAGCGATTTTGCAAATGCAAACGTCGTATCATAGGTGATATAGCGGTATTTATCCTCTTTCATGCCAACTGAACTGACACCTGCGCAATAAAAACAGGCATCATAGCCGCCGATCTCCGTCTCAACTTCGGAAAGATCCGTGAAATCCTTAACCAAAAGCTCCTTTAACTTTGGATGCTGTATATCAGCAGTACGGCGTGATATGCTCAATACTGCATCTATTTTATCATTTTGAAGACATTCCAATAAAACACCTTCTCCGACCATCCCTGTGGCCCCTGTTATTATTACTTTCATCGCAATTCAACTTATGTACCAAGCCCAAAAGGGCTACAACTATTATTATTTATCCCGATCAATAGAATACCACTGCATTAGCATTATATCATGCGCAGGCGCTCTTCCTCCAGGTCAATCTGATAGAGCTGCGCACGGACAATATCCTCATCAATCTCCGACTCACAGTTCAATTTTTCCAGGTATTCGCGCTGTACGTCCAAAAGCTCAATGAAAATCACTTTCGTGCGTTCATTCATCCACGAATCATCCGCAGCATTGACTTTTTCCTCCCAATGTCGCAAAATCCTTTCCATTGCCTCCCGATTATGTTCTTCTTTCTCATATTTATCCTTGAGAAACTGATAGACATGCTGTTTTAAGCCTTGCTTCATCTGCTGTTTGGCTACCTCTTCGGGTTCCTCTGCAAGAACAGTATCAAAGAGCTTCGTCCGCTTGATCAGATAGGGTAAAGTCAATCCCTGAATCAAAAGGGTTGAGAGAATGACGACAAAGGTGATAAATAGAATCAGATGACGCTGAGGTATCACGGTACCATTCATGACCAAAGGAATGGAAAGCGCAGCTGCCAGGGAAACTACTCCCCGCATCCCCGTCCAGCCAAGTAAAAGTGGCATAAAGAACCGTTGTTTTGAAGACCGCGCCCTAGGCGCCACACTTGGACGAAAGATAAGCGTCGCAATCATCGCAGCGTATGCACTGATCATACGAGCAAAGATAAGGACTGCTGTAATCAAAAGACCATAACCGATCGCCTCCCGCAGTGAAGTGCCATTTGCGCGCAAACCAGCTACAATTTCGGGGAGATCAAGACCGATAATGAAAAATACAATGCCATTCAGGATAAACACAAAACTCTCCCAGACACTCAGCCCCCGCACGCGACTGGTACTGTTCAGAAATTTAAGCCGCTGGTTGGACATCAACAGACTTCCCGCAACGACGGCCAGCACCCCAGAACTGTGAAACTGCTCGGCAATCCAATACATAAAATAGGGTTCGATCAAGGTCAGAGCAATATCCGATGGTGCATCCGTCGGTAAGCGTTTATGTGCCTGAATAAAAAACCAGCCCAAAAGGACACCGATGCCAACCCCACCGACCAACATCCAGATAAACGATACCGCTGCTTCCTGCCATACAAACTGTCCCATACCCACGGCAATCAGGGCAAAACGGACAATAATCAAAGATGAAGCATCATTCAACAGACTCTCCCCTTCCAGGATTGCAGAAGTAGATTTTGGAACTTTCACAAACTTCATGATTGCACCCGTACTGACGGCATCTGGCGGGGAAACAATCCCACCCAGTAGAAAACCCATTGCGAGCGTGAAACCTGGAATATAATGATTGGCAACCACCGCAACGGATAGCGCAGTGAAGAAAACGACCAAAAAGGCAAAACTTCCAATAATACGCCACCATTTCTTCATCTCCTTATACGAAATCGACCATGCAGCCTCACATAATAAGGGGGGAAGGAAAATCAGAAAAATAACATCCGGATCGATCGTAACAACGGGCAAGGTTGGAATAAAGCTGACAATCAAGCCCGCCAAAACCAATAAAATGGGATAAGCAACCCGAAGTTTCGTGGCCAGCATTTCAAGTAGAACGATGGCCGTAATCATGGCAATAAATAGCGGAAACAAGTTATGCATAGGCTGTCATAATTTATTGGTCTTGAGACATTTCATTAACTCTTGTAAAGATCTTAAATGGAAATTAAAAACCATCAACTCCCGGTCATATTTTTTACTTTTTCATCTGTACCCTAGTTTTACCCTAATTCTGTACCTCAAATTCGGTCTGTACCCTTCTTAAATTAGCAAAAAAGATTTATTGCCATGTCGACTACAACACATCAATCGTATTCCATCAGACAGGTTAATCTCTCTGATCTCTCCCTACTAAAAAAGGCTCAGTCCGAAGAGACCAACAAAAACCTGCAGCACATGCCTTTTCTCTTGCTTGCCCAAAACGAGGAAATAGCAGCTGTTTCTTCTGCTACAGTCTCCGAAAACAACAACCTCACTGTCGAAATTTCGTATCGAACTGAAGTTTCCGAAGACTTATCAACGGTATTTAAGCGCAAAGCGCAGGTTTATTTCGAACAGCAGCTTTTAAATATGTTTGGCGACGAAGAATCGCTAAAAAGGGGAATCCGTCATTTTCATGATTGGGTAAATCCAAAGGGAAACAGTAAATTAGTATAAGTATGGAGCAGCAACAATTGTATAAGAAAATTGCAAACATCGTAGAGAACCAGATCAAAAATGGCTCTTTGACCTACGGTGATCGTCTTCCTTCTGTCCGTAGTGCGCAAAAATTGTATAATGTGAGCTTAAATACGGCAAAGAGCGCCTACATGGAGCTCGAGAGCAGATCCCTAATCGAGTCTCGCCCCAAATCGGGATTTTTTGTCAGCCTGGCCGGCCAACGCCGGATGTCTATACCGTCCATTTCAACATTTAAGATTGACGAAAAGAAGCAAGATCCCGCAGCATTGATTGATAAAGTTTTCCACTCATTGGAGGATAAGGAAATTACGCGATTCTCTTTGGGATTACCCAGCCCTTCATTGCTCCCCATTCAGAAGCTCAACAAATGTATCCTGGAGACCGTACACGAGCTGCATGATTACGGTGATCATTACGGGCAGGTGCAGGGTAGTCCGACTTTACGTAAAGAGATTGCCAAATGGTCCCTCGTACTAGAAGGAAAAATAAGCGACGAAGACCTGATTATCACTTCGGGAGCCATGAATGCCATTTATAGCTGCCTCCGCGCGGTCACGAAACCCGGCGACACCATTGCCGTGGAAAGCCCCCTCTATTTTGGCTTTATCCAGGCGTTTCAGGTGTTGGGTTTAAAGACCATTGAGATACCGACCCACCCTATTACGGGCATTGAACTGGACGCCCTGAAAAAAGTGATCCATAAAATCGATGTCTGCTGTTTTGTTTCCAATTTCAGCAACCCCTTGGGCGCGTTGATGCCCGATGAACATAAAAAAGAACTTGTCAAACTCCTTGCTTTCCATCATATCCCCTTGATCGAAGATGACCTTTATGGAAATGTTTATTTCGGTACCTCACGACCCAAACCCTGTAAATACTTTGATGAAGAAGGTTTGGTCATGTGGTGCGGATCTGTAACCAAAGTATTGGCGCCAAGTTTTCGCATCGGATGGGTTGAACCCGGACAATACAAAGACAAAATCCTCAAACAAAAGCTTATCCAGACCATCTCGCAACCGGCCATTTACCAGGAGGCCGTAGCCAAATTTTTGCAGATCGGTCGCTATGACCATCACCTCAATACTTTTAGGAAGAAGTTGTACAGCAATTATATCAATTTTAGAAATAGTATCCAGGCCCATTTTCCCGATAACACCAAAATGTCTCAACCCGAAGGTGGATTTGTACTCTGGTTGGAAATGGATCCAAAAATTGATTCTACCGTACTTTATGATTACGCGCTAAAACAAAAATTGAGCTTTGCTCCAGGCCGAATGTTTACCCAACATGATCAATTTAAAAATTGTATCCGGCTCAACTATGCCGTCGATTGGAACGAAAAGACAGCGAACGACCTGATGCGATTGGGCCGTTTTTTTAAGGCTGTCATCTAATCGGTTAATCCCAGTCAACCTCATCATCATGACTCTGTGAAATAGGTGGTGGCAGTTTATCGGATTTTTCCTCCGGGAATATAGTATGCTTACCTCCACGGATCAGGATCACATCGAAAATTTCACCAGTCATCAGGGTACTACTATTGGACATAAATTCGTCACACCCATCAGGGCTCGTCAGCCAGCACCTTACTGTGCCCAGACATAAAATGACGACATCTTTGCAATCCTCCAATGTGAAAGTAATGCCACGGTCCACTTTGTGATCTTCTTGTCTTAGCTCCAAGACTTTGCTAGAATGGTAAAATATAGTATTACGATCATCCAGTTGTATCACCACACAATATATTTTTATGTCTATTTTACGAAGCTTTTCATGGATTAAATTAAATTTACGGAGACCTACCAAATGGAGCTGAACCCGAACTTGTTGCTGGGCTTCATCAAAATGTGCGACTGGGTGATTCATAAAGAAATTGTTCCAGCTGACCCGTTTGGAGTACCGGAAACCTTTCAAGGGGAGTACTGATCCATATCCGAGCCGTAAGCTCCCGAGATCATGCACCCGGTCATTACGTACAGCTTCATACAGTACATTTTGCAATCGTATATAGGTACTGCGTTCACAGGCACGAGGTTGAATGGATTTTAGAATCTGATACAAACGACTGGTTAAGCCACTGTTATAGGTAAAATCAAGTCCAGCTAAACGACTATTTTCACTCAGCTCGTATGATACCCCCTGCTTTCCTCCTATATTGCGGTTACCAGAAGATTTACTCATTTCATTAAGTTAAATTGGTGTACTTTAAAAATACAATAATCGTATGAATTAAACAACAGCTCGTTCAACAACACATAAGACCATTATCGCTAAGGCGCAAAAAGTCCCTTCAACTCCCTTTAAATCCCCTCAAGTCCGTTCAAGTGCCAACAATGTTCGGGTAGGCTCCGCACATACTTCGTACCAACTTCGGGATTTCTTCGGGGCTGGTTCGACATCTGGTCGCTTCCGCTTCGGTCATCCATCGACAACAAGGCAAACAACAGCCGAAGAACAGTCAAACCAACCCCAACGCTGTCCAGAAGCAGTAGCAATGCACACCCGAAGGATCCCCGAACAACTATCGAACAAGGAGTAACAAATCAGCGAAAACGCTCTAACCCTCCAGTACCGTATCTCCTCACAGATTGTATAAGGCGAAAAGTACTTTACAGGTGATTTAGCTGTATCTTATATATGCCAAGAGGCTGCTTGGATAAAGCAGCCCCTTGGCATATATTTTATAATACGTAATGTAGACGTACCCAACGACAAACATTACATGACTTGGAATTATATGTTTGCCCAAAGAATTTTTGCTTTCAGGTGCGAAATATTAGCCTATAAAACGTCAAAAGAGGCTTTAAAAAATCCCAAAAATGATGAAGGCGTCCCAAACGACGCCTTCTAATTACTGAATTTTTTGGAAGAATTTTTTTGTCTTATAGAAGGCCAGTAATCCGATGATACCAATCATCAACCAAAGAAAATCGACAATAAATAAATCGCGTTGGCCATCAACAAATGTTTTCCAAAGCCAATTATGTGTTACCAAACCATTGGCTATCGGGACGATAAATGCAAGGATGCTTCCGACCAATAGCGTTTCGCGGTTTGTTCTTCTTATACTGCGACGAATGATATAGTAAAGTGACAGCACCAACCATGCGTAAAAATAGACCCGATAAATAAAGTCCTGATCAACTTTAGGACTGACCTTGATCGCAATAAATGTAATCGCTGTAACCGGGAGCATCGTCAAGCATATCGCGGTAAAGACATTAGCTGCCCAAAAGTTGAATTTGCGTTTTCTTGGAATGACATTGTTTTTATCCCGCGCAACCAACCAGATCAGAATTCCTGAAATAATAACCAGACAGCCCATTACTCCTAAGATAAAATAGACCATTTTGAGCGGGTACCCACCATAGTCACCATAATGCAAACGGTAAATAATGCTTCGGACATAGTCCCCATAGCTCGCTCCTGTTAAAGGTGATTTCTCTTCTACAATTTTATTATCGGCCACCTTCACGGTCAATATTCCAGATCCGGCAAAGCTGCTGTTAAAATGTGGTTCGAGTTCCATTATAACATGCATATTTGAATCCGCATAGTTTTTTACGACAATACGATGAAACTCGCTTTCTGGCCACTTTGTCTTTGCCATATCCAAGAAAGGAGCAATTTTCACATCCCTGTTCAAGGATTTATAGCTATACGCATAATCCTCCTTAGCAGATACACCAATATCCTGATACATTTTCTGCTGGTCGCCATCGTACAGCAATTTGCTGAAAGGCAGTGCCAAAACTGAATTAACAATCAAAAAT
>Ga0213828_1003236_pt1 | contig 10930 bp, 11 predicted proteins | sample MC6MC0897MG_FD_180664 | JGI IMG/M metagenome (GOLD analysis project Ga0213828, IMG submission 180664) | Enriched soil aggregate microbial communities from Iowa State University, Ames, United States - MC6-MC0897-MG | ecosystem: Environmental > Terrestrial > Soil > Unclassified | place: USA: Iowa...
CAGACCACATATCCATGGGAAATCATCCCAAAAATCAGTGAATTCATTGTTTCTCTGGGAGAGCGTCTTCCAAAGGATGAGTATGTTCACGTAGGAAAAGCAGTATGGATCCATAAATCCATTAATCTTCCGCCAACAGCTTGTATGGGTGAGCATGTGATCATCTGTAAGGGTGCACAGATCCGTCATTGTGCATTTATCAGAGGCAACGCTATCATTGGAGAAGGTGCTGTAGTAGGAAACTCTTCTGAAATTAAGAACTCCATTCTTTTTGACGGCGTACAGGTTCCTCACTATAACTATGTAGGAGATTCCATCTTAGGCTACAAGTCTCATATGGGCGCTTCTTCTCTGGCTTCCAATGTTAAATCCGATAAGTCTTTGGTTACAGTTCATGCAGAAGACGGGGATATTGAGACAGGACTTAAGAAATTCGGTGCGATCATAGGCGATTTCACGGAAGTTGGCTGCGGTGCAGTCTTGAATCCAGGAACCGTAATTGGACCGAAATCCAATATTTATCCTCTTACCTGCGTTAGAGGTTGTGTAGATGCTAACTCCATCTATAAGAACCAGGGAGAAATCGTAGAGAAAAAAATGATTGAGGAATAAGGAACAGTACAATGGATAAACAACACACTGCGGCGAAGAATGGAACCTTTGGTACCAGGATCGGGTTTATTCTCGCTTCTGTCGGCTCTGCGGTAGGTATGGGAAACATCTGGATGTTTCCCTACCGCCTGGGCCAGTATGGGGGAGCCGCTTTTTTATTGGTGTATTTTGGCTTTGTTTTTTTGTTTGGTATGGTCGGGCTTTCCGGCGAGTTTGCCTTTGGAAGGCTGACCGGGACAGGCCCTATTGGTTCCTACGACTATGCCATGAAGACCAGAGGAAAAAAAGGAGGCGCCTTTATTGGAGCCATCCCTTTGATCGGGTCTTTTGGTATTGCCATTGGCTATGCCATCATTGTAGGCTGGGTTCTAAAGTATTTATTCGGTTCCCTAAGCGGCGTGATGATGAATACGGATGCAACGGAATACTTTTCCAGCATGACAGGAAAATTCGGCAGCGTACCCTGGCATTTCCTTGTGGTGGTCATTACTGTGGCTGTACTTGCAGGAGGTGTTTTAAAGGGGATTGAAAAAGTAAATGCAATCATGATGCCGTCTTTTTTTATCCTGTTTGCGATCATTGCAATCCGGGTCTTTTTTCTTCCAGGTGCTCTGGCAGGCTATGAATACCTCCTGGTTCCCAGATGGGAGTACTTACTGAAGCCGGAAACCTGGGTGATGGCTATGGGGCAGGCATTCTTTTCCTTATCCATTACGGGCTCCGGAATGGTTATTTACGGAAGTTATCTGGATAAGAAAGAAGATATACCCAAGGCAGCCGTCACGACTGCATTACTTGACACGATTGCTGCCCTATTGGCTGGTTTTGCCATCATACCGGCGGTATTTGCTTTCCAAATGGACCCTGCAAGCGGTCCGCCTCTTATGTTCATCACAGTACCAAAGGTCTTTTCCATGATTCCGGCAGGAAGATGGGTGGCAGTGCTGTTTTTCCTTTCTGTGCTGTTTGCAGGAGTCACGTCTCTGGTAAACATGCTTGAGGTGTGCTCAGAGGCTGTACAGACTCACTTGCATTTGTCCCGTAAAAAGGCTATCTTTTTGGTAGGAGCTGCGGTGTTTATTCCGGGACTCTTCATTGAATACGAGCCTTATATGGGATTCTTTATGGATCTGATTACAATATACGTAGTTCCCTTTGGAGCTGTTTTATGCTCTATTATGATTTATTGGGTATTAAAAGATGGAAAGATTATGGAAGAATTAAACAGGGGAAGGAAGAAGCCTTTAGGGGCCGCTTATCTTTTTACTGCCAAATACGTCTATGTTTTCCTTGCTGCGTTAGTGTTTGCGCTTAGTATTCTATATAAAGGAATCGGATAAAATAAAGTCAATAAGAAACGCGCTTTGAAGCGGCAGGATATGCCGGATCAAAGCGCGTTTTACGTGGTTCTTTGTTGTCTGTTATTTTGTACCGAAGATTCTGTCTCCTGCATCTCCAAGACCAGGACAGATATAGGCGTTATCATTTAACTGGCGGTCCAGATGTCCGATATAGATCTGTATGTCCGGATGAGCCTCACGAAGTCTCTTTAAGCCTTCCGGAGCAGCGATAATGGCCATGAATTTGATGTTTCTTCCGCCATGCTGTTTGATGAAATCCACAGCAGCTACTGCGGAACCGCCTGTTGCCAGCATAGGATCTGTCACAACAATGGTTCTCTGCTCGATTGGGCTTGGCAGCTTACAGTAGTATTCATGAGGCTCATGGGTAACTTCATCCCGGTATAAGCCGATGTGGCCTACCTTTGCTGAGGGAACCAAAGCCAGGATTCCGTTGACCATGCCCAGTCCTGCACGAAGGATCGGAACGACAGCCATTTTTTTGCCGGCAATCATAGGAGTCATGCAGGTCTCAATGGGAGTTTCCACCTCTACATCCTGTAAGGGGAGATCTCTTAAGGCCTCAAATCCCATCAGCATTGCGATTTCTTCGATGAGGGCACGGAACTCATTGGTGCCTGTCCTCTTATCTCTTAAAATAGAGATCTTGTGCTGAATAAGCGGGTGAGTAAAAACGGTTACATTGTCCATTGAAAAGTCCATAATTGTTTTAAATCCTTTCTTTATTCTCTTAGAGTATCAGGGGTTACCGGTAATATGAGGTTTATGAGAACAACGATTTGCTATCCTTTAAAAGTTTTTCCATGCAACAGTACCGTTAGTCGTAATGTTCCAAATATACTTCATAAGGATTACGCAGGTAATGGGAGCGAAGGAAGGAATGGCTCCCAGGGCGAAAATAATTCCACCCTGTACTAAAGGTACGTTTCCTGGGATCACGGTTCCTTCCGGCCGGATAACTGCGGTGGCAGCGGCCAGAAAAGCGAAGGAGGAACCAGGAAATACAGGAACTTAAAATTTAGTACAGCAGTGGAATATTAAGTTGCCGGCACCTGTGGAAAGTAATGCCAGCGATGGATTGTGACTTGTCAGTATGACTGTGCACGGTTGCACCAAAGGCGGTGAACAGATGCTGGATACTGAGCAGATAATCTCGGGTGGTCAGTTTTTCGTTGTTACTCATTTTTCTACCCCAATTCCTTTTATTTTCCGTCCTATTTTAACAGAGAACGAGGTAAAAGGCAACTATTTTTCCTATTTTGTCTCAGGAGTATATTTTATCAGCGCAAAATCACCCAGACTATGGGGGACCGGAATGGAAATAATAATGGTGCCGCGATCTTCATAGCTAAAGGATTCCGGAAAGGCAGGAGTGTGGCCTGAGGATGCTGCCTCCATGGGAAAATCCGCTTTTTGGAACATCTTTGTATAGGTTTCCAGGCTGGTTTGAGCCAAATAAGGTATCAGGGCTTCTGTAAGTTCAGGAGTGGAATCATAGAGCTGACAGTCATCAGAACGGATGTATTCAGCCAGCGCATTGGGGTCCACATAATCCGTAAGGCTTAGATCCTTTGCCAGAGACAGATCAACCGTGTTGGTAAAAAACAAATTAATCGGATGCGCTGCACCATCCCCGGTAAAAAGTCCGGTATATACAACCGTGACGCGCTTCCTGTCTACGGAGTTTACTTTTGCTGTAAGAGAAAGGCTGTCCTTTTCCTCACTGACAGAATAGGCTTTTAATATCTCAAGGGCATTGCTTTTTAACAGAGCGTTGATTTTTTCTTCCATAGAACCATCATCCAATCCGGAGACGGCTGGATACTGAATGGATACGTTTCCCTCCTTATAGGTGTGGAAGGCAGCAGTGATACCGGCGGCAGAGGTGTTCGTGCCTGATTCCGTTTGCTGAGCCTGGGTATCCGGGTTTTCGATTTTTACAGGTTCTGATGCTTCTGTTGCAGCGGACATGGTTTCTCCGGATGCAGCGGCAGAGGTGGATGGTAAGTCTGTTTTAACATAATTTTTTTGCCCGCAGCCGCTTAAAATAAGGGTGCAGCCGATGAAAAGGGCTGGGATAACATGGTATCGTCTCATAGGATTACCTCCCGTTCGTTTTGCGGATTTTTCTACAGTATATCACAAATATCACAGATATGCCCGTGAATTACCTCGAATTAAGAAAAATATAGGAAAATTTTAGAAGTAAAGCTGCAAAGATGTACAAGACGCAGAATAGAGAAAAGGCTCTGGAAAACTGAACTTTTTCAGCTTTCCAGAGCCTTGCTCCCTGCCAAGGGTGTAGTGCCGGCAGTGGGACTTGAACCCACACGATGTTGCCATCAACGGATTTTGAGTCCGCCTCGTCTGCCATTCCGACATGCCGGCCTTTCTTACAACGCTCATTATTTTATCATAGGATTTTCCATTTGGCAAGTGTTTTTTTGCGATTATTAAATTGAAAATGAGTTAAATATATTGTATGATAGACAAAAGATGTAATTAAGGAGGTGTCTGGACCATGACATGTAAAGAAGCAGAACGTCTGGTCATGCCATACATCAATGATGAATTGACAGATGAAGAGTTAAGTAAATTTCTGGAACATATGGAGTCCTGTCCGGATTGCCGGGAGGAACTGGAAATATACTTTACTGTGGACGTAGGAATCAGGCAGCTGGATTCCGAAACAGGGAATTATAATATAAAAGGAGCGCTGGAAGCAGCCATAGAACAGTCCAGACAAAGGCTTCAGGTTATACAGTGCATTAAAATTGCCAGGTATGCGGTGGCTACGATAAGTGTAATGGCACTGTTTCTCACGGTCCTTCTGCAATGCCGGATCTGGTTGCAGTGGGGCTTGCTATGATGGGAGAACGTGCACAATGGGTATACCGGGTATACCTTTATGCCCAAAGAGCATGGGCAGGAAAGAGGTAACATGAATAGAAAAAATATAGTTTTAGTAGATGGAAGCAGTATGCTAAGGAACGCTTTTTTTGGACTTCCTTCCAATGGAGCGGGAGGCATTCAAAATCTGATCTTGAAGCTTATAGAGTCAAAAGAAGCGGACTTTCTGGCTGTGACCTTTGATTCCAAAACAGAAGGCAGCTGTAAGGAGATGTATAAAAACACAGCGGTGCACGAAGGGCTATTAAAGGAGGAAGAGCGCTTAAGGGAAGCGTTGGTTTCTCTGGATATTCCTGTTTTGGATAAGGAAGGATATGCTTCCTCTGATATTCTGGCTTCACTGGCAAAAAGATGTCAGGAAGAGGAGGGGGAAATTCTGCTTCTGTCTGGGGAAAGAAAGCTTTTGCAGGCAGTAAAAGAGCATGTGACCCTTAAGATTCCGGTTGTTAAAGAAGAGGGGCTGGAGTTTAAGTCCTACTCCGTAGAGCTTATACAGGAAGAATTTGGCCTGGAGCCGGAGTCCCTGGCCGGAGTCTTTGCACTGGCCGGTGCTTGGGGGATAGGTGAGAAAACTGCCTGTCAGTTAATAAGGGAGTATCACAATGTAGAAAATATTTATGACCACATAGAGGAAATAGGATCTCAGAGAATCAAAGAGGCGCTTACCGGGAATCAGGAAGCGGTAAAGCAGAAGGAAGAACTCACTGCCCTTCGCAGGGATTGCGATATCCACCTGGATTACACGAAAACTATTGAACAGGCAGAGATTCAGAAAATTATTGATATGGATTTTGTTCCGGCTATTTTCCCTGGAGAGGATGAGGAACCGTCCTTGGAATCTGGTTTTCATGCAGTTACAGACCTTTCAGAAGCTGAAACCATATTCTTAAAGTGCGGGAAGGGGTGCCGGCTGGGGCTTCAGCTGGTGGTTGAGGACAAGGCTGTGTCGGCCCTGTCACTTTGCCTCAGTGAGACGGAGTGCTATTGCTTCATTCCTGCGGGAGAACTTAGTCCGCAATATCTGGCAGAGAAAGCAGAGGAAATCTGTAAAAGTGCCGGACAGACAACCGTCCTTCACTTAAAGAGCCAGCTGGCGTTTTTAAAGCTTGCGCTGGATAGTCCGGTATTTGATGCAGGAGTTGCCGGATATCTGTTAGATCCGTTAAAGGATTCCTATGAATACAATGATCTGGCGGAGGATTACTTAGATCTCTCCATCCCGTCAAAAACAGAGCTTATAGGAAAAAGCTCCTTTAAACGTGCGCTGGAAGAAAACAGGGAAAAAGCTGTTTCCTGCATCTGCTATATGTCTTATGTTGCCTTAAGATGCCATGACCTGCTTCACGAGTCATTGGAAAAGGAATGCATGGATAAGCTGTTTTATGAGATTGAAATGCCATTGATCTACAGCCTGTTTCACATGGAGGAAGCAGGAATCCGTGTGGAAAGGGAACGCTTAAAGGAATATGGTGATCGCTTAAAGGTCCGCATCGCGGAGCTGGAGCAGAAGATATATGAAGAAACGGGAGAAACCTTTAATATCAATTCCCCTAAGCAGTTGGGAGAAGTTCTCTTTGACCATATGAAGATTCCGGGAGGGAAAAAGACAAAAACCGGTTATTCAACGGCAGCGGATGTATTGGAAAAGCTGGCGCCTGACTGGCCTGCGGTCAACTTAATTCTGGATTACAGACAGCTGACGAAATTAAATTCTACCTACGCAGACGGGCTGGCAGCTTATATTGGGCCGGATGAGCGGATTCACGGAACCTTTAACCAAACCATTACGGCTACGGGAAGAATCAGCAGCACAGAGCCTAATTTACAGAATATCCCGGTCCGCGTGGAGTTGGGAAGGGAAATCAGGAAGGTTTTTGTACCTCAGGAGGGCTGCCGGTTTGTTGATGCGGACTATTCTCAGATTGAACTGAGAGTGCTGGCTCATATGTCAGGGGACCAGCGTCTGATTGATGCCTACCGGCAGGCAGAGGATATCCATGCCATCACGGCTTCCCAGGTGTTTCATGTACCCCTAAATGAGGTGACGCCGCTTCAGAGAAGGAATGCAAAGGCCGTTAACTTTGGTATTGTATATGGGATCAGCTCCTTTGGACTGAGCGAGGGCTTAAGCATTACCAGAAAAGAAGCTTCGGAATATATCAGCAAATATTTTGAAACCTATCCGGGTGTGAAGACATTTTTAGACGATCTTGTATCTGAGGCGAAAGAACAGGGCTATGCGGTCAGCATGTTTGGCAGACGCCGTCCCGTTCCTGAGTTAAAGTCCTCAAACTTCATGCAGCGCTCCTTTGGAGAGCGGGTCGCCATGAATTCACCGATCCAGGGTACTGCGGCAGATATTATTAAGATTGCTATGATCCGTGTGGATCATGCCCTGAGAAAACAGGGATTAAAATCCAGGATCGTCCTTCAGGTTCATGATGAGCTTCTCATTGAAGCATATCAGAATGAGGTTGATAAGGTAAAAGAGCTTCTTGTGGAAGAGATGAAACATGCAGCGGACCTTGCAGTGTCCCTCGAGGTAGAGGCCAATGTAGGTGACTCCTGGTTTGATGCAAAGTAAATACCTTGCAGCAGGCTACAACGTATTATATGGGCCGCCGCCAGATGGTCATGCAGGCATGTCCGTTTGGCTCGCGGCCTTTACGAGAATAAAGGGTTGGTGACAGGATGAGAGTGATTGGATTGACCGGAGGAGTCGGAGCCGGAAAAAGTCTGGTTCTTTCCATTTTAAAAGAGACGTACGGTGCGGAAGTAATCAAAGCGGATGAAGTGGCCCGTGAGCTCATGGAGCCGGGAGAAGAAGGCTATCTGGCTGTTAAATCAGCCTTGGGGGAAGACCTTCTAAACCCCGATGGAACCATTGACCGTAAGGCTTTGGCCGCACGCATCTTTCAGGATGACAGGGCAAGAAAAACCGTAGATGGAATCATTCACCCTATGGTATGGAAAACCATCAGGGATAAAATTGCTACTTCCCAAGCAGGACTTATTGTGGTAGAATTTGCAATTATGGATGAAAAAATGGATGACAGCTGGGAGGAAATGTGGTACGTCCGTGCATCAAAGGAGAACCGGATACGCCGTTTGGAGGAAAACAGGGGCTATACGAGAGAGCATTCGGAACGTATTATAGCGAGTCAGGCCTCTGAATCTGAGTTTTTAAACCGCTGTACGCGGGTGATTGAAAATAACGGTTCCATGGAAGAAGTTAAACACCAGCTGGCTGAAATATTGAGAAGTAGAGGGTAACACCCTGCGGGAATGTTCCCCAAAAAGCAGGTCTGAAAAGAGGATAATATGAGATTGGTAAGTATTGCAAGCGGAAGCAGCGGAAACTGCATTTATGTGGGTTCCGATACCACGCATATCCTGGTGGATGCCGGGATAAGCAACAAGCGGATTGAACAGGGGTTAAATGAAATCGGAGTAAAGGGCAGTGAACTGACAGGGATTGTCATTACCCATGAACATTCCGACCATACGAAAGGACTGGGAGTTCTGGCCAGGAAATATGGGGTTCCTATTTACGGAACCAGTGAGACCTTAGAAGAGATATCAAAGCAGAAGTATCTGGGAGAATACCCCAGGGAATTATTTTGTGCCATCAGGCCTGACGTGGATTTTAATGTTGGGGATCTGGAAGTAAAGCCATTTTCCATTGATCACGATGCGGTGAAGCCGGTGGCTTACCGGATCCAGCATGGCCGCAAGTCTGTTGCGGTTGCCACGGATATGGGGCATTACGACCAGTATATTATTGAGCATCTTCAGGGACTTGATGCAGTACTTATTGAGTCCAATCACGATGTAAATATGTTGCAGGCAGGGCCTTATCCCTACTATTTAAAACGCCGGATCCTTGGGGATCACGGACACCTTTCCAATGAGAATGCAGGGCGGCTTTTATGCTGTATTCTTCATGAAAACTTAAAGAAGATTCTGCTTGGTCACTTGAGCAAAGAGAACAATTATGAAGAGCTTGCTTATGAGACGGTAAGACTTGAGATTACAGAAGGAGATAATCCATTTAAGGCATCGGATTTTTCCATTGCGGTTGCAAAAAGGGATCAGATGTCAGAGATTATTACGATATAATCTAATGAAGAGGAGAAAAATTATGAACAAAACGATTATTACAGTAGTTGGGAAAGACACCGTAGGGATTATAGCAAAGATTTGTACTTATTTAGCAAGCAACCAGGTGAACATATTGGATATTTCCCAGACCATTGTCCAGGGCTTCTTTAACATGATGATGATCGTGGATATCAATGATGCAACAAAGCCTTTTGGTGAGTTGTCTGACGAGCTGGAACAGATTGGCGATGAAATCGGAGTAAAGGTAAAATGCCAGCGTGAGGAAATTTTTACCAGCATGCACCGTATCTGATGACAAGTTCAAGGCACAAGAAAAGGATGGGTTCCCGATATGTTAAATATGTTTGAAGTGAATGAAACCAATAAAATGATCGAACAGGAGCTGCTTGATGTACGTACCATAACCATGGGCATCAGCCTTCTTGACTGCAGTGACAGTGATTTAAAAGCGGTAAATGAAAAAATTTACAATAAAATCACAACCGTTGCAAAAGATCTTGTAGCAGTGGGGAAGGAGATTGAAAAGGATTTTGGAATTCCCATTGTAAATAAAAGAATTTCTGTGACCCCTATTGCCTTAGTCGGCGGCGCAGCCTGCAAGAGCCCGGAAGACTTTGTGACCATTGCTCAGACTCTTGACCGTGCGGCCAAGGAAGTAGGCGTTAATTTCATCGGCGGCTATTCTGCTCTGGTGAGCAAGGGAATGACTGCAGCGGATAAAAATCTGATCTGCTCCATACCAAAGGCCCTCGCCTGTACAGACCGTGTATGCAGCTCTGTCAATGTAGGTTCCACAAAAACAGGCATTAACATGGATGCGGTAGCCCTTATGGGAGAGACCGTAGTGGAAACGGCAAAAGCCACCAAGGATATTGATTCCCTTGGCTGTGCCAAACTGGTGGTATTCTGCAATGCGCCGGATGATAATCCTTTTATGGCAGGAGCGTTCCACGGAGTGACGGAAGCGGATGTCATCATTAATGTGGGAGTCAGCGGCCCGGGAGTTGTTAAGACTGCCATTGAAGCAGCCAGAGGGAAGGACTTTGAAGTTCTCTGTGAAACCATTAAGAAAACCGCCTTTAAGATAACCCGTGTCGGCCAGCTGGTTGCCCAGGAGGCATCAAGAAGGCTGAATGTTCCTTTTGGTATCATTGACTTATCTCTTGCACCGACTCCGGCCGTTGGCGACAGTGTGGCTGAAATCCTGGAAGAGATCGGCCTGGAACGGGTAGGTGCACCTGGTACCACGGCCGCTCTAGCCATGTTAAATGACCAGGTAAAAAAAGGCGGCGTTATGGCCTCCTCCTATGTAGGCGGTTTAAGCGGTGCGTTTATTCCGGTCAGCGAAGATCAGGGAATGATCGATGCGGTTGCCATGGGAGCGTTAAATATCGAGAAGTTAGAAGCGATGACCTGCGTCTGCTCGGTTGGTCTTGATATGATCGCAATTCCTGGAGATACACCTCCAACTACCATCGCAGGTATTATTGCAGATGAATCTGCGATCGGAATGGTAAACCAGAAGACAACGGCAGTCCGCATTATTCCGGTTATTGGAAAATCCGTGGGAGATACGGTGGAATTCGGTGGTTTATTGGGATATGCGCCTGTTATGCCGGTCAGCAAGTACTCCTGCGAGAAGTTCGTAACCAGAGGCGGACGGATTCCGGCACCTATTCACAGCTTCAAGAATTAAGTGCCGGTGGAGGATGAATACGGAAGATGAATATCTATTTGATTCGCCATGGACGGCAAAGCAGCAAACTCTGTAATATGAATGTGGATTTATCCGAGGCAGGCCGCCGCCAGTCGGCTTTAGTCGGAGAACGGCTGGCTTTTGCAGGCATTGAAGCGGTATATTCCAGCCATTTGATCCGGGCGGTGGAAACAGCCAGGGAAGCAAATCGGTACTGGAATGCAAAGCA
>Ga0213828_1003238_pt1 | contig 10924 bp, 7 predicted proteins | sample MC6MC0897MG_FD_180664 | JGI IMG/M metagenome (GOLD analysis project Ga0213828, IMG submission 180664) | Enriched soil aggregate microbial communities from Iowa State University, Ames, United States - MC6-MC0897-MG | ecosystem: Environmental > Terrestrial > Soil > Unclassified | place: USA: Iowa...
TTGTTAGCTATTGTTGTGTTTAGACTGTTATCACCTTGTGCGATTTGTGAATCATATTCCACTTTTAAGCCCGCGTCATCAATTGCTTTTTTAAAGCCGTCAGTTGCAGCATTTAAAGATGGATGCTCCACTATTTGAGTAATCCCAATTTTATATGTTTTTTCTGCTTCCTTGCTGCTCTCGCTTGCATTATTTTTCTCGTCTCCCTTTGAATCAGATGAACTAGAACCACCGCTACCACAAGCAGCAAGTAACAATACTAACCCAAATAATAGGAACGAAAGCTTTTTTAAATTGCCTTTCACAAATAATCCCCCCGACTATTTTTCAGATATCTATCACACTTCACTCAAACAAAGTGTGAACGTATCGCTATATTATCGTGATTATTAGGGTACGTCAACAACATTATGAATGTTCTGACTTTTAGATTTGACGAAATATTTTAGTTTTTCATTTAATTTGTCGCTTTAAACCGCTAAACTACGCTGTTTTCCTAAAGTGATTTCTTTTTCTAACATAATAAAATTTTTTATGACAATTTTGCGAAGTTATTTAATGAACATCACTAAAGTAAAAAAACTTTTATTTTTCTGACATTTGATTTCAAATTATACATCAAAAAACCTGACATTTTTAAATAGAAATGTCAGGCTTATTTTATCGTTTTACTTTTTCAAAATATCTACTAACCAGCTACTTTGTGGTAAAGGTATATCAGGGAAACAAACATAAGTTTGTGCAACACCTTGAATTGCAGAATAAAAACAACCTGCGAGCGCTTTAGGATCTCCCTCTCGTATTACCCCTTTAGCTTGGCCTACATTAACTAAATTTTCAAATTCCTTAGAGGCAGCGATATCCTTTGACACTTGTTGAACTGCCTCTGGTAAGTTACTTGCTATCTGTGCTTGTCCAACTAACATAAATAATTTTGCTGATAACGGATAAGTTTTAAAAGAATCCAGTATCATCGTAATCATCGTATTTAAATGCTCTAAAGGATGCTCTAATTCCTCTTCAGAAATATGAATATCAGACATACTTGTTTTAGCTCGTTCTAATAGTTCAAGGTATACCTCTTCTTTAGAGCCGAAATAATGAAACAGCAATCCTTGGCTAATTCCAAATATGTCTGCGATCTCTTTCGTTGTAGTTCCATGGTAACCATTTCTTATAAACAAATCCAAGCCCGCGTTTAGAATTTGCTCTCGTCTAACTTCCTTCTGTTCGCGGCGTTTATTCATTTCATCATAACCTCCTGCACTGATACAGCATTGAAGCCTTTTTTATAGATTAACATAATGACCTCGTATGAAACAGCAAAGATTGCAAGGGAGAGTACTATCACCTTAACATCTGGTGTCATCGGTATTGCCATCGTAGAAGATTTAGCTAGTGCATCAAACAAAAATTTAGACAAAATAATCGCATAAATTGTTCCAATAATAAATCCAATGTATGCGATTATTCGAAATCCTGACAAGACTATTCGATTGCATTCAGAATCCGTATAGCCAAAAGCTTTCATCAATGCAAAATATTTTCGATTAGAGGAAATAATAACCTTTACAACAATACTAATTGTTAAAATACTTAAAGCTAAGCCAATTATGATAAATAAAAATGATAAAGCCACATACGTTCCTTTTTGCTGAGAGCTTGAATCGATTATATCTTCTTGTTTTGAAACAAATATATGCTGTTTGTTGTCAAACTCTACATTGTCATCCGTAAATACACCATTATATTCTTCTTTTTCTAAGATGCCATACTTGTTCGCAATTTCAATATTACTATAAACTATTTCTCCATACACTGATTGCTCAATAGCGGCTATAGGTAGTTGATAAGCATCATTATTTATATATATCTTTACTGTATCCCCAATCGACAAATCATATTTCTTACGCATCCAATCATTGACAACAATTCCTTCTTGCTCTGAAATATCTATGTTGTCCTGTTTTTGAATACTATAGAGCTTAAACAGAGACGAACTATTAGATAATGTCATAAATTGTCCATTGTTCAATACATTACCGTTCGGAAATTCAAATCTACAATCTATCGCATAATAAGGTATTCCTGAGTCCAAAGATCCCATTGCCTTAGCCTCATTATACCGAACATTACTTTCATACTCGACTCCCTTAAGTGTTAATGAAGATACCTTATCAGCCATTGCTTGCAAAGAAAAAGCAATTTGTAAATTTGCACTAGCCATAAAGCCTGTGAGCAATGCCAATAAAACTAATAAAATGTTATTAGCAATAATTGATTTAAATACTATTTTTTTAAAAGGTATAGTTTTTCTAATTTTTTGCCTTCGCTTAACAAAAATATTTAATTTTACTGACTCTGCATTATGAATCATTTCTAATGGTGGCTTCCGTAAGATAAATGCGGCAATTCCAAACGCTAGTATAGAGAAAAACAGCGCTGGGATTATTGTAAATAGAATGAACTGTACAGGATCGAATTTTTGTAAAACATTGGGTACAAGGAATGTAGAATTGATTCGATTAATAAATAGCGGGCTGATTATATAGGAAGTTAAATATCCTATTATTCCACCTATCAATACAAATACGCCTACTACAAGATATTTTTTAGCAATCTGTACGGTAGTATAGCCAAGTGCTTTAAAAACACCCATATCAGATTTTGTTTCATTTATATTTTGGATTATGGATGTAGTAAGTAGTATTACTATGGTTAATATCAGGAAGCATAGGGCGCTTATAAGACAGACTTTAAACATTTTTTCTTTTGCAATTAATGAAGAAAGTATTTGAGGGTTATCCTCTTTATTAACTATTGACTTTACACTTGTGTTCATAAGCATTTTTTCTAGAAAAATTTGCTTTTGCTTCTCTGACAAATGCTCAGAAAATCGACCAGAATAACTTATTCTTTCTAGTTCATCCCATGTTGAGTACAGATCTTCACTACATAATATAAATGCCTGATTAGTTGATTTATAAGTTATTCCATTATCCGCTACTACTGGTGTGACTGCATCTGGTAAAGTAAAAACGCCACTAATGAAATAGGAGGTATTGCCGATATCAACTGAATCGCCTACTGTCAGACCATTCTGCTTCGAAAAGTTTTGATCTATCGCAATTTCACTCATTTTGTTAGGTGCAACACCTTCAGAATACATTGGAATATCTATGCTACGTGTATTTTTCATTACACGAAATATATTATTTTCTTCATAAATAACTTTGTATGTTAGCGGTTCATATGTAAAAGAATATTCGCTTGAAAGATCTTCTATTATTCCTTCTTTCTGTAGAATAAGCGTAAAATCCTGTTGATTTTGCCCTGCTAGAACATTTTTTACAGAACTTAAGTTTTGAAGATAAAAAACTAGTAATGAACAAATAAACATAGAAAAGACAACAACTAATACTAACGGATATTGTTTGTTCAATTTCATTAGTGCACCAACCCTTTTACCATTTTATCTCGTTCACATTACACGGATGAACATTGTTAATTATTTCCACTATTCTTCCACTAGTCATCTTAATTACTTTCGATGCAATTTGAGCAATACTAACATTGTGGGTTACCATAATAATTGTAAATTTCAGTTGGTTTTGAAGCTCTTTTAAGTAAGTTAAGATTTGTTTGCTTGTTTCTTCATCCAATGCTCCGGTTGGTTCATCACAGAATAAAAAATCAGGATTCTTTGCTAATGCACGTGCAATTGATACTCTTTGCTGTTGTCCTCCTGAAAGTTCATAAGGAAGACGATGTTCTAATCCACGTAGCCCTACACCATCAATTATTTCAGTGATATTTTGATTTCCTTTTAAATCCGCACCCATCTTTATGTTAGCTTCCACATTTAAAAATGGGAGTAAGTGATATGCTTGAAAAATAAAAGCTGTCTTGTCTCGCCTAAACATGGTCAGTTCCTTTTGATTTAATCCACAAATCTCGTAATCACCATACATTACGCTTCCTGAATCAGGTGTCTCCAGCCCAGAAATTACATTTAAAAGTGTAGATTTACCGGATCCAGAGGGGCCTAAAATTACTACGAATTCTCCCTCCTCAATAGATAACGAAACTGAATTTAATGCATAAAGCAATTCATCCCCATTTTGATAACATTTAACCAAATTTTCTACTCTTAACATGCACAACCTCCAATTTTTTATTAATTGATTAATTAATCAATTAATAAAACAATATTATTGATTAATTAATCAATTAATAAAACAATATTATTGATTAATTAATTTGTCAATAACAGAATAGATATTTCTGACATTTGACTTCATTCAGCCTTCTATACTAAAATATTTAATTGTGTGAAAAACACCGTGGTTCGTAACCATCCCACGCAAAAAAACTAAGGAGAAATGAATATGAAGATAAAGTTTTTAGCGGCAAGTGGTATTATTGCAGCACTTTATATTGCTGTTACATTATTAGTCGCACCATTCGGCTTTACAGAGGTCCAGTTCCGCGTATCGGAAATTTTTAATCATCTTGTGGCCTTTAATCCACGCTTTGCCGTTGGAATTATTCTTGGGGTACTTATCTCCAATCTTTTTTCACCATTAGGCATTTATGATTTATTATTTGGTGTAGGGCACTCCATGCTTACTCTGGGACTGTTTATTTTAATCTGTAAATTTGTTAAAAATATTTGGGCACGTTTAATCATCAATACATTTTTATTTACATGCACAATGTTCATCATCGCCTTTGAATTGAACTTAGCTTTAGAATTACCGTTCTTCTGGACATGGTTAACTGTTGCTGCTGGTGAATTTGTTGTTTTAGCAGTTGGTGCACCGATTATGTATATATTGAATAAACGTTTAAACTTTAATCATTTAATTTAACAGACGAGTCTTAATAGATTCGTCTTTTTTTATGCTCTTGACAGTTTTCTGAAAATATTCTACAATTCTTTTCAATAATAACTGCAAAGAAAAAGAGTAGTAGCAAGCAGTAGTACTTAAAGAGAGCTGATGGCTGGTGCAAATCAGTAGTACATACTTGTGAATGGACTTTGGAGCAGCCTCAATAAAATGTGAGGTCGAATTTACTCCCCGTTACCGGAGTACGAAAGCGCGCAGTTTTTGCGAATAAAGGTGGCACCACGGTTACTCGTCCTTTTACCAGAAGGATTGAAGTGACTTTTTTTATGGAAAAATTAGAAAGAGGAGTCGAGAGAGATGGGTAAAGTAGCAGAGAAAAATGGGTATTTCGGTGAATTTGGCGGTAGCTTTGTTCCTGATGAGCTTCAAAATGTATTGAATATTTTAGATGAAAACTTCCAGAAATTCAAAGACGATGAAGACTTTAAAAATGAGCTAGATTATTATTTCCGTGAATATGTTGGGCGTAAATCTCCACTTTATTTTGCAGAAAATTTAACAAAGCAATTAGGTGGCGCAAAAATTTATTTAAAGCGCGAGGATCTCAACCATACAGGTTCACATAAAATCAATAATGTTTTAGGACAGATTCTACTAGCAAAACGTATGGGTGCTAATCGCGTTATTGCTGAAACTGGTGCTGGACAACATGGCGTAGCAACAGCGACTGCTTGTGCAATGTTTGGAATGGATTGCACAATCTATATGGGCTTAGAGGATACCAAACGCCAAGCATTGAATGTGTTTCGTATGGAGCTTCTTGGTGCAAAAGTAGTCGCTGTTGATAAGGGACAAGGACGACTAAAAGATGCAGTTGATGAGGCATTCGCTGACTTAGTAGAAAACTATGAAACTACTTTCTACTTACTAGGTTCAGCTGTAGGACCACATCCATTCCCATCCATGGTGAAACATTTTCAATCAGTTATTAGTCGTGAAAGCCGTGAACAAATTTTAGAAAAAGAAGGAAAGCTTCCAACAGCTGTACTTGCCTGTGTAGGTGGTGGTAGTAATGCCATTGGTGCGTTTGCAGAGTATATTTCAGATGAGGATGTTCGTCTCATCGGTATTGAGCCCGATAAGGCTGCCACATTGAATGAAGGGACTCCAGGTGATTTGCACGGTTTTAGATGTTTAGTATTGCAGGATGCAGAGGGTAATCCACTGCCGACATATTCGATTGCCGCTGGATTAGATTATCCTGGAGTAGGCCCTGAGCATAGCTACTTAAAAACAATTGGCCGTGGTGAATATGTTACTGTGACAAACGAGGAAGTGCTTGAAGCATTCCAGGTGCTATCTAAGGTTGAGGGAATTATACCAGCACTTGAAAGCTCTCATGCTGTGGCACATGCTCTAAAATTAGCACCAACTCTATCACCTGACGAAAGTATTATTATTAATATCTCAGGTCGTGGCGATAAGGACGTAGAGCAAGTATTCCAAATGCTGAATAAATAATGTAAGCAAAAGAGCGACTCCCAATGCTGGAATCGCTCTTCTTATTATACAAGTGTACTTAATTTCGGATAAATTTCTGCTACATTATCTCTTAGTTTGGCTTTTAGGAATTTCCCAACAGACGTCTTTGGAATTTCCTCTAAAAATACAACATCATCTGGAACCCACCATTTTGCAAATTGGCTTTCTAAAAATGCCAGTAGCTCCTCTTCTGTTGCAGACTTTCCTTCCTTCAACACAACACAAGCTAAAGGTCGTTCTTGCCACTTGGCATGCGGAATCGCAATAACTGCCGCTTCTAAAATGGCATCATGAGTCATTAACGCGTTTTCTAAATCCACTGAGGAAATCCATTCCCCACCCGACTTGATTAAATCCTTTGTACGATCCGTTATTTTAATAAAGCCATCTTCTGTTCGTACTGCAATGTCTCCTGTATATAGCCAGCCGTCTCGATAGGCATCAGCCGTACGTTCATCCCGATAATATTCATGAGAAATCCATGGACCACGTAAGCGGAGCTCACCCATCGTCTCTCCGTCCCATGGTACCTCTCCATTGTCATTCACAATACTGGATTCAATGCCCGCCATTGTCATTCCCTGCATAGCTCGTGATTCAATTCGCTTGTCAAGTGGCCACTCTTCCATCCAAGACATATAATTCGATAATGCTACGATTGGTGTTGTTTCTGTCATGCCATACACAACAATATATGGTATACCATAGATTTCTTCAAATGTACGAATTAGTCGAGTTGGTGAGGCTGAGCCACCACAACAGATTGCACGTAATGAACGAATATCCCGTTCTCGCTTCTCCTGCTCCTGTAATGCTCCAATCCAAATGGTTGGAACACCAGCTGTTAGTGTGACTTTTTCCTGCTCCACTAAATCTAAAATTAAGGCTGATGTAAAATGCGGACCTGGTAATACTTGTGTTGCGCCGACATTAACACTTGCAAATGGTAAACCCCATGCATTTGCATGAAACATCGGTACTATAGGCATGACAACATCTCGCTCAGCAATCCCCATGGAATCAGACATACTCAACATTATACTGTGTAATACTAAACCTCTATGGGAATAAACAACCCCCTTTGGATTTCCAGTTGTCGCACTTGTATAGCACATACCAGCAGGTGAATCCTCAGCTAAATCCTCTGGGAATTGGAAATTTTCATCGGCGGCCGCTAATAGCTCCTCATAGGATAATGCATTTGGTAATGTCGTTTCAGGTAAAACGTCCTCATCTGTCATAATAATAAAATGTTTCACTGTCTTAAGCTCTGGCGCAATGTTTTCAATGATTGGTACAAGATCCTGATCAATCATTAAAATCTCATCTTCTGCATGATTAATAATATAAATTAAATGCTCTTCTGAGAGTCGAATATTCACCATATGTAAAACCGCACCTGAACATGGTACTGCAAAATATGCCTCTAAATGGCGATGCTGATTCCATGCAAAGGAGCCAATTTTCATTCCTCTTTTCATTCCCAGCTTTGTTAGTGCATCTGCTAAACGGCGTGTTCTTTTAGCCCACTCTCCATATGTTAAGCGGTGAATTTTTTCTGGACCTGTTCGAGAAACTATCATCTTTCTAGCAAAATAACTTTCTGCTCGCTTAAAAAAATTGGTTAACACTAATGGCGTTTGCATCATAAAACCATCCATCCCTTCATCTCGTAAACTTTTCCCCCTATAGAATATTATCAGTCATATTTAATCGAATACTATTAATATTCTGAATTTTATTATATTTTAAATTTATAAATTACGCTATATATTCCAATAATTTTCTTTTTATTGTTAACTTTTTCTAAAAAACAGGTATATTGAGGCATATTAAAAACAGATAACGAAATTATCGTCATCTGTTTCATTTGGGCTGTATTTATTTACGAGATTGCTTTTGTTTGCAACTTGATTTTTAATTTTTCTAGCATATCAACTGTCATTTTTGCTAAGTCATACTCCGCTTTAAAGCTCCATTCTTTCTGTGCAGCTTCTATATTTAAAGAATTTGGCCAGCTATCTGCAATCGCTTGACGTACTGGATCTACATTATAATCCATACGGAAATGCGGTAAATGCTTCTTAATTTCAGCTGCAAGTTGGGCTGGCTCAAAGCTCATTGCTGTAATATTAAAGGCATTGCGATGAATCAAGCTTTTGCTATCAGCTTCCATTAAATCAATAATTGCCTGTAAAGCATCTGGCATATACATCATATCCATATAGGTGCCTTTTTGAATATAGGAAGTGTACTTGCCTTGTTCAATCGCTTCGTAGAAAATCTCAACAGCATAGTCTGTTGTACCACCTCCTGGAGGCGTTACATACGAAATTAATCCCGGGAATCGCACACCACGTGTATCTACGCCAAAGCGATTGTAATAATAATCACATAGAAGTTCACCAGCTACTTTGTTCACACCATACATTGTTGTAGGTCGCTGTAACGTATCCTGTGGCGTATTGTCCTTCGGTGTTGATGGACCAAATGCACCTATTGAGCTCGGTGTAAAAAATTGTAGATTTAATTCGCGTGAAACCTCTAATGCATTCATTAAGCCACCCATATTTAAATTCCATGCTAGCAATGGATTTCTTTCAGCAGTTGCAGATAATAATGCTGCTAAATGCATCATTGTGTCTGCACCAAAATCTTTTGCTAAATCATGCATTCTTTGTCCATCTGTCACGTCCAATATTTCAAATGGGCCCCTAGTATGTTCTAGCTTTCTAATATCTGTAGCAAGGATATTGTCCTCTCCATAAATACTCCGAAGTTTTTCTACAAGCTCAGAACCTATTTGACCAAGTGCTCCAGTAACAATTATCTTTTTCATTTCTCCAAACCTCCACCTATGAACAATTGTACTTACGGAAAGTACATTTAAATGTGTATAAACATTGATTTAATAACACTTTCAATGAATTTCATTATAATGTGTTCATATAAAAAACACAACATTTATATTTCCATTTTTGCAAAACACTACGAACGAGTTCTTATTTTCAGTATATGAGCCCTTAAAAATATAGTGCTGAAAAAATATATAAAATACATATGTATATTTGAAGAGGACATTTATCCATTTATTTCATAATTAAATTGAGCCATAAAAAAGAACCTCACTTTGTATTTAAATAAAGAAAGGTTCACTTGCTTATTATATTGAAAATCGCTTCACGGCAATTTGTAAAACTTTTGATACTTTCCGCAACTCTTTTATATAATTATGAAATTGCTGCTGAGCGGTTAATTGATCTGAAGTTAGTGTAGCTACATGCTTGGTCGAGGCAGCATTTGTATCAGAAAACGTTGTTAGCATAACAGCATCCTCACTAACCTTTTTCGTATGATTAGCAATCTCTTGAACGGTAGCCGATACTTCCATAATATATGGCTTAATAGTATGTACTTTTTCTAAGATTTGATCGAAGCTTGTAGCTGTTTTTCCCGTTACATGAACACCCTTCTCTGTTGCGGCTAATACACCCTCCATCATTTGCACGGCGTAGCTTGAATCTAGATGGATATTCTGCACAATGGATGTAATCGTTTGTGTTGATTGAACCGTCTGCTCTGCAAGCTTACGAACTTCATTTGCCACTACTGCAAACCCTTTGCCATGCTCTCCTGCTCGTGCAGCTTCTATTGATGCATTTAAAGCTAGAAGATTTGTTTGTGCAGTAATCCTTTCAATCACTTCCACCATTTGGTCAATAGTAGAGGCTCTTTCAACTAAATTAAAGATGGCTGTATTTGATTTTTCGACCGCCTGCTTAATGTTCTGTATTTGCATTAAATTTGCTTGTACAATTTCTGTGCCGCTTTCTGCATCACGTGCAGTTTTATGAGCAAAATTTTCTACCACCTGTACTTTTTCTAAAATAATTTGTACACCATTCAGTACTTCCTCGAGTGATGCTGTATTGGAAGCCAATTTTGTAGTTGAGGCAGCTGTTGAAGCTGAAATAGACTGTACATCCTTTGCTATTTTATGTGTTGTAGTAGATGACTGCTCCGACGATTCTTGGAGTTTCCCAGTCATTTCTTCCACCTCATGTGCGCTATTTGTTACGGTATGAAGCAGCGTTTTTACCTCATTTACCATTTGGTTGTAAGATAACACTACCTCACCTAATTCGTCATGTGCGACATAGCTAGCATTTGCTGTGAAATCGCCTTGCTCTGCACGCTTTAATAAAGATTTCAATTGACGAGTTGGAACATTTACAGCCTTTGTAGCTATAAAGCCAATAAAAATAACCAACAATACAACAAATAAACATACCCCGCCAAGTAGCCAGTACCCAAATTGTACATCCTTTTGGTAGGCTAATTGCTGTTCCTTAGCACGTTGCACCAAATAGCTTTGAGTCTCTTCTAATAGTGTATGGCTTTGTTGGCTTACAGATAAAAAGGACAATGTATAAAACTGCTGTTGTTCCTTTGGGTTCAATTGCTTATAGCTTTCAATCAATTCCATCTGCTGTGCAAGTAAGGTCTTGTATTTCTTCATTTGATGATCCATC
>Ga0213828_1003242_pt1 | contig 10920 bp, 8 predicted proteins | sample MC6MC0897MG_FD_180664 | JGI IMG/M metagenome (GOLD analysis project Ga0213828, IMG submission 180664) | Enriched soil aggregate microbial communities from Iowa State University, Ames, United States - MC6-MC0897-MG | ecosystem: Environmental > Terrestrial > Soil > Unclassified | place: USA: Iowa...
TTCACCAAACAGCACAATGCCGGCCACGAAGGCGCCGATGGTGCCAATGCCCACCCACACCGCATAAGCGGTGCCCAACGGCAGGGATTTCATGGCGACGGCCAGCAGCCAGACGCTGATGGCCATGCCGCCCGCGGTAATCAGGGACGGCCACAAGCGCGTAAAGCCATGGGTGTACTTCAGGCCGACGGCCCAAACGATTTCAAACAGGCCTGCAAGTACCAGGATGATCCAGGTCATAGACGACTCCTACTGTTGCGCAGCCGGCGGGGAGCCGGCATTAAGGGGTCGTCCCCGGATAAAAAACAGGCGGGTCGTTGACCGCGCGCAGCAGCGGGCCGTCCCGCTGCGGCAAAAATTATAGAATACCGGCTTCCAACGGCAAAACCGGATGCCGGGCATCACCTTAGCAACACGTCGCGGACCGGACCGCGAACCAGGATATTTCTATCATGCAACGCATCATGCTGCGGGCAAAGCTGCACCGCGTCACGGTCACCGAAGCCGACCTTCACTACGAAGGATCTTGTGGCATCGACGAAGACCTGCTGGACGCTGCCGGCATGCGCGAGTTCGAACGCATCGAACTCTACAACGTCACCAATGGTGAACGTTTCGACACTTACATCATCAAGGCGGCCCGCGGCAGCGGCGCCATTTCCTTGAACGGCGCCGCCGCGCGCCGGGCTCAAGTGGGTGATCTGCTGATCATCTGCACCTACGGCCCGATGTCCGAAGAAGATTCCGCCAAGCACAAGCCGCAAGTGGTGCTGGTGGACGACGCGAACCGCGTCAAGGAAATCCGCAAGTTCCCGGCCTGAGGCCGGGCCGGGCACAGCGCCATCCAGGCCAAGCCGGATGGCGCTCTCCTTAACCCTGAACCGTTTCATCATGAGCTTCCAGGTCATCATTCAACCCAGCAAGCATCAATTCCCGGTCGAGCCCGGCCAGACTGTGCTCGACGGCGCCTTGGCCGCCGGCATCGTGCTGCCCTATAGCTGTCGCAACGGCGCGTGCTCCACCTGCAAGGGCAAAGTGGTGTCCGGGGAGTTCGACGCCGGGCAATATCCCGCCCAGATCCTGTCGCCCGAAGAACTGGCCGACGGCTACACGCTGTTCTGCCAGGCGCGGCCCGAGTCGGACATGGTGGTGGAATCCACCGAAGTCCGCCTGGCCAGCGACATCCAGATCCGCAAGCTGCCCTCGCGCGTGCAGACGCTGGAACGCGTGGCGCCCGACGTCACCGTGATCAAGCTGCAACTGCCGGCGTCCGAGCAATTCCGCTATTACGCGGGCCAGTACATCGAAGTCATCCTCAAGGATGGCCGCCGCCGCAGCTACTCGATGGCGGGCGCGCCGCACACGGGCAGCCCGTTGGAACTGCACATCCGCCACATGCCGGGCGGCCTGTTTACCGACCACGTCTTCGGCGCGGGCGATACGCAGATGAAAGAGCGCGAAATCCTGCGTCTGGAAGGCCCGTTCGGTTCGTTCTTCCTGCGCGAAGATAGCGACAAGCCGATCGTGTTGCTGGCCAGCGGCACGGGCTTTGCGCCGGTGAAGGCCATTGTGGAACACATGATCCACAAGGGCATCACGCGTCCGGTCACGCTGTACTGGGGCGGCCGCCGCCCGCAGGACTTGTACATGGATGCGCTGGCGCAATCGTGGTCGGGCCTGTTGCCCAGCTTCACGTATGTGCCGGTCGTGTCGAACGCCTTGCAGGAAGATGGCTGGACGGGCCGCACGGGCTTTGTCCACGAGGCCGTCATGCAAGACATCGCCGATCTGTCGGGCCACCAGGTCTACGCCTGCGGCACGCCGTTGATGGTGGATGCCGCGCGCCGCGAATTCAGCGCGCAGAATGGTCTGCCGCCGGAAGAGTTCTACGCGGACGCGTTCACGTCCGAAGCCGACCTGGCGAAAGCCGCGTCGTAACTGGAAAGCGCACGGATACGGGGGCGAATTCACAAGCTGAAAAGCTTGGTGACTTCCGCCCCTTTTTTATACGTAGGCGTAGGCAAATCGGCAAGGTAAACTGCCCTGGCAGCGGCTTGCCAAGGGCGGCGGACATCGGGTCCGCGAACCGATTTGGCACGCAAGGAGCAATGCGGGCATGAAAGTAGCGGTATTGGGTAGCGGCATTATCGGAATCTCCAGCGCCTGGTGGCTAAGCCAGGCCGGCCACGACGTCGTGGTCATTGATCGCTGCACCGGTCCCGCACAGGAAACGAGTCTGGCCAATGGCGCGCAGATCTCCGTGTCCTATGCCGAGCCCTGGGCCAATCCTCAGGCGCCGTTGAAATTGCTCAAATGGATGTTCCAGGATAATGCGCCGCTGCTGTTCCGTCCGCAGCTGGACTGGCGCCAATGGATGTGGGGCCTGGCCTTCCTGCGCGAATGCCTGCCCAGCCGCCTGGCGCCGAACATCCGCGCGATGGTCCGCATGGCCGAATACAGCCGCACGACGTTGCGCAGCATGCGCGCCGAACTGGGTATCGAATACGACCACCTTGAACGCGGCATCCTGAATTTCTATCGCGATCCCCACGAATTCGAAAACTCGCAGCGCGCCGCCGGCCTGATGCGCGATTTCGGCGTCGAGCGCCGTGTGGTCACGGCCGACGAAGTCATTGCGATTGAGCCCGCGCTAGCGCCGCACCGCCAAACCATCGTCGGGGGCGACTACACCCCCGAAGACGAAAGCGGCGACGTGCATCTGTTTACCGTGGCGCTTGCCGAACGCTGCGCCCGCGCGGGCGTCGAGTTCCGCTACAGCACGCGCGCGACTCGCCTGCTGACGCAGGGCGGCACCGTGCAAGGTATTGAAATCATTGAACCGGACGGCCGCTACGGCACCGTTTCGGCGGATGCCTATGTCGTGGCAATGGGCAGTTTCAGCCCGAACCTGCTGCGCCCGCTGGGCATCCCTTGCAACGTCTATCCGGCCAAGGGCTATTCGGCGACGTTTCCGGTCATCAAGCCGGAAGCCACGCCCACGGTCAGCCTGACGGACAGCAGCCACAAAATCGTGTTTTCGCGCCTGGGCGACCGGCTGCGCATGGCAGGCACCGCAGAGCTGTCGGGTTATTCCCGCGGCCTGAACACCGGCCGCTGCGAAGCGCTGACGCACTTGGCGCAAGAACTTTTTCCCGACGCGCTCGATTTCGAGCGCGTCAGCTATTGGTCGGGCTTGCGCCCGTCCACTCCCTCGAACGTGCCCATCATCGGCCGCAGCCGTATCCCCAATTTGTATATCAATACGGGACACGGTACGCTCGGTTGGACGATGGGTGTTGGCTCGGGCCGGGCTTTGGCCGATCTGCTCAGTGGACGGCGGCCAGAACCGGAATTCCCTTTTCTTGGTCTGTGAACCTATGAAGAATCTGCAATTGGCGGGCGTTGCCCGCGCGATGTTCGCCAGCCGGCGTGCATGGGTATTTGGCGCCGCGATGGCTATCGCGGGTGTGGCGAATGCCGCCCCAGTGGAAATTCAAGTCTGGCACACGCTGTCTGACGCGAATAAGGCCGAGTTCGAAAAGCTGGCCAAGCAATACAACAAAGAACAGGACCAGGTCAGCGTCAAGCTGCGTGGGTTTAGCTCGCAGGACGCCCTGGAACAAGAAGCCGTCAGCGCCGTCAAGGCGAAGAAGGCGCCCAACCTGGTGCAACTGACCGACAACCACTCCCCGGAAGTCGTGGCCCAGCACAAGGCCATCCTGCCCATGCACGAGCTGCTGGCCAAGTACCCGATCAAGGACCTGAATTGGTTCGTGCCGGCTACCAGCAGCTTCACGCGCGACAGCAAGGGCCGCCTGCTCGCGTTCCCCTGGATGGCGGAAATCCCGGTGATGTTCTACAACACCGCCGCCTACAAGAAGGCCGGTCTTGACCCCAACAATCCCGCTCGCACCTGGACCGGCCTGCAGGCCGAACTGCTGAAGCTGCGCGACGTGGCCGATATCGATTGCCCCTACGCCTCCAGCGATCAGGTCACGGTCCACCTGGAGAACCTGGCCCCGATCAACGGCCAGCAATTCACCACCAACAACAACGGCCTGGATGCCGTGACCAAGAAGAGCGCTGCGCCTGCCATGCAGTTCGACACGCTCTACATGCGCCATGTCTCGCTGATGGTCAGCTGGAAGCGTTCGCTGCTGTTCATGGCGCACACCGGCGACGCTGCGGCAGACAAGCTGTTCGCCAAGGGCGAATGCGCGGTGCTGACGGCGAACTCGGGCGCGTTCGGCACGTTCCTGAACACCAAGTCGCTGGCGTTCGGCGTGGCGCCGGTGCCTTACTACGATCAGGCCACGAAGTCCGCCGGCCAGCCGTTTGTGAGCGGTTCGGCCCTGTGGGCGCTTGAAGGCCGCCCGCAAGCCGAAGAAAAGGCCACCGCGCAGTTCCTGGCCTGGCTGTCCAAGCCGGTCGTGGCCGCCGAATGGCATCAGCGCACGGGCTTCCTGCCGCTGACCGAAGCCGCGTTCCGCGCCTCGGACGTGTCGTTCTACAAGAGCATCCCGGGTGCGCAAGCCGTGATCGCGTCGATGAGCAACCGTCCGGCCAGCAACAGCCGCGGCTTCCGCATGGCGAACTACACCCGTATCGAACCGGTGCTGAATCAGCAGTTGAACGATGCGTTTGAAGGCAAGGTGCCGCCCGTCTCGGCCCTGAACAACGCCGCGACGCAAGCGCGCTCCATCGCCGCGCAACGCTGATCGCACACGGCTGATCGGACGGCGTTCGCGCAGTCCGTTTCGCCTGCAAGAACCCGGCCTCATGGCCGGGTTTTTTTTCGTCCATGTTTTCATCCAAGAGGTTCGTCAGGGCAGGGTGGATCAAAGCATCCATGCGTACATGCCAGTCTGGCGGCGCGTCTGACCCTCGTCCACCATGCGCGGCATGCGTACTACTTCCGGTGCGCCCTTTGCTCGTGGTGAGGCATGGTTCGAATCTTCTTCCTGACGGCGGCGCTGTCCTGCCTGGGGGCCTGCACAAACGGGCCGTTCAATGGCGGCGTCAGGCCTTCCTGGTCAACCTCCGCGCCGGTTGCGCGGGCCTTCCGCTTTGACTGGCGCCTGTCGGGCGACCCTGCGGTCGCGCCGTTGCAGGTGTTCGACGACGGCAAGGACGTCTGGCTGCAATTCACGCCCGGCCAGGCTTTGCCAGCGATTTTCGGTGTGCGTGGAAATGGCGAGCACGCGCTGCCGTATGTGCGGCGCGAACCCTATGTCGTCGTGTCGGGCGACTGGCATGCGCTGCGGTTTCGCGGAGGGCGGCTGGCGGCGCGCGCCGAGCGGGATGGCGACGACGACATCGTTGCGCAAGTGCCGGTGGATGTGGAACCCGTGGTGCTTGAATCCGCGACGCCGCGCCAAAGCGTCAATGACCAAAGCGTCAATGAACTGGCGTCCCACGGGCCATTGCGCCCGGGTGCTCAGGCTGGCTCTCGTTCAGACGAGCCGATAGCGCAGACGCTGGTCAGCGCTACCGAATCAACTCATCGCTCCGCCCCGCAAGCGCCGCTGCCGGTTGCGGCCGCTCCGCGATATCGCGCCGCACCGCCAGACACCACGTTGCGCGGCGTGCTGGCGCGCTGGGCGGACAGTTCAGGTTGGACGTTCGCGCCGCATCATTGGGCGGTCGACGTTGATATTCCCTTGTCCGCATCGGCGGACTTTGCGGGCGACTTCAAATCCGCCGTCCGTGAATTGCTGGCCGCCACCGAGCTGGCCGATCGGCCTTTGCAGCCGTGTTTTTACGGCAATCAGGTGTTGCGAGTGGTGCCTTTGGCGCAGTCCTGCACACGGGCCGCCACGCCCGCGGGAGGGGGAGCATGATGATCCGTCGAGGGATGGGCATCGTCGCGTGCGGGGTGGTAACCGGCATGTTGAGCGCTTGCGTGGCGTCGCAGCAGGCGGCTGAACTTGGCCGCAGCGCGAGCCAGCGCCACACCACGCTTGCGGACCAGCATCAGGCGTTTGCCAACGGTCTGACTGACCGCCAGGCACGGATCGCCGCGCAAGAAGTGGCCGCGCCCTGGCTGGCCGGCAAACCGCAGCCGTTGGCGCGCGACGTCACCTTGCCGCCGGCATTGCGTGAAAACGTGCCGACCACGTTGATGCTTGCTGAAGAAACCGATCTTTCCGCCTTGGCGCAGCGGCTGGTTGCCGCTACGGGTATTCCGGTGCGGGTCAAGCCCGACGCCTTGCTTGCGCTTGAACATTTCCTGCCGCGCTTGGCGTCGAATGCCGGCTTGTCGGTACCGGCGCCCGCCCGTCTGGAAGTCCGCGATGGTCCTTTGCCGCTTGCAGACTTGCTGGATGCATTGGCTGCCCGATTCTCGGTGCATTGGCGCTATCAGCATCAAGCCATTGAGTTCTACCGCACGGAAACCCGGGTGTTCGACATGCGCGCGCTATCGCTCGCCAGTACGGTCGACATTCGGCTGGGCCGTTCGGGCAGCGACGACGGCGAAGGGTTCGAAAGCACGTCCAACACCACCTTGTCCGCCCGGGAGCACAACGCGTTAGCGGTATTGCGAGCCAACATCACCCCGTTTCTGACCCGCTCAGGGTTCGTCGCCGACGCGGTGGATGGCGCGACGGCGTTGGTGGTCACCGACACGCCTGAAGCGCTGGACCGTGTGGCGCTCTATCTCGACCGCGAGAACAAGGCATTGACGCGCCGCGTGCGGCTGGTGTTTGAAGAGATCACTGTCATCGCCAAGCAATCGGCGTCAGGAGGCTTGGACTGGAACGCGCTCTACGCCGCCGCAGGCGCGTCGGCGCGCTTCGCGATGGGGGCGGTATCGGGTGTAGGCGCGGCGGAGTTGGCTGGCGGCGTGGGCAGCGGGCCGTTCCAAGGTTCGCAGGCGGTGGTGTCGGCGCTAAGCACCATGGGCGCCATCGTCCGGCACAGCAAAGTCCCCGTGCTGACCTTGAACCGCCGGCCCGTCACGCATGCAATCCGCACCACCTTTTCCTATATCGACCGTGTCCAGAGCACGTCGGTGCCGGGCGCGACGGCGGCCGGCGCCAATGGCTCGCTGCCCGCGGTCTCCATCAGTCAGAAGGAAGAAACCGTCGGCTCGTTTTTGACGTTGCTGCCCGACATCCAGGAAGACGGTCAGATCCTCCTGTCCGTTGCCTATGACAACGCCGTGGCGCACCCGCTGAAGACGATCACGTTCGGCGAACGCGGCAATCAGGTGCAAGTCCAGCAGATCACGATTGACGGCAACGGCACGGTGCAACAGATCGAACTGCGGCCTGGTCAGCCCGTCATCTTGTCGGGCTTCGACCGCCGGCAAGACCAGCACGATCGCCAACGGCTGGCGCCGGGCATGCCCCTGATCACCGGTGGGCAAGACAGTGCGGCGCAGGAGCGCGAGACCACCCTGATGTTGGTAACGGCGCAGGTCGAAGAAGGGTACTAAGGACACGATATGAACCGAGCTCCCTATTTTTTGATGCTTGAATGTCCGGGCAGCGCACGCTACCTGGCGTTTGGCCTGCGCTGGCTCGCGCTGATTGGTTCCGACGTGCCGGGGTTGGCGCGGGCGCGTGGCCGGCGGCTGCGGGCGACGCACGTTGTGGTGGGTGGCTCGCCTGCCACCATGGCGGGCTATGGCAGAACGCACTCGGCGTGGCGCCGGGGCTGGCGCGCGGGGCGGTCCCGCGGTAGCGGTGTGCCGCACATCCAGGCGGCCGCTCAGCTATACGCGCTGTTGTATCCCAGCGGCGGCCATTGCCTGATTCCGTTGCCTGATGGCCGCTATTGGCTGGCGGCAGCGCAAGACGGCATGGCGCTATCGCAGGCGGATCGCGTGTTTGACTCGCACGATGAGGCGTTGCAGTCGCACAGGCGCTTGGCCGATGACCGGCCCGGATTGCAGGCCCACGACGCTGGCGCGGTATGGGCGGCGCTGTTGCAAGCGGTGGAGCCCGGCGCGCAGTTGACGCCGTTGCTGACGCGCTGGGCCGCATTGCCGCTTGTGCCGCGCGTTTTCCTGGCGTGCGTGGGGCTATCTGCGGTGGCGCCGCCGGTATGGAACCAGTTGTCGGCGCGGTTCACTGCTCGCGAGCCCGCGATGGCTTGGCCATCTGCCGATTCAGCGGCTGCGCTGACGCCATCTCGGCCGTTGCTTGAAGGCTTGGCGGCGCATGCCCGCACTGAAATGTCGAACCTATTGCGCAGTGTGGGCAGGATTCCCGTTCACGTGCAAGGTTGGGCGTTGCGCCGCGCACAGTGTGATGCGGGCGCAAAAGGCTGGGATTGCGCCGCGGTTTACGCGCGCGCCTCGCCGCAGGCCACGAATACTCAACTGCACCACCGGTTGCCCGTTGGCTGGCGGGTGTCTTTCAATCCGCTTGAAGAAGCGACGTTGCGCTGGAACATCACATCGGCGCTGGTGCCGTTGGCATCCTTGACGCTACCCAGCGCGCTGCGCGTCGATACCGAACTGGCCGGGGCGCTGCAACAGTTGCAGCCTGCATTCACCGCTGTGGCGCTGGCGCCAGCCGTTGTCTTGCCGTCACCATTGCCGTTGCCGTCCTCCCCCTTGTCAGCGGACGGGTCGGGGGCGGCTGCGCAAACATTCCAACCCTTGGTCCGGCGTCGCGCATTGCGCATGCACGGCCCGTTGCGTTCATTCGCGCTATTGCCTGGCCCGTTTGAAACGGTGCGCTGGTCTCGCTTGGCCTTGAACGTGCAGCCCCTTCAGCGGCCGACTCTGGCTGCCAGCACGCTGGTCGCCGAATTGCACGGAGATCTCTATGAACAGGATTAGGCATGCCGTCAGGCGCGTGGCGCAATGTTTGACTGTGGCGGTCTCGCTGGCCATCTGTGCGCAGGCCCAGGCGTCGTCACCGCAAGTGGATGAGGCCCACGTGTGGCCGGATGTTGAGACGGTGCAGACCCTGTTGCGCGCCGATGCGGCGGCGGCGTTGGCCGATTGCCGGACGCCGGGAATCTGCCAGCCGGGGGGCGCACCTGCGGACCAGGCGGCTTCTGCCGGGCCGAAACAAGACGACATCCGCGTGGCCGCGATCTTCGGGTCCACCCGGCGGCTCACTGTCGATGTCGTGGTCAATGGCGCATTGCTGCGCTATCGGGCGGGCCATGGTGCGCCTATTGCCGGGGCCGTCTCGGCGAATGGCTATCAGCTGCTGGCAGTCGTTGGGGCTTGCGTGCACTTGCGCCGCAACGAACACGATCACATGGCCTGCGTGCCGGTCGGGAGGGCGCTGCCATGACGCTGCCTTCAACGCGACTCAAACCAAGCGATCCACAATGGCTGCATACCGCCGACGACATCGCTCGGCTAACGCCCGCTTTCGTCCGCGCATTGGGCGGCGAATTCGATCTTGCCTCATTGGCGGGCCGGTTGTGCCCGGTGCTGCTGGACAGCGGTCAGGCCGCTCTGTTCGCTGTCGACGAATACGCGCTGGGCGATACCGTCGACGAACTTGAACGCATGGTGCGCGCGGCCGGGTACGGCTTGGCCAAGCCGTCACGCTACATCCTGCCTGCGCCGTTGCTGCTGATGATTGCGCGCGGGCAATTGACGGCGGCGGGCTTGGGGCGGCGGGGTAAAGGATCGCCGGCTGAACGAACGTCCGCCTTGGCGGCCTTGTTTCAGGACGTTGTCCGTTGGGGGGTGATGCAGGGCGCCAGCGATGTTCATATCAACGTCAATCAGCGGCAGGCTTTCTGCGACATCCGCTACACCATCAATGGCGAGTATGTCGGCACGGAACGTTTTGCCGGGCTTTCGAACACGACATTGCTGGACGTGCTGGCGGTGGCCTGGATGGAGGTGCGCGGGGGCAATGGCGCGGTGTTCGACCCGGCACTTGAGCAGCAAGGGCGTATCGCACTTGAGGTCGACGGCATTCCGATTGTGTTGCGCTGGGCATCGCTGGCAACCGATGTGGGGCCGTCAGTCTGCCTGCGAATTCTGCGCTTGGACGCCACGGCTGACGGCGATCTTCACGCATTGGGTTATCTGCCTGCGCAAATCGAAACGCTGCTGCGCGCCCGCGACCGCGAAGGCGGCGCCATCGTGCTTGCCGGCGTGGTCGGTTCCGGCAAATCCACGACCATCGCGACGTTGATGCGGGGCATCGAATCGACGCGAAAGGTCATCACATTGGAAGACCCGGTTGAATACGTTATCGCCAACGCATTGCAGAACACGTTGAACGGCTCGCTGGCGGAATCCGCGTGGCCGACGCTGGACGCCAAGTTGAAGACCATCAAGCGTTCGGCGATGAACGATCTGCTGATCGGAGAAATTCGAGATGTAGATACGGGGCGAGCGTTCATGGACCTGGCCGGCTCGGGCGTCAGCCTTTACGCCACCACGCATGCGGGGTCGGCGGCCATGGTTCCTGAACGGCTGGCGTCAGATGCGATTGGCGTGTCCCGGGATTTTCTCGCGACGCCCGGCATGCTCAAGCTGCTGGTTTATCAAACCCTGTTGCCGCGCTTGTGCTCGGCCTGCGCCTTGCCGCTGGAATCGCTCTGGCGTGAGCAAACGTCTTCACGCACATCGGATTCGGCATTCGCTGCCCGTTGGAATTGGCAGGCGTGGGCACACGAAATGGAACGCGTATACCGCTTGGAGCCGCATACGCTGAAGGTCAGGAATTCGGCCGGTTGCGACGCGTGCCGCCGTTCGCAATTGCCTGAACTCAATGGCACGGCGGGGCGCTGTGTTGCCGCGGAAATGATCGAGCCCGAACGGGTAGAGGGTTTTCTGGAACGCGTGCGTTTGCGCGATAACGCGGCGTTGATGTCGGCCACGCAAGCGGCAGGCCCATGGGCATGGCGCGATGCGTCAACACGTGGCGCAAGGGCGTTGGACGGCGCCTTGCATCGCGTCAGCACCGGCGAGGTGGACCCGCGAGCGCTGCT